>VFQR01001628.1_pt1 | contig 16398 bp, 15 predicted proteins | sample 3512321 | NCBI WGS metagenome assembly VFQR01 (sample SAMN10412374, study PRJNA504923) | tailings metagenome | isolation source: Relicate 3 Philex TSF1 revegetated site | place: Philippines: Tuba, Benguet | collected 2017-08-29
TCCGCGGCCGCGTCATCGTGATTCCGGCGCTGCATTTCCCGGCCGCGAAGGCTGGCCGGCGCACCTCGCCGGTCGACGGCAAGGACCTCAACCGCTGCTTCCCGGGCCGGCCCGACGGCACCTTCGCCGACATCCTCGCCCACTACGTCACGAACGTGCTCCTGCCGATCACCGACGCCAACCTCGACCTCCATTCCGGCGGGCTCGGCATGGACTTCGTGGTCTCGACCACCTCGCACGTGCTCGACGACAAGGGAAAGCAGGCCGAGACGGTGCGGCTCGCGCAGGCCTTCGGCGCGCCCTACCACGTCGTCGTGCACGAGGTGGACGCGACCTACACCTTCATGTCGACCTGCGAGCGGCTCGGGGTCACCGCGATCTCGAGCGAGCTCGGCGGCGTCGCCCGGGTGTCGATCCCCGGCGTCGAGGCGACCGCGCGCGGCCTGCGCAACACGCTGATCCACTACGGGATGATGGACGGAGAGGTCGCGCCCTCCCCGACCCGGCTGATGACAGTGCCGGACTACGACGCCTACGCCTTCGCCCCGGTCGGCGGCATCTACCGGCCCTTCCACGGCCTCGGCGCCAGGGTGGAGAAGGGTGCGCCCGCCGGCGCCATCTATTCCCACGACGACCCCTTCCGCGATCCGGTCACGATCCGCTTCGGCCGCTCGGGCGAGCTGTGGTCGACCCGCGGCCCCGGCTACGTGTCCGCCGGCGACCCGGTCGCAGTCGTCGTGACCGACTTCGCCTGATCCGGAGCGTCCCATGCCCAAGATCCTGATCGCCGAGTGCATGCAGGAGATCTCCTCCTTCAATCCCCTGCCCTCGCAATTCGAGAACTTCCGGGTCAGCCGCGGCGAGGGGCTCTACGACCAGCGCGGGCTCAACACCGCGATCGGCGGGGCCCTGTCCGTCTTCGAGAGCCGCGGCGCCACGGTCGTGCCGACCTACGCGGCCCGTGCCGGCAGCGCCGGCATCCTCTCGGCCGAGGGCTGGGCGCGCCTGTCCCGGGAATTCCTGGAGGCGGTCGAGCCGCAGGTCCGGGCGGTCGACGGCATCTACGTCTCCCTGCACGGCGCCATGGGGGCGCAGGGCGAGCTCGACCCGGAGGGCCACCTGCTCGCCGAGATCCGGCGCATGGCCGGGCCGGACGTGCCCCTCGTCGTCTCCCTCGACCTGCACGGCATCCTGACCGACCGCATGCTGCGCCAGATCGACGGGCTCGCGATATACCACACCTATCCGCACGTGGACTTCGCCGACACGGGCATCCGGGCGGCGAAGCTCCTGATGCGGCTCCTGGAAGAGGACATCCGCCCGGTGATCTCCCGGGTGGTGATGCCGGCGCTGGTGCGCGGCGACGAGCTCGTCACCAAGATCGGCTGCTACGGCGACCTCATCCGCGAATGCCAGCGCATCGAGCGCGACGGCACCGCCCTCGCCGCCGGCATCATGATCGGCAACCCCTTCACCGACGTGCCGGAGCTGTGCAGCCAGACCATCGTCATCACCGACGGGGACGAGGCGACGGCGAAGGCCGAGGCGGTCCGCCTCGCGCAGGAATTCTGGCCGCAGCGCTTCCGCATGCAGGGCAAGCTGATCCCGCTCGACCGGGCCATCGCCCAGGCGAATACGATCGAGGGGCCGGTCGCCTTCACCGACGCCGCCGACGCCACCTCCTCGGGCGCGAGCGGCGATTCGAACGCCATCGTCGCGGCCCTGCGCGAAGCGGGCTATCCGAAGCGCGTCCTCGCTCAGATCGTCGACGCCCCGGCGGCGAAGGCCGCGCACGAGGCGGGCGTGGGCGCGACGATCGAGGTCGATCTCGGCGGCACCATCGATAAGCGCTTCCGCCCCATGCGGGTGCGTGCGACGGTAAAACTCCTCTCCGACGGCACTGCCCGCTACGAGACGATGAAGATCCCGGTCCGGGCCGGCCCGACGGCGGTGCTCACGTTCGACAACTTCACCGTGGTGGTGATGAGCCGCTCCGTCGGCCTCATCGACCGGGCGATGTACTACGCCAACGGGCTCGACCCGCGGGATTTCGACCTCGTCGTGGTCAAGTGCCCGCATACCGAGCACCACATGTACGACGCCTGGGTCGAGAAGAACTTCAACATCGACGCGCCCGGCTCCACCTCCGCCGACCTCAAGAGCCTCGGCCACACCATCTGCGCCCGGCCGATCTTCCCCCTCGACGAGGGCGTGACGTTCGAGCCGAAACCCGTCCTCTACACCCGACCCGCCGCCAGGAGCCGCGCCGCATGAAGATCGAGGCCGTCGATTTCTTCTACCTCGCCATGCCGGAGATCACGATGGAGGCCGACGGCAGCCAGGACGCGCTGCTCGTCCGGGTCGCCGGGGGCGGCCACGTCGGCTGGGGTGAATGCGAGGCCTCCCCGCTGGTCTCCATCGCCGCCTTCGTGACGCCGAAGTCGCACGGGGTCTGCCTGCCGGTCTCGGCCTCGGTGCTCGGCCGGACCCTCGAGGGTCCGCAGGACATCGCCGCCATGGCGGCCGAGGTCGCCTACAACAGCATGGACCTGCTCCAGGCGGCGCACACCTGGTCGGGCGTCGAGATGGCCCTGTGGGACCTCCTCGGCAAGGCGCGCGGCGAGCCGGTCTGGCGCATGCTCGGCTACCGGGCGAGTCACAGGAAGGTGCCGTACGCCTCGGTCCTGTTCGGCGACACGCCGCAGGAGACGCTGGAGCGGGGCCGCAAGGCGATCCGCGACGGCTTCACCGCCGCCAAGTTCGGCTGGGGCCCGGTCGGCCGCAGCACGCTGAAGGTGGACGAGGACCATTTCGCCGCCGCCCGCGAGGGGCTCGGGCCGGACGGGATCCTCCTGGTCGACGTCGGCCAGATCTACGGCGAGGACGTGGACGCGGCCGCGGCCCGCCTGCCCGGGCTCGAGCGCGCCGGCGCGGTGTGGTTCGAGGAGCCCTTCGCCGGCCACGCGCTCGAAGCCTACGGCGCGCTGGCGAAGCGCAGCGCCAAGGTGAAGCTCGCCGGCGGCGAGGCCGCCCACAACACCCACATGGCCCGCCACCTGATCGACTATGGCGGGGTCGGCTACATCCAGATCGATTGCGGCCGCATCGGCGGCATCGGGCCGGCCAAGAAGGTCGCCGACTACGCGGTCGGCAAGGGCGTCACCTACGTGAACCACACCTTCACCTCGCACCTGGCGCTCAGCGCCTCGATGCAGCCCTTCGCCGGCCTCGCCGACCACCGCATCTGCGAGTTCCCGGCCGCGCCGAAGCCGCTGGCGCTCGAATTCACCGCGAACCACGTCGAGCGGGACCGCAACGGCGAGGTGGCCGCGCCCGACGCGCCGGGGCTCGGCATCGAGATCAGCCGCGAGGGGGTGCGCAAGTACCTGGTCGAGGTGGAGATCGCGGTCGGCGGGCGGACCCTGTTCTCGTCGCCCTCGCTCTGAGCCTGCAGCGCGGCGGAGGGTCCCATTCGCCCGCGCCACCTCGCCGCCCTCCTCCTGATCGCGGCCGGCCTGTTGTTCACCGTCGAGGTGGCGCTCGTGCGCCTCCTCGCGGAAAGGGTCACGCACGGGCAGATCCTGCTGTTCCGGGCGGCGCCCCAGGTCGTCCTGACCCTGCTCTGGATCGCCATCGCGGGCGGCTTCGTGCTGCTCAGGACAGAGCGCCTCGGGTTGCACCTGGTGCGCGGCACCATGGCGGCCCTGTCCTGGTGGCTCTACTACATGAGCTTCCGCTCCCTCGATCTCGCGCTGGCGACGACGCTCAGCTTCTCGTCGCAGATCTTCGTGGTGGCGCTCGCCGGGCCGATGCTCGGCGAGCGCATCACCCCGCCCCGGGTGATCGCCACCGCGATCGGCTTCGCCGGGATCGCGGTCGCCGTGCAGGTGTGGCGCTTCGCGGCGCTCGACCCGGCGGTGCTCTACGGCATCACGAGCGCCCTGTTCGGCGCCGTGATGGTGCTGATCACCCGCTCCCTGTCGCAGACCGAGCGCACCGAGGTGATCATGTTCTTCATGGGCGCCATCGTGCTCCTGTCGGCGATCCCGCAGGCCGCCGTCGGCTGGCAGCCCCTCGCGCCCGCGGACGCGGCGCTCCTGTGCGGCGTCGGCCTCTTCGGCACGATCGGGACCTGGTTCCTGGTCGAGGCCTACCGCCGGGCCGAAGCCTCGGCGCTCGCCCCCTTCCCCTACCTGCGCCTGATCTTCGCGGCGATCGTCGGCGTCCTCGTGTTCGGCGAGCCCGTCCTGCCGGCGACGGTGGTCGGCGCGGCCCTCATCATCACCAGCACGCTGTACCTCGTCCTTGCGGAGCGGCGCGCCGCCACGTGACGGCGGAGATCCCGCACCGGAGCCCTCCCGGAATTCGAAGGCGTGAAAGGAGCTTGCGGCAGCGCCCGCGCGTCGGCAGGCTGGCTGCGGCGTGGGGGACCGCGGGCTCGCCCCGGTCCGGATCCGAGACGAACAACGGAGATCATCGCGATGGCCAAGGCCTATTGGATCACGACCTATCGTTCGATCACCAACCCGGATGCGCTGGCGGCCTATGCAAAGCTCGCGGGTCCGGCGCTCACCGCGGCCGGCGGCCGCTTCCTGGTTCGAGGCATGCCGGCGCACGTCTACGAGGCCGGGCTCCAGCAGCGGACGGTGGTCCTCGAGTTCGACTCCGTCGACCAGGCGCGCGCGGCGCACGACGGTTCCGCGTACCAGGAGGCCCTGGCCGCGCTCGCCGGCGGCGCGGAGCGCGACATCCGCATCGTCGAAGGCGCCTGAGCACGGCTCCGCAAAGGGCGGGCCCTCCCGGTCGGGCCCGCTCCGAGCGTCGGATTGCGACCGCTACGCCGGCTCCGGCAGTCGGCCCTCGGCGGCGGGGTGGCAGGCGACCGAGCGGCCGTCGGGCAGCGCCGTCAGCGCCGGGTCGACCTCCCGGCATTTCGGCTCCGCGAAGGGGCAGCGCGGGGCGAAGCGGCAGCCCTTGGGGATCGCGGTCGGGCTCGGCACGTCGCCCGAGAGCTTCTGGCGGGTGCGCGGCGCGTCGGGATGCGCCACCGGGATCGCCGACAGGAGCGCGCGGGTGTAGGGGTGCACCGGGCGGGCGAACAGGGCGTCGCCGCCGGCGACCTCCACCACGCGGCCGAGATACATCACGGCGATCCGGTCCGAGATGTGCCGCACCACGGCGAGGTTGTGCGAGATGAACAGGTAGGTCAGGCCGAGCTCGCGCTGCAGATCCTGCATAAGATTGATGATCTGCGCCTGGACCGACACGTCCAGCGCCGAGACGGCCTCGTCGCAGACCACGAATTCGGGCCGCAGCGCCAGGGCCCGGGCGATGCCGATGCGCTGGCGCTGGCCGCCGGAGAACTCGTGCGGATAGCGGCTGGCGGCGCTGCGCGGCAGGGAGACGAGATCGAGCATCTCGCTGACCCATCTTTTCCGCTCCGCCCCCGTGCCGAGGCCGTGGATCGCGTAGGCCTCGGCGATGATCGAGCCGACCCGCATGCGCGGGTTGAGCGACCCGAAAGGGTCCTGGAAGATGATCTGCAGGGCCTTGCGCCGTTCCCGCAGGGAGGCGGCCGGCAGCCTCGTCAGGTCCTCGCCCCGGTGCAGGACGATCCCGTCCGTCGGCTCGATCAGGCGCAGGAGCAGGCGCCCCGTGGTCGACTTGCCGCAGCCGGATTCGCCGACGAGGCCGAGGGTCTCGCCGCGCCGGATCGACAGGTCGACCCCGTCGACGGCGCGCACGGGCGGGCGGTCCTTGCGGGCGAACAGGCCGCCGCGGGGGGCGAAGTGCTTGGTCAGGCCGCGGGTCTCGATGAGGGCGCTCATGCGGCGGCCTCCGCGGCGAGCATGCGTTCGGGCCGGTAGTCGAACGGGCGCAGGCAGGCGGCCTCGTGGTTCGCCGCGACCGGCGCGGGCGGCGGCGGCGCGCCCTCGCAGACCGCGCGGCGGTGCGGACAGCGCGGGGCGAAGCGGCAGCCGGGGGGAAAAGCTCCGACCGGCGGCACCGATCCCTCGATGCTGGCGAGGCGCTCCCGGCGCGGCCCGAGCCCCGGGATCGAGGCCATCAGCGCCTGGGTGTAGGGGTGGGCCGGATCGTCGAACAGGGTGCGCACCGGCGCGGTCTCGGCGACGCGGCCGGCATAGAGCACCAGCACCCGGTCGGCGATCTCGGCGATCACCCCGAGGTCGTGGGTGATGAGGATCAGCGCCAGACCCGTCTCGCGCTGGAGGGTGCGCAGGAGGTCGAGGATCTGCGCCTGGATGGTGACGTCGAGGGCGGTGGTCGGCTCGTCGGCGACGAGGAGTTTTGGCTCCGCCGCGAGCGCGATGGCGATCATGACCCGCTGGCGCATGCCGCCGGAGAGCTCGTGCGGATAGGCCTGCAGGCGCGCCTCGGCGGAGGGGATCTCGACCCGCTCCAGGAGTTCGATGGCGCGCCGGCGGGCGGCGGCGCCGTCGAGCCCCCGGCGCATGCGCAGGACCTCCTCGATCTGCGGCCCGACCCGCATGACGGGGTTCAGCGAGGTCATCGGCTCCTGGAAGATCATCGCCATCTCGCGCCCGCGCCGCGCCCGCCAGGCGGCCGGCGGCAGCCGGGTGAGGTCCTCGCCGAGCAGGCGGATGCGGCCCCCGACGCGCTCGATCGCCGGGGGCAGCAGGTCCATGATCGTGAGCGCGAGCATGCTCTTGCCGCTGCCCGATTCGCCCACGATCCCGAGCACCTCCCCGGCGTCGAGGGTGAAGCTCACGTCCTCCAGGATGGCGCCTCCGCCGGAGGCGAGCCGGGTGGTCAGCCCGTCGACCGCGAGCACCGGCATCACACCCTCACCCGCGGGTCGAGGACGTCGCGCAGCCCGTCGCCGAGGAGGTTCAGGCCGAGGACGCAGGTCACGATGGCGAGACCGGGGAAGATCATGATCCAGGGGGCGTCGACCATGAAGTCGCGGCCGGTGGCGATGATGTTGCCGAAGGTGGGCGTCGGCGGCGGCGGGCCGACGCCGAGATAGGACATCACCGCCTCGGCGAGGATCGCGATCGCGAACACGTAGGTGAGCCGCACGATGAGCGGCGCGAGCGCGTTGGCGAGCACGTGCCTGAAAAGGATGCGCAGGTCGCTCGCCCCGAGCGCCCGGGCCGCCTCGACGTATTCCATCTCCCGCACCACGAGGACCGAGGCGCGCACGATGCGGGCCGTGTGCGGGGTCGTGGCGATGGACAGGGCGATGACCACGTTAACGATCGAGGCGCCGAGCGTGGCGCTGACCACGATAGCGAGCACGATGGCCGGGAAGGCCATGAGGGCGTCCATGAGGCGCATGACCGGGTTGTCGAGCGGCCGGAAATAGCCGGCCACGGCCCCGATCAGGGTGCCGAAGAAGCCGGTCGCCAGGACGACGAGGAAGCCGATCTGCAGGGAGACCCGGCCGCCGTAGAGCATGCGCGAGAGGATGTCGCGGCCGAGATTGTCGGTGCCGAACCAGAAGGTCGCGTCCGGGGGCCGCATGCGGGTGCGGAAATTGGTGCGGTAGGGATCGTGCGGCGCGATCCAGTCGGCGGCGAGCGCGAGGAGCGCGACCGTCACGATCAGCGCCGCGCCGATGACGAAGGAGCGGTGCGCGAACAGGCGCCGCAGGAACGGCCCGAGGAGCCCCGAGCCGGCCTCCGGCGCGGGGACGGGAGCGGGCGCCGCTTCGACCGCCTCGGCCCTACTCAAGGCGCACCCGCGGGTCGACGGCGGCGTAGACCACGTCGACGACGAGGTTCACGAACAGGTAGATCACGGCGAGGAACAGGAGCCCGCCCTGGACCACGGGGAAGTCGCGGCTGAGGATCGCCCCGATGATCAGCCGCCCGACCCCGGGCAGCGCGAAGACCTGCTCGACGACCACCGCGCCCCCGAGCATCGAGCCGGCGATGATTCCGGCGACGGTGACGATCGGCACGAGGGCGTTCGGCAGGGCGTGGCGCACGACCACGTAGCCGCTCGGCAGGCCCTTGGCCTCCGCCGTGCGGATGAAGTCCTGGTTCAGCACCTCCAGCATCGACGAGCGCGTCATGCGCGCGACGATGCCGACCTGGACGATCGCCAGCGTGAAGGCCGGCAGGGCCATGCTGCGCCACCAGCCGAGCGGGGACGCCGCGAACTCCACGTAGCCGCCGGACGGGAACCAGCCGAGCTTCACGGCGAAGCCGTAGATCAGGATCAGCCCGAGCCAGAATTCCGGCAGCGACAGGCCGAGCAGCGCCAGGATCATGATCGACTGGTCGGTCCAGCGTTTGTGCCGCACCGCGGCGAGGACGCCCGCCACGAGGCCGAGGAGGACCGCGAAGACGAGCCCCATCCCCGTGAGGGCGAGGGTGACCGGCAGGCGCTCGACGATCGCGGCGGCGACGCTGCGGTTCAGAAGGATCGACTGGCCGAGGTCCCCCTGCAGGATGCGCCCGTACCATTGCGCCATCTGCACGAGGACCGGCTTGTCGAGGCCGAGCTCGCGCCGGACGCGCTCGATCGCCTCCGGGGTGGCGCTCGCGTCGAGGATGATGGCGGAGGCGTCACCCGGCACCAGCCAGATGATCGCGAAGGACATCAGCGAGACGAGCGCCAGGACCGGGACGGACGCCGCCAGGCGGCGAAGCACGAAGCGCAGCATGAGGCGTCCGGACCCGGTCCCTGCGACTCACTTGTCGAGCCAGACGCCCCACATGCGCGGGATGCGGTACGGCGCGAAGTTCTTGAGCCGCGCCGTCGCCGGCTGGAACAGGCCGTAATTGCCGGCCTGCACGGCGACCGCGTTCTCCCACATGTGCTTCTGGAACTGGCCGAACAGGGCCTTGCGCTTGCCCTCGTCCATCTCCGCGTTGATGGCGTCGTGCAGGCGGTCGATCTCCGCGTCGGCCTTCTGCTGCGAGGTGCCCTTCACCCACGGCGCGATCACCGAGGCCGGGCCCTCGAACGGCTCGATGCCGAAGCCGTGCGTCCAGAAGTGCCAGCCGGTCGGCGTGAAGCCGATCTTCGACACCGTCGGCCAGTCGGCCACCGACAGTTCGACGTTGACCCCGATCTGCTGCATGCGCTGCTGCAGTACGGTCGCGGTGTCGATGTTCGGGCGGATGTTGTCGAGGATGAAGGTGAGCTTCTCGCCCTTGTAGTTCGACTTCTTGAGGTGCTCCTTGGCCTTGTCGAGGTTGCGCTGGTTGTAGAGTTCGAGCCCGTCCTTCACGTAGTAGGGCGAGTTCGGAAAGACCCAGCCGCCGTCGATGATGTTCACGTCGGCATGGGCGATCTCCATGATCTCTTCCATGTCGAGCGCCGCCGCCACCGCCCGGCGGAAGTTGACGTCGTCGGTCGGCGCCTGGGCGTGGTTGAACTTGATCACCTGGAGGGAGAACGGCAGGACCTTGTGGACCTGGAAGTTCTTGTTGCCCGACAGGCGCTTGGCGGTCGGCCCGTCGATGGTCTCGACGAGGTGGATGTCGCCCGCCTCGAGCCCGGCCGAGCGGGCGCCCATCTCCGGCATGAAGCGGAAGGTGACGGTGTCGATGAACACCTCCTTCTTGCCGGCGAAGCCGTCCCGCTTCTGGTAGTTCGGGTTCGGCACGTAGTCGTCGTTGCGCTGCAGGCGCACGTGGCTGTCCGGCCGGTACTCGACGTACTTGAAGGGGCCGGTGCCGATGAAGTTGACCTGGTTCGCGGGCTTCGCCGCCTCCTCGGCCGGGTAGATGGCGATCGGCGCGCGCGGCGAGGACAGGTTGTCGAGGAAGGTCGACTGCACGCTCTTGAGTGTCACGGTGAGCTCGTGCGGGCCCGTCGCCTTGACCGTGTCGACCGCCCCGAGGAGGGCCGCCGAGGCGCCGACCTTGCGGTAGCGCTCGAGGGAGGCGGCGGCGGCCTCGGCCGTCATCTCCTTGCCGTTGTGGAACTTCACGCCCCGGCGCAGGGTGAAGACGTAGGTCTTGCCGTCCTCCGAGATCTTCACGCCCTCGGCGAGGTCGGGCACGGGCTTGGCGTTCTCGTCCCGGGCGTAGAGGGTCTCGTAGATGTGCAGGTTGATGTTGCGCGCCGCCTGCGCCGAGGTCACGTGCGCGTCGAGCGACGGCGGGGCCTGCGCGATGGCGATGACCACGTCGCCGCCTTTCGTCTGAGCCTGCGCCAGGGTGCCGAGAAGCGTCGCCGCCGCGAGCGCCAGGCCGAACCGCGTCCTTGTCCCGATCATCCGATCCTCCGCTTGTTGCGTGGCCGAGCCGAGTTTCTCCCGGTCTTCATTCGGGGCCGAAGCCCGATTTCACGCGGCGCTGGCGCCGGTCCGAAGGCGGCGTGAGAAGCCGCCCGGACGTTGGATCGTAGGATTGTATACGATTTGGGAGGTGTCAACAGCGCGGCCGTCCGCCGGAGCCTCAGCGGGGCACGAGCGCGCGCAGCGCGTAGACGACGGCCGTGAAGGCGAGGAGGCTCGCCGCGTAGAGCGCGACGAACCACAACAGGCGCCGGCCGCGCCCTTTGCGGTCGGGCTCCCCTGCCCCGCTCACGAGTAGCCGCCGCCCTTGATGTCCTCGGCCACTTTGCCGCGGAAGACCCAGTAGGCGTAGGCCGTGTAGGCGAAGGTGAGCGGCATCACGATCGCGAAGCCGATCAGGGCGAAGAGCTGCGAGTTCACCGTATTGGCGGCCTGCCAGATCGTCACGTTCGGCGGCACGATGTACGGGAACAGGCTGATGCCGAGGCCGAGATAGCCGAGCAGGAACAGGGCGATCGAGAGCACGAACGGCCGGTAGTGCCGCCCCGTCTCGAGCGCCCGCCAGATGCCGTACGCGGTGAGCGCGGTGACGATCGGCACCGGCGAGAGGAATGCGATGTTCGGCCAGGAGAACCATCGCCGCTCGATCTCCGTGCCGAGGAACGGCACCCACAGGCTGACGATCGCCATCGCGACGATCACGCCGACGAGGAAGCGGGTCGCCATCCGACGGGCCCAGAGCTCGAGCTCGCCCGTGGTGTGCATCACGCACCAGGTGGCGCCGAGGAGGCCATAGCCGAGGATCAGGCCGATCCCGGTCATCAGGCTGAAGGGGGTGAGCCAGTCGAAGGTGCCGCCGGCGAAGTCGCGGCCCTGGATGGTGAAGCCCTGCACGAAGGCGCCGAGCACCACGCCCTGGAAGAAGGTCGCGGTCAGCGATCCGTAGTGGAAGGCGTAGTCCCACAGCCGCTTCGAGCGCTCCGCCTTGAAGCGGAACTCGAAGGCGACGCCCCGGAACACCAGCGCGATCAGCATCAGGAGGATCGGGATGTAGAGCGCCGGCATCAGGAGCGCGTAGGCGAGGTGGAACACGGCAAAAAGGCCGCCGCCGCCGAGGATGAGCCAAGTCTCGTTGCCGTCCCAGACCGGGGCGACCGAGAACATCATGCGATCGCGCCAATTGTCGTTGTGGGCGGCGTTGAACAGGATGCCGACGCCGAGATCGAATCCGTCGGCGATGACGTACATCGCCACGGCGATCGCGATCAGCCCAGCCCAGATCAGGGGCAACCAGAAGGCGAGTCCCTCGTGTTCCATGCCGTAGCCGAACATGGCGCCCTCCTTCAGCGTTGCGGCAGGCCCTTGTACCCGGGTGGCCCGGCGAGGCTCTCGTCGGGCACCGAGAACGGGCGCTTCGGCTTCTTGGCGAGGTCGTCGCCGCGGATCTCCTCGACCGGCTCGGGGCCGCGCCGCAGGAGCTTGGCGAGGTAGTAGCTGCCGAAGCCGAAGATGATCGAATAGGCGACGACGAAGATGGCGAGCGTCGCCGCCACCGCCCCGCCCGCGATGGGCGACACCGCGTCGGCGGTGCGCATCACCCCGTAGACGACGAAGGGCTGGCGGCCGATCTCGGCGGTGAACCAGCCGAACAGAACGGCGCCGAACCCCGACGGGGTCATGATCATCGCCGCCCGCAGGAACCAGCGGTTCTCGAACAGGGTCCCCTTCCAGCGCAGCCACAGGCTCCAGAAGCCGAGGATCACCATGGCGAACCCGATCCCGACCATGATCCGGAACGAGAAGAACACCGGCCAGACCGGCGGCCTGTCCTCCCGCGGCACGTCCTTCAGTCCGGGGATCACCCCGCCGCGCTCGAAGGTGAGGATGTAGCTCGCGAGATACGGGATCTGGACCGCCCAGCGGTTCGTCTCCGCCTCCTCGTCGGGCCAGGCGAACAGGACGAGCGGCGCGCCGCCCTGGCGCTCCCAGTTGGCCTCGATGGCGGCGAGCTTGGTCGGCTGGTATTTCAGGACCCCGTGCCCGTGCAGGTCGCCGATGACGATCTGGATCGGCGCGCAGATGGCCGCGAACCACATGGCCATCGAGAGCGAGCGCCGCGCGCCCTCGACCTTGTGCGCCGGCACCTCGCCGGCGCGCAGGATCATCCAGGCCGACATGCCGGCGACCGCGAAGGCGGTCGTCAGGTAGGCCGCCATGACCATGTGGGCGAAGCGCAGCGGGAAGGACGGGTTGAAGACGATCTCGAACCAGTTCACCGGCACCGCGACGCCGTTCTCGATGGCGTAGCCGGCGGGCGTCTGCATCCAGGAATTGGCGGACAGGATCCAGAAGGCCGAGATGAGGGTGCCCAGCGCCACCATGCAGGTGGCGAAGAAGTGGAGCCGGTCGCCCACCCGCTCCCAGCCGAACAGCATGATGCCGAGGAAGGCGGCCTCGAGGAAGAAGGCGGTGATGACCTCGTAGGCGATCAGCGGGCCGAGCACGTTGCCGGTGAAGTCGGAGAAGCGCGACCAGTTGGTGCCGAACTGGTAGCTCATCACGATCCCCGACACGACGCCGAGGCCGAAGGAGACGGCGAAGATCTTCACCCAGAACCGGAACAGGTTCCGGTACATCGGGTCGCCGGTGCGCAGCCACTGGAATTCGAGGGCCGCGAGCCAGCTCGCGAGGCCGATCGTGAAGGACGGGAAGATGATGTGGAAGGCGATGGTGAACGCGAACTGGATCCGCGACAGCAGAAGCGCGTCGAATTCCATGCCGGCCCTCCCTGCCCGGCGCGCCGGGTCTGCAGGAGAAGCTTAGGCGCGCGCCGGTAGGAGGTCACCCCCGCGCGGGACTGGCCGGCCGCGCGATTTGAAGCAGGGGGGTCGAGCGGCTGGGATGGACCTCACGCCCGCGCGGCCGCGGAGCGTGTGTCGGCGCCACGGCCGCTCGCGGGATGCCGGGCTGCGGGAGCGCCGGTCCCGAGCAGCGCGGCCGCGTTGACCCGGCGCAGCGCCTCGAACTCGACCGGGTCATGGGTGCAGAACACGGCGAGTCCGTCGCTGCCGCGATAGGCTTCGCGCAGGCGGGCCTGGCTGTGCAGGAAGAGCTCGTAATCGGCCGCCATGGCGTATTCGTAGGCGGCGGTCGCGGGCGGGCGGCGCGGGACGGCCCCGTCCATCTCGCGGCGGAAGAAATAGGCGTCCCCGGCGTGGAGGAGCCAGCCGTCGCCGTCGCGGATCGCGACGCCGCAATGGCCGGCGGTGTGGCCGGGCAGCCCCACGAGCAGGATCTCCGGCGGCAGCCCGCGCAGCTCCCGCGCCGCCTCGAAGCCGAACCAGCGGGCACCCCCGGCGGGATAGGTCCGCCAGTGCCGCACGCCGTCGAGATGGCCGCGGGGATAGCGGCGCGTGTCGCGAAAGCCGGTCGCCCGCTCCGCCGCCGCGAGCTCGCGCGCGCTCACGTGGATATGCGCCCAGGGGAAGTCCTCGAGCCCGCCGGCGTGGTCGAAGTCGAGATGGGTCATCACGACATGGCGCACGTCCCGGGGATCGTAGCCGAGCGCCTCGACCTGCCGGATCGCCGTCAGGTCGGGGTCGAAGCGGATGTTGTCGAGGAGGACGAAGAAGGCGCTGAGGCGCCGGTACGGGTGGCGCACGTCCTTCAGGCCGAAACCGGTGTCGACCAGGACGAGCTCCCGCCCGGTCTCGATCAGGAGGCAGTGGCAGGTGAGGCGGGCGGTGGGGCCGCGGCTCACCCCGTCGAACAGGGCGCCGCCGAGGGGCGCCATGAGCCCGCAATTGAGGTGATGGACGCGCATCGTGCTCTCCGGCTCAGGCGACGCGGGCTTCGGGCTCGGACCGGGTGCGGCGGGCGCCACCCTTCCGCGGCTTGGCCGACTTGCCGGCCTTGCGCGCAGACCCTTTCCGGGTCCGCGCCTTCTTGCCGTCGAGGAGGGCGACGCTGTCCTTCAGCTTGTCGGTGAGGGTGCGGCTGAGGCGGGACTGGAGCAGACCGAGGACCGCCGCCTCCTCCGGCTTGAGCCGGGACAGGTCCTCGCGCAGCTCGTTCTCCACCTCCTGCTTCACGTCGAGGAGGAGCGAGCCTTCCACGTAGGAGTTCAGGACCTCGGGGTGGACGTAGCACTTGCGGCAGATCGTCGGCGTGTTGCCGAGGCGGGCCGCGACCTGCTCGATCGCCGCCCGGATGTTCTTCTTGGCCTTGGCTTGGCTGTCGAAGGCCTCGACCTCCTGCAGGGCGAGCGCCGCGAGCACGGTGCCGGCCCAGGTACGAAAATCCTTGGCCGTGATGTCGTATCCGGTGATCTCCTTGAGGTAGGCGTTGACGTCGGTCGAGGTGACCTCCCGCCGTTCGCCCTCCTCGTCGAGATACTGGAACAGGTGCTGCCCCGGCAGGTCCTGACAGGCGCGCACCACCTTGGCGACGCGCCGGTCCTTGACCTGGAGCCGCCACTCCTTGCCGCTCTTGCCCTTGAAGCGGAAGCGCAGCTCCGAGCCGTTCACCTTGACGTGGGGGTCGCGCAGGGTGGTGAGGCCGTAGCTCTTGTTCTGCCGGGCGTAGTCCGGGTTGCCGACCCGGATCAGCGTGGTCTCGAGCAGGTTCACCACCGTCGCCAAGACCTTTTCGCGGGGGAGGCCGCGCAGGCCCATATGCTCCTGCACCTTGGCCCGGATCGCCGGCAGCATGCGGCCGAAGGCCAGCATGTGCTCGTACTTGGTGCTGTCGCGGATCTCCCGAAACGCCGCATGGTAGCGGTACTGCTTGCGGAACTTGGCGTCGCGCCCCGTCGCCTGGATGTGGCCGTCGGCGCGGGGGCAGATCCAGACGTCCGTGTAGGCCGGCGGGATGGCGAGCTTGCGGATGCGCTTGAGCGTCGCGGGATCGCGCACCTTGCTGCCGTCCGGTCGAAGGTAGGCGAAGCCCTTGCCGGCCTTGCGGCGGCGGATGCCGGGCTCCTCGTCGGAGACGTAGGCGAGGCCGGCGCTCTCGGCGGCGTCCCGCGGGTCGACGACGGCGAGCGCGGCGGTCTTGGCATCGAGCGGCATGGAGAGGGGCGCTTTCGACGGGTTTTCTCCTCAACAGGCGCCGCGACGAACCGGTTCCCCCGACGTCGGTCGCCGCCCTCGTCATTCCGCCCCGTCCGTCATTCCGGGGCGGGCCGCAGGCCCGAACCCGGAACCCATTCACACCGCGCCTTCCGATACGCGACGGCTCCGCTGCACCTCGGAACCGGGTCGGCGGGCGGGCTTTGACCGGACGACGCCCGGCGACGGGCGCGGAGGTCGAAAAATGACGAGGTTGCAACAGACGCTGGCGCTCGCCGCCGCCCTCGCCTTCGCGGGGCCGGCCTGGGCGCAGATCGGAGGCGGGACGACCGGCGCCCCTACGGCGGGTGTCGGTGCCACGGGCACCACCGGCGGCATCGGCACGGGAGCGCCCACGGTCGGCACCCCGCCGACCCCCGGCACGACCGGCTCGGTCACCGGCGCCCCCGACTTCACCCGCAACTACGACGGCGCGAATCCCCAGGCCGAGCAGCCCGGCGGACAGGGACCGTCCCTCGTGGGCGGCGCCCGGGACTTCACCCGGCCGGTCCCCCCGACCGGCACCCTCGACCCGGCGACGACCGGCGCCGTCGGCGGGGCCGACGCCCGCGCCACCCGGGATCTCACCGGCGAGTTCAGCGGCATCGTGCAGGAGCCCGGCCGCATCATCGCCCGCGAATGAAAGAAGACCCCGCCGGCGGGTGCCGGCGGGGCCGTCCCGGTTAGGGTTTGCGTTACTGCCCGATGCGGGTGCGCATCTCCGTGCCCGAGTTCGGGCCCATTCGGGTCGAACCGGTGCTCTCGGAGCGGAAGCCGCGCTGCTCGACCGAGACGCCGCTGCGCTCGCGCACCGTGGTGCCGGTGCGGATCGACACGCTCGGCTCGCTCGATTCGCGCACCTCGCGGCGACGGATCACCGTGGTGCTCGGCTCCTCGACCTCGCGGACGACCCGCCGCACGGCGCGGGGCTGCTCGACGACGGTGCGGGCGCGCACGGCGGTCGCCGGCCGCTTCTTGGCCTTCACGACCTTCTTCGGCTTCGCCTTGACGACGCGCTGGGTGCGCACGGTGCGGGCGGGCTGCTCCTCGACC
>VFQR01001629.1_pt1 | contig 16397 bp, 28 predicted proteins | sample 3512321 | NCBI WGS metagenome assembly VFQR01 (sample SAMN10412374, study PRJNA504923) | tailings metagenome | isolation source: Relicate 3 Philex TSF1 revegetated site | place: Philippines: Tuba, Benguet | collected 2017-08-29
CGTTCTTCAGGCAGTTGGCCGAACGGACCGAAAGCTCCAGCTCGTCCACCTTCTTCAGAAGCAGCGGGTTGAATTCCAGACCCGCGTCCACTTCGCCCAGCTTGGCCGATTCCGGCTCGTCGAAGTTGACGAAGATCGACAGCTGGTCCTGCAGGATGCGCGCGGCATAGGCCACGGCGTCATCCGGCGTCAGGCTGCCGTCGGTTTCGATCTTCATTGTCAGCTTGTCATAGTCCAGCACCTGCCCTTCGCGGGTGGGCTGCACTTCGTAGGAAACCTTCTTGACCGGCGAATAGATCGCATCAATCGGGATCAGCCCGATCGGCGCATCTTCGGGGCGGTTCTTGTCGGCTGCGACATAGCCCTTGCCGGTATTCACCGTCAGTTCCATGAACACATCCGCGCCGTCATCCAGATGGCAGATCACATGGTCCTTGTTGAGAACCTCGATCCCGTTGGACTCCGAGATGTCGCCAGCGGTCACAACGCCCGGGCCCTTGGCCGAGATCGACAGCCGCTTCGGCCCTTCGACTTCCATCTTCAGGCTGACGCCCTTCAGGTTCAGCACGATGTCGGTGACATCCTCGCGCACACCGGCGACGCTGGAAAACTCATGCAGCACGTTGTCGATCTGCACCGAGGTGATTGCCCCACCCTGCAGCGACGACATCAGCACCCGACGCAGCGCGTTGCCCAGCGTCAGACCGAAACCGCGCTCCAGCGGTTCGGCGATGACGGTTGCCACGCGCGACGGATCCGCCCCAGGCTTGACCACCAGTTGCGTCGGTTTGATCAGTTCCTGCCAGTTCTTGTGGATCATGCTTTCGCCTCCATACTTGCCTGCGGCCCATGTCCAGTTAGCAGCAGACGCCCGAGGATCAGAAATAGCTGAAGCGGGCCGCACCCGAAGGCACGGCCCGCCCTTATGAAACAGTGTCAGACGCGACGGCGCTTCGGCGGACGGCAGCCGTTATGCGCAAGCGGGGTGACATCCCGGATCGAGGTGATGTTGAAGCCCACTGCGGCCAGCGCGCGCAGCGCCGACTCGCGGCCCGAACCCGGGCCCTGCACTTCGACTTCCAGCGTTTTCACGCCATGTTCCTGCGCCTTCTTGCCGGCATCCTCGGCAGCCATCTGGGCGGCATAGGGCGTCGATTTGCGCGACCCCTTGAAACCCATCGTGCCCGCCGACGACCAGGAAATCGCGTTCCCCTGAACGTCGGAAATCAGGATCTTGGTGTTGTTGAACGACGAATTCACATGCGCCACACCCGCGGCGATGTTCTTGCGTTCTTTCTTCTTGGTGCGCGCGGCGCCCTTGGTATCACGTGCCATGAATGCCCCTCCTTATTTCTTCTTGCCAGCGATGGCTTTGGCGGGGCCCTTGCGGGTGCGGGCGTTCGTATGGGTGCGCTGACCGCGGACCGGCAGGCCCTTGCGGTGACGCAGACCGCGATAGCAGCCCAGATCCATCAGACGCTTGATGTTCATCGAAACTTCGCGACGCAGGTCGCCCTCGACGGTGAAGTTCGCGTCGATGAACTCGCGGATCGCCAGAACTTCGGCATCCGAAAGCTGGTTCACGCGGCGCGCGCGGTCGATGTTCAGGGAAGAGCAGATCACTTCCGCATTATGCGGACCGATCCCGGTGATATAGGTCAAGGCAATCGGCACCCGCTTCTGGGTGGGAATGTTGACGCCAGCAATACGTGCCAAACGTATGTTCCTTTTCGTTGCGGTTCCGTGATGCCAGAACCTTTTTTCACAACTCCGGAGGCGCGGGCGATCCCTTGCCTCCGATTCGATCTGACCAGCCAAGCATCAATATGGCCGGACGATTCCCTTGCGGGACGCCGTGCTTTATGGGCTTTTCCCCCGCCCGTCAAGGGCGCGGAACGGCATTTTCAGGCTTTGTCAAGCACCGCCGCGATGGATGCCGCGACCGCGTCCATGCTGGCCATGCCATCCACCTGACGCAGGTCGCCCTTGGCGTAGTAATAGCCGATCAGCGGGGCCGTCTGTTTGTAATAGGCGCGCAGGCGCCCGGCAAAGACCTCGGGTGTGTCATCGGCACGGACGGGTTGGCCTGCCGCTTGCGCCTCTTCGGCGCGCTTGACGATGCGACCAACCAGCGCCTCATCGTCCACCACCAGTTCGATCACGGCATCCAGCCCCGCGCCGAACCGCGCCAGCAGCGAACCCAGCGCATCCGCCTGCTTCAGCGTGCGCGGAAAGCCGTCAAAGATGAAACCGCCCGTCGCACCCGCGGCCAGCTTCTCTTCGATCAGACCGATCACGATTTCGTCGGTGACAAGTTCGCCCCGCGCCATCACATCGGCCACCTTGCGGCCCATCTCGGTGCCGCTGGTCTTGGCCTCGCGCAGCATGTCGCCGGTCGAAAGCTGGACCATGCCCCGCTCATCCACCAGCCGCTTGGCCTGCGTGCCCTTTCCCGCCCCCGGCGGGCCCAGAAGAATGACGTTGACCATGTCCCCCCCGCGGATCAGCGCCGCGCCGGCGCCTTGGGCGCCGTCCGCTTCTTGCCGCGCAGGTTCGACTTCTCGATCAACCCTTCATACTGATGCGCCAGAAGGTGCGACTGTATCTGGTTGATCGTATCCATCGTCACCGACACCACAATCAGCACGGATGTGCCGCCGAAATAGAACGGGATGCCCACTTCCGCGATCAGGATTTCCGGCAGCAGACAGACCGCCGCCAGATAGGCCGACCCCAGCACCAGGATGCGCGTGACCACATAATCCAGGTATTCCTCGGTTTTCTTGCCGGGACGAATGCCGGGGATGAAGCCTTGCTGGTTCTTCAGGTTCTCGGCCACATCCTCCACCTTGAAGGACACGTTGGCCGTGTAGAAATAGGTGAAGAACACGATCATCGCCGCCATCGCCAACAGGTGCAACGGCTGACCATAGCCCAGATAGGCCATGACCGTGGACAGCACCGGGTTCGTGTCCGACCCCGAGAAGGTTCCGATTGTCGTCGGCAACAGCAGAAGCGACGAGGCAAAGATCGCCGGGATCACGCCCGCAGGGTTCACCTTCACCGGCAGGTGCGACGACCCGCCGTCGAAAATCTTCATGCCCACCTGACGGCGCGGATATTGAATGTGGATCTTGCGCAGCGCGCGTTCCATGAACACGACAAAGGCAATGACCGCGACTACCATCAATATGATGCCCAGGATCAGCGGCGTGGACAGCGCGCCCGACCGACCCTGTTCGAAGAACTGCACCAGGGCTGCCGGAATCTCCGCCACGATCCCCACGAAGATGATCAGCGAAATCCCGTTGCCGATGCCGCGCGCGGTGATCTGCTCGCCCAGCCACATCAGGAACATCGTTCCGCCAACCAGCGTGATCACGCAGGCGGCCTTGAAGAACAGCCCCGGATCATGCGCCAGACCGCCCGCCTCGATGGATACGGCAATGCCCCAGGCCTGAAAGATCGCCAGCGCCACCGTGCCATAGCGGGTGTACTGGTTCAGCTTCTTGCGCCCCTGCTCGCCTTCCTTCTTCAGCTGCTCAAGCTGCGGCACCATGGCCGCCAGAAGCTGCACGATGATCGAGGCGCTGATATAGGGCATGATCCCCAGCGCAAAGATCCCCATCCGGCTGATCGCGCCGCCCGTGAACAGGTTCAGCATGCCGCCGATGCCCTGGCTCGCCTGCGTCATGAACTCGCGCAGGGCGGTGCCGTCGATACCGGGAACCGGGATATAGGTGCCCAGCCGGTACACGATCAGCAGCCCAAGGGTATAGAAGATGCGTTGGCGAAGATCGGTCGCCTTGCCAAGGGCGGACCAGCTCAGGTTCGCCGCCATTTGCTCTGCAGCAGATGCCATGCCCAGACTTCTTTCATGGAGGCGCCGCCGAACCGTTTTCCGGTCGGCGGCGCGGGAAAACTTGCCCTGATGTAAGCGGTCCTGCGACCGCTCACAACCGTTATTCGGCTGCCGCCGCCGCCGATGCCTTGACGGTGATCGACCCACCGGCCTTTTCGATGGCCTCAACGGCCGAGGCAGAGGCGCCGGTGACCACCAGCTTGACCTTCGACTTGATCTCGCCCTTGCCGAGGATACGGATGCCGTCACGCTTGTTCGACGTCAGACCCGCCGCAACCAGCGCGTCCTCGGTGATCTCGGCCTTGATGTCCAGCTTCCCCAGGCCGATGAATTTCTCGATCAGGCCAAGGTTGACCACCGCGAATTCCAGACGGTTCGGCTTGTTGAAGCCGCGCTTGGGCAGGCGGCGATACAGCGGCATCTGGCCGCCTTCGTACCCGCCGATGGCCACGCCCGAACGGGACTTCTGACCCTTGATCCCGCGGCCTGCGGTCTTGCCCTTGCCCGAACCCGGGCCGCGCGCCACACGCTTCTGCTTCTTCGCGGCGCCGTCATTATCGCGCAGTTCATTCAGTTTCATGTCGCATACTCCTTGGCCGGAATACCCATACCTGCGACGGATGAAGGGCAACACGGCATTTCTTGATGATTCTGTGCCCCGAAGGATCACCGGGTGCGTATAGGTAACTCGCTGCTCTCAATCAAGCAGGAAAGGCTCCCAACGCGGCCTCACTCCTACGAGTTCAGATTGAGAAACGCGGCTTCCGCTATAGGGTGCAACGTGAATTGCTCCCCCGTCGTCCAATCTATCCGAAATGCATGCCCCAGTCCCGAGGGACCAAGTGCCCAAAACAGCTTTGGCCTCAATTTCCTGATCCCGACAACCTTCCGATAGCTGTTTCGGGCGACTTGGTTCGTTGGCTCTCTCGTCAGGCTAGGTTGCCCGCCGAACTCTGCCATCTGGTCGATCAAATGCACAATCTCTGATCGTGCTTTCTTTACCTCCCCGGTCAGCACTACTGACCTTTGGTCTTCAACATAGACCGCAAGATCAAATGGCCATGGATACTCGCTCTGAGCACCGACGCGCTCAGGAGTGATTCCAAATTGTTCGATGAGACGGGCAATTGCTCCAATCGTGATAATCGGCTCAATCCAGAGCGTTAGAACACGCGGAACGGTCCCCTTGCTGCCGCTTGAAAAAATCTGCTCCCGACTTGCAAACCTGTCGTTGGAAAAAAAGCCACCGTGCTCAGATACGTAGCCAGACTGCACCGCCTGCAGGAACCAATATGCATCGAACTCTGACAGCTTTTCGGTCCCTGACCCCCTGAAGCCTGCTTCAAGGAAATCATCCCCGCGCGCCGCACAAAAGGAGGGCAGCCAAGTGTCGTAAAGCCGACGCTCGAATTCCTTTCTGTAACTCAGTGGATACATGGCTGATCCGGCAAGAAGTCGCTTCTACCAACTGCGGTCCAAGACTTTGCAAAGGTTAAACTCACGACAGACAACAGTCTTGGATGTTCTTCAGCAGGTGCAGTATCTGTCAAGCCATGTCGCAGGCTCCGAAGGGATCTTTGGCCCTAGCACACGGTGTCCACCGTTGAGTCGGACGCCCTTCAAATAGCAGCCCGCGCCCTACCCCGCCGCGGGATAGCTGCCATCGGCATCATGTTTTTCCTGCCCCGTCAGCGCGGGGGTAAAGACGCAGATGATCCGCAGGTCCGTCCTTGCCCGCAACAGATGCGCCTCGTGCCGGTCCAGCACATAGACGGTGCCGGGGCCAAGCGCCCAGACCTCGCCCGTGGCGATGTTCTCTACCTCGCCCGCGCCTTCGATCACGTAATTCGTCTCGACATGATTGCGATACTCGAGCCTCTGCTCGGTGCCGCCCTTGCACAGTGTATCGTGCAGCGAATAGCCCAAGCCATCCGCCGCCAGCAGGATACGGCGGCTTTCGAAAGCCTCGCCCTTCACATGGGCCGACGTGTCGATGACAGAGGCAAGCGTTCTGACGATCATGGTATCCCCTTCGCTGATCCCCCGACCCTGCCGCCTTTCGCCCGCCGCCGCAACCGCCCCGCACATAAGCAAAACGCCCCGGGGGCAACCCGGGGCGTTCCATGACGGTCAACCTTAGGGCGGGGTTCACCCCGCCCCCACAATCAACCACGTTCTTCGATGATCTGCACCAGATGCGGAATCTTCCGCACCATGCCGCGCACGGCCGGGGTATCTTCCAGCTCGCGCGTGCGATGCATCTTGTTCAGACCCAGGCCCTTCAGGGTCGCGGTCTGCACGGCCGGGCGGCGGGCGGCCGAGGCCACCTGCTTCACCACGATGGTTTTCTTGGCTGCCATGATCACGCCTCCACAGCTTCAGCTTCGGGCTTCTTCAGGATATCCGCCACCTTCTTGCCGCGACGGTTCGCGACCTGGCGGGGCGAGGTTTCCTGCTTCAACCCGTCGATGGTGGCGCGGATCATGTTGTAGGGGTTCTGCGACCCGATGGATTTCGCCACCACGTCCTGAACACCCAGCATCTCAAACACGGCGCGCATCGGACCACCGGCGATGATCCCGGTCCCGGCCACTGCCGTCCGCATCACCACCTTGCCCGCGCCATGACGGCCTTCCATGTCATGGTGCAGGGTGCGGCTGTCCTTCAGCGGCACGCGGATCAGGCTGCGCTTGGCCTGCTCGGTCGCCTTGCGGATAGCTTCCGGAACTTCCTTCGCCTTGCCCTTGCCGAACCCGACACGGCCGCGCTGGTCGCCCACAACCACAAGTGCCGCGAAGCCAAAGCGCTTGCCGCCCTTCACGGTTTTCGACACGCGGTTGATCGCGACCAGACGGTCGGCGAATTCCGGGTTTTCTTCCGGGCGGTTGTCGCGGCGGTCATTGCCACGGCCTTCCCGGCGGTTTTCACGTTCTGCCATATGGCATTCCTTCATGTTGGCGTAGGCCACGCCGTTGTCACCAATCCTCGTGCGCCGCGATGCGGGGCCGGGATCATCGGGGCGGCACTTGCGCGCCGCCCGCATGGATCAGAACTTCAGGCCACCTTCGCGGGCAGCTTCGGCCAGAGCCTTGATCTTCCCGTGAAAGATGAAACCGCCGCGGTCGAAATAGCATTCTTCCACACCGGCCTTTTTCGCCCGCTCTGCAATCGCAGCGCCGATCTTGGCCGCAGCCTCGACGTTGTTCTTGCCCACAACGCCCAGCTCCTTCTCGAGCGACGATGCAGCGGCCACAGTGACCCCCTTCACGTCGTCTATCAGCTGCACGCTGATATTCTTGGACGAGCGGTGGACCGACAGGCGAAGCCGCCCGTTGGCCATCGACTTGATCTTGTTCCGTACGCGCAGGCGGCGCTTGAGGAACAGCTCTCTCTTGTTGTTCGCCATTTTCGCGCCCCTTACTTCTTCTTGCCTTCCTTGCGGAAGATGTACTCATCCTTGTAGCGGATGCCCTTGCCCTTGTAGGGCTCCGGGCGCTTCCACTCGCGGATGTTCGCCGCAACCTGTCCGACAAGCTGCTGGTCGATCCCTTCCACAACGATTTCGGTCTGCTTCGGCGAGGTGACAGTCACCCCCTTCGGCACTTCGAAATTCACCTCATGCGAATAACCGAGCGACAGCTTCAACACATTCCCGGCCATCGCGGCGCGGTAACCCACGCCCTGGATTTCCAGGTCCTTCTTGAAGCCCTCGGTCACGCCGGTGACAAGGTTGGCAACCATCGACCGGGTCATGCCCCACTGCTGACGGGCGCGCTTCGACAGACCGCGCGGCGTCACCTTGATGGTGGTGCCCTCGACGGTCAGCGTCACGTCGTCGCCAGCGGTGAAGCTGCGGGTGCCTTTCGGACCCTTCACCTCGATGGTCTGGCCGCTGATGGTGGCCGACACGCCCTTGGGCATTTCGACCGGCTTCTTTCCAATACGAGACATGCCACCCTCCTCAGAACACGGTGCAGAGCACTTCGCCGCCAACATTGGCGGACCGTGCGGCTGCATCGGACATGACGCCCTTCGGCGTGGAGACGATGGAAACACCCAGACCGTTGCGCACCGACGGGATGTCCTTGACACCCATATACACGCGGCGGCCCGGCTTGGACACGCGCTTCAATTCGCGGATCACCGGGGTGCCTTCAAAGTACTTGAGCGAGATCACCAGTTCACCCTGGCCATTCTCGGTCGTCTTTTTCTCGTAGCCGCGGATATAGCCTTCCGATTCCAGCACATCCAGCACCCAGGCGCGCAGCTTCGAAGCCGGTGTCGCGACGGTGGACTTGCCGCGCAGTTGCGCGTTGCGGATGCGGGTCAGCATATCGCCGAGAGGATCGTTCATCGACATCTGTCTTCCTCCCTTACCAGCTCGACTTCACCATGCCCGGGATCTGGCCGAACGAGGCCAGTTCACGCAGCATGATCCGCGAGAGTTTCAGCTTACGATAGTAAGCATGGGGACGGCCCGTCAGCTGGCAGCGGTTGTGCAGCCGGGTGGCGGACGAGTTGCGGGGCATCTCGGCCAGTTTCAGGGTCGCCTTGAAGCGTTCCTCAACCGGCTTCGACTGGTCGTTGATCACCGCCTTGAGTGCCGCGCGCTTCGAAGCATGCTGCTTCACAAGCTTGGCGCGCTTCACTTCGCGGTTCACCATGGATTTCTTTGCCATATCTCAGGTTCCTCGCGCTTAGGCCGCAAACGGCATGTTGAAGTGCTTCAACAGCGCCTTTGCTTCGGCGTCGGTCTTCGCGGTGGTGCAGATGATGATGTCCATCCCGAGAACCTCATCGACCTTGTCGAAGTTGATTTCGGGGAACACGATGTGTTCCTTCAGGCCCATGGCATAGTTGCCACGGCCGTCAAAGGACGTGCCCTTCACACCGCGGAAGTCGCGGACGCGCGGCAGGGCCACCGTGATCAGACGGTCCAGGAATTCATACATGCGGTCGCCGCGCAGCGTGACCTTGCAGCCCAGCGGCATCTCTTCCCGCACGCGGAAGCCGGCGATCGACTTCTTGGCATGGGTGATGACAGCTTTCTGACCGGCGATCTGCGACAGTTCCTCAGCGGCCTGCTTCACCTTCTTGGTGTCCTTGACCGCTTCGCCGACACCCATGTTCAGGACGATCTTGTCCAGACGCGGGATCTGCATGTCGTTCTTGTAGCCGAACTCTTCCTTCATCGCGGCACGGATGCGGGCGACGTAGTCGGCCTTGGCGCGCGGGGTATAGGTGGCTTGGTCCAGCATCAGATCGCCTCCCCGGTGGTCTTGGCGTAACGCACCTTCTTGTCGCCTTCCATGCGGAAGCCGACGCGGGTGGGTTTGCCGTTCTTGTCCACGATGGCCAGGTTCGACAGGTCGATCGGCAGCGCCTTCGCCAGACGGCCGCCCTGCGACGAGGCCGACTGCTTGGTGTGCCGGATCGCGACGTTCACGCCGTCCACGATGGCCTTGTTGTCCTTCGGCATGACGGCGGAAATCTCGCCCTTCTTGCCCTTGTCCTTGCCGGTGAGCACGATGACCGTGTCACCCTTTTTCAGCTTCGCAGCCATCAGAGCACCTCCGGCGCCAGCGAGATGATCTTCATGAAGTTCTTCGCACGCAGCTCGCGCACGACCGGCCCGAAGATACGGGTGCCGACCGGTTCGCCCTGGTTGTTCAGGATGACGGCGGCGTTGCGGTCGAAACGGATGGACGTGCCGTCTTCACGGCGAACTTCCTTGGCGGTGCGAACGACGACGGCCTTGCGGACATCCCCCTTCTTCACACGGCCTTTCGGAATCGCTTCCTTCACCGACACCACGATGATGTCGCCGACCGAAGCATAACGGCGGTGCGAACCGCCCAGAACCTTGATGCACTGCACCCGGCGCGCGCCGGAATTGTCAGCTACATCCAGATTGGTCTGCATCTGGATCATTGGGTTACTCCCGACCTTTGGGAACGGTCATGATCTGCAACCGTCCCAGGGTTTCGTTCGTGCCGAACGGAGGTTTGCGGCTTACGCCTCGACAACCACCGTCCAGCGTTTCGTTTTCGAAATCGGCGCGCACTCTTCGATGCGAACAGTGTCGCCGACCTTGAACTTGTTATGCTCGTCGTGGGCCCGATACTTCTTGGACTTGCGGACGGTCTTTTGCAGCAGCGGGTGCTTGAAGCGGCGCTCGACCAGAACGGTGATCGTCTGGGCGTTCTTGTCCGAGGTCACGACACCTTGCAGGATACGCTTGGGCATTTCGTGGTCCTCTTATTTCGCAGCTTCAGCGGCTTTTTGGTTCAGCACCGTCTTGATGCGCGCCACATCCTTGCGGATGGCGTTCATGCGGGCGGTGTTCTCAAGCTGGCCGGTGGCCTGCTGGAAGCGCAGGTTGAACGCTTCCTTCTTCAGCGCAACCAGGCTGTCACGCAGCTGGTCGGGCGTCTTGGTCTTCAATTCCTTGGCGATCATGCGCCACTTCCTTTTCTCAATCACCAGAGGGCCCCTGCAATCGTCTCAGGGTAACCTTGAACCTGGTGGATCAATGACAAACCACCGAATCCGAGTCACCCCGGAGCCGTGGATGCGCTGCTATACGAGGGGCGGGACAGAAGGGCAAGCCAGAAGTTCAAGCAAAAGTGGATCATCTCGCGAACATTGAAAGCGGAAAAACGTAGAAAGGTGTGTTGGTCATCGTTGCCACACCTTGCAACGAACGAAGTGACTTCTGTTCTGGATGCATATCCACGAGGAAGTGCAATCCGAGGAGCTTGATTTCAAAGCACGGGAAAGGGTTCCCTACTCGAAGAATTGGCTGGGAGAAACCATTGGCCAAAGTTGCGGGGAAAGGATGCTCCATCGCAACCGTCATCGGCTGGCCATGCGGAGCCGCCAATACAAAACGTCGAACGTGATCATAGTCCGACCCGCTCGCGATATCCGGACCATAGAAGCGTGCGATCAGACTCAATCCGATTTTGTATAGAGCGCGAAGGAAGTTAATGTCGCCGCCAAATTTCTGATCGAACCCTAGCCTGCCCAAGTGGGGTTCAAAACTAAGGTTCAGGACACCGTTCTGCTTGCTAGCAGGCTTCAATGTCTTGGCCGGCCCATCAACATTGCCTGGCCCTGCATTGATCCATATTTCCGGTCCGGAAGCGCCAATCGTCCCGGATATAGCCGCCCAACTCGAGATAGTTGGGTTACGCCCCTTCTTGCCTTTGATTCCGTTTAGAAAAGCGATGAGTTCAAATTCTTTGATCAGAGCTCTATCAAGTCTAGCCAAGGCATTGTTGCAGCTCTTGCACACGGCACCCGATAGGACAACTTCATCATTTCCTCCTAACGCTTCGGGAATAATGTGCTCACGCGAGAACGTCGTTGGAGTGCCTTTACACCAAATACAAACATGCTGTGACATAGCAAACTCGCGATAATGTGTTCCACCACGATCTCAGTGGATAACTTTTGCCTTCTGTCAGTACCGAAACAAGGTCCCGCAAACTACTCTGCGGGAATAGTTGGTCCAGAATGAAGTGGAGCGAGCAGGTTTCCGAAGTGTAGCCCAAAAAATGCCCCCACCGTTTCCAGTGGGGGCCAATCCGTAGGGTGGGCGCTTTGCGCCCGCCCCGACTTACCAATCCTCGCGGGCCACGACGCGGGTCGTCACGGGCAGCTTCATCGCGCCCAGACGCAGCGCCTCACGCGCGATGACCTCGGACACGCCGTCGATCTCGAACATGATGCGGCCCGGCTTCACCTTGGCTGCCCAGTAATCCACCGAACCCTTACCCTTACCCATACGGACTTCGGTCGGCTTCGACGACACCGGAACATCCGGGAAAATCCGGATCCAGACCCGGCCCTGGCGCTTCATGTGGCGGGTGATCGCGCGGCGGGCCGCTTCGATCTGCCGCGCGGTCACGCGCTCAGGTTCCGTGGCTTTCAGGGCAAAGGACCCGAAGTTCAGCAGAAAGCCGCCCTTCGCTTCGCCGTGGATACGGCCCTTGTGCTGTTTGCGGAACTTCGTCCGTTTCGGTTGCAGCATTTCCTTCTACTCCCTTACGCGCGTTCGCGGTCGCGGCGCGGCGCACGCGGTGCAGCACCGTCCTGCGCTTCGGCCTGACGGCGATCATGGGCCTGCGGATCATGCTCAAGGATCTCGCCCTTGAAGATCCACACCTTCACGCCGATGATCCCATAGGGCGTCTCGGCTTCCGACAGCGCATAGTCGATGTCGGCGCGCAGCGTGTGCAACGGAACGCGGCCTTCGCGGTACCATTCGGTCCGCGCGATTTCCGCGCCACCCAGGCGGCCCGACACATTCACCCGGATCCCCAGCGCGCCCATCCGCATGGCGTTCTGCACGCCCCGCTTCATGGCACGGCGGAAAGAAACCCGGCGCTCCATCTGCTGGGCGATCGACTCGGCCACCAGTTGGGCGTCCAGTTCCGGCTTGCGAACCTCGACGATGTTCAGGTGCAGTTCCGACTTGGTGAACGCGGTCAGCTTCTTGCGAAGCGTCTCGATATCCGCGCCCTTCTTGCCGATGATCACGCCCGGACGTGCGGTGTGAATGGTCACACGGCATTTCTTGTGCGGACGCTCGATGATCACGCGGCTGATCCCCGCTTGCTTGAGCTCCTTGTGGATGAACTCACGCATACGCAGGTCTTCCAGCAGCAGGTTGCCATAGTCCTTCGACTCGGCGAACCAGCGGCTGTCCCAGGTGCGGTTGACCTGCAGGCGCATCCCGATGGGGTTGACCTTCTGTCCCATTATGCAGACTCCCCGACTTGACGCACCTTGATGGTGATCTCGCTGAACGGTTTCATGATCTTGCCGAACCGGCCACGCGCCCGCGGACGGCCGCGCTTCATGACCAGGTTCTTGCCGACCCAGGCTTCGGCGACGACAAGGCTGTCAACGTCGAGGTTGTGGTTGTTCTCGGCATTGGCAATCGCCGACTGCAGGCACTTCTTCACGTCACCGGCGATGCGGCGCTTCGAGAAGGTCAGGTCGGCCAGCGCCTTTTCCACCTTCTTGCCGCGGATCATGCCCGCAACAAGGTTCAGCTTCTGCGGCGAGGTGCGAAGCATCCGGGCAATCGCCATCGCTTCATTGTCCGCCACGCGGCGCGGATTCTTTTCCTTACCCATGGCTTACTTCCTCTTGGCTTTCTTGTCGGCGGCGTGACCGTAATAGGTCCGCGTCGGGGAATATTCCCCGAACTTCTGCCCGATCATTTCTTCGGTCACGTTGACGGGAATGTGCTTGTGCCCGTTGTAGACCCCGAAGGTCAGACCAACGAACTGCGGCAGGATGGTGGAACGGCGCGACCAGATCTTGATCACTTCGTTCTTGCCCGATTCCCGCGCCTTCTCGGCCTTCTTCAGGACGTAAGCATCGACAAACGGGCCTTTCCAGATGGAACGAGTCATGGATTAGCGCCCTTTTTTCTTGGCGTGACGCGAACGGACGATGTACTTGTCCGTCTGCTTGTTCGACCGGGTCCGGTTGCCCTTGGTGCCCTTGCCCCACGGCGTCACCGGGTGACGGCCACCCGAGGTGCGGCCTTCACCACCGCCATGCGGGTGGTCGATCGGGTTCATTGCGACACCACGCACGGTCGGGCGGATGCCCATATGGCGGCGACGCCCTGCCTTGCCGAGGTTCTGGTTGGAATTGTCGGGGTTGGACACGGCACCGATGGTCGCCATGCATTCCTGACGCACCATCCGCAATTCGCCCGAAGACAGGCGGATCTGCGCATAACCACCGTCACGGCCAACAAACTGGGCATAGGTGCCCGCCGCACGTGCCAGCTGGCCGCCCTTGCCGGGCTTCAGCTCGACATTGTGCACGATCGTCCCGATCGGCATGCCGCTGAACGGCATCGCATTGCCCGGCTTCACGTCGGTCTTGGCGCCAGCGATCACCTGATCGCCCACCGCCAGACGCTGCGGCGCCAGAATGTAGGACAATTCGCCATCCGCATACTTCACCAGCGCGATGAATGCGGTGCGGTTCGGGTCATATTCGATCCGCTCCACGGTCGCCGCAATGTCGAACTTGCGACGCTTGAAATCCACAATGCGGTACAGGCGCTTTGCGCCACCGCCCTTGTGCCACATCGTGATACGTCCGGTGTTGTTCCGGCCACCCGTCTTGGTCAAACCCTCGGTGAGGGCTTTGACAGGGCGTCCTTTCCACAGCTCCGAACGGTCGATCAGAACCAGCCCACGCTGGCCAGGCGTCGTCGGTTTATACGACTTGAGTGCCATGCTCTCTGTCTTCCGTCAGCTAGGGGCCGCAGGTCGCGACCCATTGGTTATAGGGCTCCGAAGATCCCCGACTTCGGTTCTCGCCCATGGGCGAGGGACCGGATTCTTCAAAAATCCACGGCCCCGGAAAACCGGGGCCGCCAGATTCGTGCGGCTTCTATCAGAGGCCCGTGGCCACGTCGATAGTGTTCCCCTCCTCGAGGGTCACATAAGCCTTCTTCTTGTCCGACCGCTCGCCGGGGCGACCGCGGAACTTCTTGGCCTTGCCCTTCGCCACAACGGTGTTCACCGCCTTGACCTTCACGCCAAAGACCGCCTCGACGGCTTCCTTGATCGCGGGCTTGGTCGCATCCATGGCAACCTGGAACACCACCGCACCATTTTCGGAGGCCATGGTGGCCTTCTCGGTGATGATCGGCTTCTTGATCAGGTCGTAATGTTCGGGTTTCGCGCTCATTTCAGACGAGCCTCCAAGGCTTCGACACCCGCCTTCGTGATCACCAGGGTGTCACGCTTCAGGATGTCATAGACGTTTGCGCCGATGGTCGGCAGCACGTCGATCCCCTCGATGTTGCGGGCCGCCAGCGCGAAATTCGCGTCGACATCCGCACCGTCGATGATCAGCACGCGCTTCCAGCCCCGCTCCTTGACCGTCTTGGCCAGCAGCGCGGTCTTGGCTTCCGCCATCGCGAGGCTGTCCACGATCACCAGTTCACCCGCCTTGGCCTTGGCCGACAGCGCGTGACGCAGGCCAAGGGCCCGGAACTTCTTCGGCAGGTCATGGGCGTGGCTACGCGGGGTCGGGCCCTTGTAGACGCCACCATGACGGAAGATCGGCGCCTTGCGCGAGCCGTGGCGTGCGCCACCGGTGCCCTTCTGGCGATAGATCTTCTTGGTCGAGTAGGACACGTCCGACTTGCCCAGAACCGAATGGGTGCCAGCCTGTGCCTTCGCACGCTGCCAGCGCACCACGCGATGCAGGATGTCCGCGCGCGGCTCAAGGCCGAACAGCGCCTCATCCAGATCGATGGAACCGGCCTTGCCGCCGTCCAGCTTGATCACATCAAGTTTCATGCTTCACCCCCTTCGACCGCAACTTCGGCAGCCGGAGCAGCCGCGCTGCGGATCGCCGCCGGACGCGGGGCGTCCTTCAGTGCGGGCTTCTTCACCGCATCCTTCACGGTGACCCAGCCACCCTTCGAACCCGGAACCGCGCCCTTGACCATGATCAGGCCACGGTCGGCATCCGTGCGCACGACCTGCAGGTTCTGCGTGGTCACGCGGACGGCACCCAGATGACCGGCCATCTTCTTGCCCTTGAACACTTTGCCGGGGTCCTGGCACTGGCCCGTGGACCCGTGCGAACGGTGGCTGATCGACACACCGTGCGACGCCCGCAGACCACCGAAGTTGTGCCGCTTCATCGCACCGGCAAAACCCTTGCCGATCGAGGTGCCCGCGATATCCACGAACTGGCCTGCCAGATAGTGGTCGGCGGTGATTTCCGCGCCCACATCGATCAGGTTATCGGGGCTCACGCGGAATTCCGCGATCTTGCGCTTGGGTTCCACATTCGCCTTGGCGAAGTGGCCCCGCTGCGCGGCCGTGGTCCGCTTGGCCTTGGCCGCACCGGCGCCAAGCTGGACGGCGGTATAGCCATCCTTGTCGGCGGTGCGCTGTGCCACGACCTGCAGGTTGTCAAGCTGAAGAACGGTCACAGGCACCTGCGTCCCGTTCTCAAGGAACAGCCGGGTCATGCCCAGCTTTTTTGCGATTACGCCAGAGCGCATGGGTCTGCCCTCCTCAAACCTTGATCTCGACATCCACGCCAGCCGCGAGGTCGAGCTTCATCAGCGCGTCCACGGTCTGCGGGGTCGGATCGACGATGTCGAGAAGGCGCTTGTGCGTCCGGATTTCCCACTGGTCCCGCGACTTCTTGTCGATATGCGGGCCACGGAGAACCGTGAACTTCTCGATCTTGTTCGGCAGCGGGATCGGGCCGCGCACTTGCGCGCCGGTCCGCTTGGCCGTGTTCACGATTTCCTGCGTGCTGGCATCCAGAACGCGGTAATCGAAGGCCTTGAGCCGGATGCGGATGGTCTGACCTTGCATCTTCTTTTTCCTTCGGAACATAGGCCACATCGGCCCATAGGTTCACATTGCGATTGCGTTGCGCCGGGGGGCGTTTCCGCCCCCCGGCGGTTTTCTTCCCGTAGGGCGGGGTTGACCCCGCCTTACGCCTCGATCACTCGATGATCTTCGAC
>VFQR01001630.1_pt1 | contig 16396 bp, 13 predicted proteins | sample 3512321 | NCBI WGS metagenome assembly VFQR01 (sample SAMN10412374, study PRJNA504923) | tailings metagenome | isolation source: Relicate 3 Philex TSF1 revegetated site | place: Philippines: Tuba, Benguet | collected 2017-08-29
CTACAACTTCGCCTATCTGGACGAGCAGACGAAGCGGATGATCCGCCGCGCCATCCTCAAGGCCATCGCCATCCCCGGCTACCAGGTGCCTTTCGCCTCGCGCGAGATGCCGATGCCCTATGGCTGGGGCACGGGCGGCGTGCAGGTCACCGCGGCGATCCTTGGGCAGGACGACCGGCTCAAGGTCATCGACCAGGGCGCCGACGACACCACCAACGCCGTCTCGATCCGCAAGTTCTTCGAGAAGACCTCGGGCGTGGAAACAACGACCCACACGGCCGAGGCGACCATCATCCAGACCCGCCACCGGATCCCCGAAAGGACACTGACGGCGGATCAGGTGCTCGTCTATCAGGTGCCGATCCCCGAGCCGCTGCGCTTCCTCGAGCCGCGCGAGACGGAGACGCGGGTCATGCACGCCCTCGAGGACTATGGGCTCATGCATGTGAAGCTCTACGAGGACATCGCCACCCACGGCCACATCGCCACCACCTACGCCTATCCGGTGAAGGTCGAGGGCCGCTACGTGATGGACCCCTCGCCCACCCCCAAATTCGACAACCCCAAGATGGACGACTGCGCCGCCCTGCAGCTCTTCGGCGCGGGGCGCGAAAAGCGCATCTACGCCGTGCCGCCGCACTCCTCCGTCGTGTCGCTGGACTTCGAGGACCATCCCTTCGAGCCGACCAAGTTCGACCATGCCTGCGCGCTCTGCGGGGCGACCCACACCTATCTCGACGAGGTCATCACCGACGACGCCGGCGGTCGCATGTTCGTCTGCTCGGACACCGACCATTGCGAGGAGCGGCGCGCCGAGGGCCATCGCGGCGAACTGCTTGGCGACGCCCCGGCGGCGATCGCAGGGAGTGCGCCATGATGACTGACACCCCCCTCCTCACCGCCGATGCGGTCACCAAGTTCTACGGTGCCCGCACCGGCTGCCGCGACATCGGTTTCGAACTCTTCCCCGGAGAGGTCCTGGCCGTGGTCGGTGAGTCCGGCTCCGGCAAGTCGACGCTCCTGAAGCTGCTCTCCGGCCAGCTCGAGCCCTCGGCAGGACGCGTGCTCTACCGCATGCGGGACGGCGTCACCCGCGACATCCTTACCCTGTCGGAGGCCGAGCGTCGCTTCCTGTTCCGCACGGACTGGGGTTTCGTTCACCAGCATGCGGAGCTCGGCCTCAGGATGGGCGTCTCGGCCGGCGCCAATGTCGGCGAGCGGCTGATGGCGGTCGGCTGGCGTCACTATGGCCGCATCCGCGAGGAGGCCGAGACCTGGCTCGACCGCGTCGAGATCGACCCCGGGCGCATCGACGACCGCCCCACCGCCTACTCGGGGGGCATGCGGCAGCGCCTGCAGATCGCCCGCAACCTCGTGACCTCGCCGCGCCTCGTCTTCATGGACGAGCCGACCGGCGGCCTCGACGTCTCGGTTCAGGCGCGCCTGCTCGACCTCGTGCGCGGCCTCGTCGCCGATCTCGGCCTCGCCGCGATCGTGGTGACCCACGACCTCGCCGTGGCGCGCCTCCTCTCCCACCGCATCCTCGTCATGAAGGACGGGCGGGCGATCGAGACCGGCCTCACCGACCAGGTGCTGGACGATCCGCGCGAACCCTATACCCAGCTTCTCGTCTCCTCGATCCTGCAGCCGTGAGGACGGTCATGACACAGCCCCTCCTCAGTCTCGCCGGGCTCTCCAAGAGCTTCACCATGCACCTGCAGGGCGGGCTGGTGATCCCCGTCATCTCCGGCATCACGCTCGACGTGGCGCCGGGCGAATGCGTCGTGCTCGGCGGCCCCTCCGGCGCCGGCAAGTCGTCGATCCTGAAGATGATCTACGGCAACTACCGTGCTGATGCCGGCGCCATCCGCGTCGCGGCGGAAGCAGGCGAAACAGTCGATGTCGCCACAGCGGCGCCGCGCCGGGTCATGGCGCTCCGTCGCACCACCATCGGCTATGTCTCGCAATTCCTGCGGGTCATCCCGCGCGTCCCGGCTCTCGCCGTCGTCACCGAGGCGGCGGTCGCCTTCGGCATCGGCCGCGACGAGGCGGAGGCGCGGGCCCGCCGGCTCCTCGGCCTGCTCAACGTGCCGGAGCGCCTCTGGTCGCTGCCACCGTCGACCTTCTCCGGCGGCGAGCAGCAGCGGGTGAACATCGCCCGCGGCTTCATCGCCGACCACCCCATCCTGCTGCTCGACGAGCCGACCGCTTCCCTCGACGCCAGGAATCGCGCAGCGGTGGTGGAGCTGATCGAAACGAAGAAGGCGGCCGGCACCGCCATCGTCGGTATTTTTCACGACGACGACGTCCGCGAACGGGTGGCCACCCGCATCGTCGACGTCACGCGCTTCGCCGCGAGCGCCGCATGAGGACCCCCATGACCGCCACCGACCCGATACCCGCCGACCAGGCCGCCTCCCTGACCGTGTTCTCCCGCCACGTCGTCCTCGCCGACCGTGAGGTCGCGGCGACCGTCGTGGTCGAGAATGGCATCATCACCGCGGTGGAACTGGACAGGCAGCGCGCCGATGCCGCTGACCTCGGCGACGACCTGCTCATCCCGGGCCTCGTCGAACTGCACACCGATCATCTCGAGCCGCACTACCAGCCGCGCCCCAAGGTGCACTGGGATCCGCTCTCCGCCGTCTTCGCCTATGACGCGCAGATCGCTTCCTCCGGCATCACGACTGTCTTCGACAGCCTGCGCATCGGCTCCGACGACGACCGCCCGACGACCGCCGACGGCCTGCTCGATCTCTCCGAGGCAATCGAGACGGCCAAGGCGACCGGGCTGCTGCGCTCGGACCACCACACGCACCTGCGCTGCGAGATCCCCTCGCGCGGCGTCGTCGAGGAGGCCGAGAGCTATCTCACCCGCTTCGACGTCCGGCTCATGTCGCTGATGGACCACACGCCCGGCCAGCGCCAGTTCCGCGACGAGGAGAAGCTGCGGACCTACTACCGCGGCAAGACCGGACTGTCGGAGAGCGATCTCGACCGGCTCTTCGCCAACCGGCGGGCCCGCGCCGACGAGATCGGCGAACCCAACAAGCGCGGCCTCGTCGCCCTCGCCCACAAGGCCGGCATCGCGCTGGCGAGCCACGACGACACGCTGGAGGACCACGTCGCCGAATCCGTCGCCGACCGCGTCTCCATCGCCGAGTTCCCGACGACGGTCGAGGCTGCACGCGCCTCCCATGCCGCCGGCATCTCGGTGCTGATGGGCGCGCCCAACGTCGTGCGTGGCGGCTCGCACTCCGGCAATGTTTCTGCGGTGGAACTGGCGGAGGCGGGCGTGCTCGACATCCTCTCCTCCGACTACGTGCCGATCAGCCTTATCCACGGCGCCTTCGGCCTGCGCGATGTCCGCGCCCTGGGCGGGCTCCCGGGCGCCATCCAGACGGTGACGCTGAAGCCGGCGCTTGCCACCGGCATGACCGACCGCGGCGAGATCGCGGTGGGAAAGCGCGGCGATCTGGTCCGCGTCGCCATGGTCGGCGACAAGCCGGTGGTGCGCGAGGTGTGGCGCACCGGGCGCCGGATCGCCTGACATGACCATGACCTCCGACGCCGGACAGCCGCAGCGCGAGCCGCCCCCCATCGGGCCCGGACGCCTCGTGCTCGTCGTCGGACCGAGTGGCGCCGGTAAGGACACGCTCATCGCAGCCGTTCGCCAGCGGCTGGCGGCGGACGAGGCTTTCCTCTTTCCGCGGCGCATCGTGACCCGCCCGTCCTCCGCCGCCGAGGACAATGTCGAGGCGGACGAGGCGACCTTCACGCGCATCGCCGAGGCGGGCGGCCTCGCACTGTCCTGGACCGCCCACGGCCACCGCTACGGCATTCCGGCGGTGGTCGACCACGCCGTCTACGAGGGGCGCACCGCCGTCTGCAACGTATCGCGCGAGGTCGTGCCCCTCGCCCGCCAGCGCTACGCCAACGTGACTGTCGTCGAGGTCACCGCGCCGCCCGAGATCCTGAAGAGCCGCGTTTCGGCACGCTCGCGGCCGTCCGACGGCGAACCGGCGGCCCGCGTCGAGCGGCGCGTGACCGCGGCGGTCGACGCCGATGTCACCATCGTCAATGACGGGCCGCTGGACCCTGCCGTCGACCGGCTCCTCGCCGTCGTCGCCAGGGCCTGAGCCGCGGCGCTCCGGCAGCGCTCCGCCGCGAGGCCCATTGCACCAAAGCGTGATCGGGTCTCCTATGGGACATTCCCTGAGGAGAGCCGATCGTGAATCGCTTCGTTGCCCGCGTTCCCATGTCCGTCGTCTGCCCGGAGCCGATGGTTCCCGCGATCCAGCACGTGCTGGAAGGCGAGTACGAGGCGAATTATGACGGCGTCGGGCTCGATATCCTCGACATCGGCGCCAATGTTGGCTCCTTCGCGCTCTGGGCCTCCGCCCGCTGGCCCGGCAGCCAGGTGCGGTCCTTCGAGCCTCATCCCGGCACCTTCGAGTTCCTGAAGCAGAACACCGCGGGACGCCGCGACATCACCATCGTCAATGCTGCGCTCTTTCCCGGCGGACTGACCAAGGCGACCTTCCACAGCCGCTTCGCCGGAGACGGCGAATCGGGTCTTGCCGCCTATTCCGGCGACACCTTCGTGGACGGAACGCTGGTCGAGACCTACGAGGTCGATGTCGTCGATCCCACCACCCTCCCCTCGGCGGACGTGGTGAAGATCGACATCGAGGGTGGCGAGGGCGAGGTGCTGGCCCATCTCGACCTGTCGAGGACCTCTCTCGTCCTGCTCGAATTCCAGAACCGTAGGAACCGCGAACAGATCCGTGCGACCCTCGCCGCCGATTTCGACATGCTGCACGACGAGGAGTTCGCCTGGGACGAACTGCTCGGCTATTCCGGCTACCGGCAGGACCTCAAGGGCGATGCCTGGGGCCGCATCTTCGCCGTCCGCCGCAACCTGACCCGCATGACCAAACGCGAGCCGGTCGCCGTCTGAGCGCCACGGCACATGGCCGCGGGAGGTCCGCTGACATCCTTTTGCCGTATCCCGATGTATCGGACATAGTGACGGGCATGAGGGCGACGAGTCGTCGTCCGACCGCCGGTTGCCGCGAGGTCTCGGCGGTCAGGGTCGGTGCATGACAGGAATGAGCGACGATCGTCGGGAACCGGGAAGCGAAGCCGCTGCGCTGCGCCCGCTGCCGGTCGACCAGGCGACCCTCGATGCGGCGGCGCCCGCGCCGTCGCGCGGCGTCGGCCTGTCGGGCAAGCTGCTCCTGCTGACCATCCTGTTCATCCTGGTCGCGGAAGTCCTCATCTACGTGCCGGCGGTGGCCAATTTCCGCAACTCCTGGCTCGACGACCGCCTCGCCGCCGGCCGCACCGCCGCCCTCGTGCTCGAGGCGGCCCCGAGCGGCATGGTGCCGGAAGCGCTGGTGCGCGAACTGCTCGACAGCGCCGGGGCCAAGGCCGTGGCGCTGAAGACGGGACCGGCTCGCCGCCTGCTCGCCGCATCCGATGAACTGCCCGCCGTCGACGTCACCATCGACATGCGCGACCAGCCGCTGTTCCGCTCGATCCCCGAGGCCTTCGCGACCCTCTTCGCCCGCGACGGACGTTCCATGCGCGTCATGGGAGAGGCCCGCCGCGCCGGCGACTTCGTCGAGATCGTCATGGACGAGACGCCGCTGCGCTACGCCATGCTGCGCTTCTCCAAGACGCTGCTGCTCTATTCGCTGTTCATCTCGGTGCTGTCGGCGGCCCTCGTCTATGTGACGCTGCACCTGATGTTCGTGAGGCCCATGCGGCGCCTGACCGACACCATGGTCGCCTTCCGCGAGAATCCGGAGGACATCAGCCGGGCGATCATCCCGACAGGCCGCAAGGACGAGGTCGGCGTCGCCGAATACGAGCTGCAGACCATGCAGCACTCCCTGCACGACATGCTGGCGCAGAAGTCGCGGCTGGCGGCTCTCGGCCTCGCCGTGTCGAAGATCAACCACGACCTGCGCAACCTCCTCGCCTCGGCCCAGCTCTTCTCGGACCGTCTCGCCAACGTCCCCGACCCGACGGTGCAGCGCTTCGCGCCGAAGATGATCCAGGCGCTCGACCGCGCCATCGCCTTCTGCCAGTCGACGCTGTCCTATGGCCGCGCCCAGGAGGCGCCGCCGCAGCGGCGGGCCATCGCCCTTGCCCGCCTCGCGGACGAGGTGCGCGACACCATGGGCCTGACGGAGGATGCGCGCATCGGCTTCGTCAATGCGGTGGACGAGGATCTCTATATCGACGCCGATCCCGACCAGCTCTTCCGGGTTCTGCTGAACATCGCCCGCAACGCCCACCAGGCACTGGAGACGCGTGCGCCCAACGACCCCGGGCGCGACCAGATCCGCCTCGCCGGGCGGCGCGAGGGTACCGTGACGGTGATCGAGATTTCCGATACCGGGCCGGGCGTCCCCGACCGCGCCCGCCAGCACCTGTTCGAGGCGTTCCAGGGCTCCACGCGCCCCGGCGGCACGGGCCTCGGCCTCGCCATCGCGGCGGAACTCGTCCGCGCCCATGGGGGGGCCATCACGCTGGCGGAAGGCACGCTCGGCGCCACGTTCCGCATTACCATCCCCGATCGCCCGATCGACCTGGCAAGCGTTCGCAAGGCTCATCGCAAGCGCGCGTGATCCAACGGCTGGGGCGGTTATGCCGACAGGGTGGAAGTCCGCCCCGGGACCCTCCCGCAGCCTGTGGTGGCATGCCGGCCATGCCATGTCCGGAAGCGGGGATTCCTCATGTCGCCCCCTTGCAATCGGTTTCGAAACAGCGTATCCGACCGCCTCCGTCGGCGAGGCGATATGTCTTGCCAACGCGGCGCGCGCCCGTAGCTCAGCTGGATAGAGCACCAGACTACGAATCTGGGGGTCAGAGGTTCGAATCCTTTCGGGCGCGCCATTCTTTTCAATCACTTAGCGACAGATCGGCATACACTGCGGACGCTTTCGCACGACTTGCTGTCCACATGCTGTCCACGCTAGGCGCCGGGAAGTCGAGATGGGGTGCCTTATCGTCGCACCGCGAAACTAAGTCACGATCAGATGACCTCGGAGACAGTAGCGCGGCCCCGTCGGACTCTCACCCAGGCGCAACTACGATTTCTGGCCGCAATCCTCGCGGTTGGCGGTGTCGCACTATCGATGGACACTTAGATCAACCTGCCGCCGCAGCAAACCGACGACACCCGGTCGGCGCGATCCAAATCGGAAGGCTACCTGCCTAGCCAATGAAGCGTTCGGATGCCAGCGAGATGCCAACATCTCGCGCCGGAAGCGTTGGCTCGGTTGAGAGATAGGCAAGAGCGATGGCTCTCGTGACTTGGGGGACCGCAGTGCGGGGGACCAAGCAGTCGGCCCAGCAAAATAGATCGTAGGCCGGCAGCGCTCCGGCCCCGCAGGACAGGCGGCTCGCCCCAACAGACGAACTGAGCGACGGATGCTTCAACACGGCGATAGACAAACCCAACGGCTCGGCACGGAGAGGTATCGATATTCAGAGCGAGTCGCTCTGTGCAATTTGGAGGAGTACGGTCAGCGAAGTCTGGAGCGCCAGGCACCACTTTGTGGTTGGGCACTAGGAGTCGATCCGCCCGTCCCGGAGCGACACCAGCCTGTCGAAGCGCGCGAAGATCTTCTCGTCGTGGGTGACCGTGATGATCGAGGCCCCGTTCTCGACAGCGACGCGCCGGAGGAGGTCCATGACGATGCGGGCGCGGTCGGAATCGAGGGCCGCGGTCGGCTCGTCGGCCAGGATGATCCTCGGCCGGTTGGCGAGGGCGCGGGCGATCGCCACGCGCTGTGCCTCGCCGCCGGAGAGCTGGGCCGGCATCGCGTTGCGGCGGTGCGAGACCTCGAGATAGGCGAGAAGGTCGTCCGCCCGTGTCACGGCGGCCTTCTCGCCCTCTCCGGCCAGCCTCAGCACCAGGGCGACATTCTCCATGACCGACAGGAAGGGGAGCAGGTTGTGGGCCTGGAAGATGAAGCCGATGCGCTCCAGCCGCATCCGGCGAAGGTCGCGCATCAGCCACTTGCCGTCGAAGACGGTCTCGCCATTGAGCACGAGCTGTCCGGCCGACGGCTCCAGGATGCAGCCGATGACGTTGAGCAGCGTCGTCTTGCCCGAGCCGCTCGGCCCCTTGAGGCCGACGACCTCGCCGGCCATGACGTCCAGCGAGACGTCGGTCAGCGCGTTGACGCGGGCATCGCCCTCGCCGAAGTGCTTGGAGACCTTCCGGACGCTGACGAGGGGCGTTGCCATGTCAGCCTCCCAGCGCCTTGGCCGGATCGACCTTGAGGGCGAGACGCACGCCGAGGCCGCTGGCGACGATGCAGACCGCGAGGATGACGAGGGCGAGGATGCCGACGTCGGAGGGCTCGATCACCACGCGCCGTGGAAAGCGGTCCTTGATGGTGAGGATGAGGGCCAGCCCGAAGCTGAATCCGATCACGCCCATGGCCAGCGCCTGCTGGACGATGAGGCCGACGATGATGCTGTCGGGCGCGCCAATGAGCTTCAGCGTCGCGATCTCGCGCAGCTTGTCGATCGTCAGCGTATAGATGATCAGTGCGATGATGACGGCGGACACGGCCAGCAGCAGCGAGGTGAAGAGCCCGATCTGGCGCCGCGCCATCTCGACGACCGAGCGGCTGAGGATCGCCTCCTGCTCGGCCTGGCTGAGAGCATTGAGATGCTTCCAGCGACGGATGGTGTCAGCGACGAGATCGGCCGAGGCATGCGGGATGAGTGTCGTCACCACGGCGTTGACGATGTCAGACGAACCTCCCGGGGCGCCGCGCGCCTGTTCGCGCCGCTGGGCCGCCGGCGTCAGGTCGAACTGCAGGCGCTGCGAGTCCTTGAGTGTCACATAGACCACGGGATCGCCGCCCGAGGCCACCTGGCCCGTCGTCTTTCCCACCACATGGAACTGGCTGCGCCCCATCGTGACGACGTCGCCGAGAGCGAGGCCGCTGCGCTGGTCGGCGATCATCTCGAAACGCGTCCGGGTGATCGGCCGGCCGCCCGTCAGGATGGCGGGGCCGCCCGGCCGGCCGGGTTCGAAGCCGACGACGTAAAGACGCAAGGGACGGTCGCGGAAACGCGCCTCCACCGACTGGTAGGTCACCGACCCGGCGTCCTGCACACCGGCGATCCGGGCGATCGCCTCGCGCGTGTCGCCGGGGATGCGCGAGGCCTCGGCGAAGGGGCCGCGGCTCTTGGCCTCCACCACCCAGATCTCGGCCGCCGGCGCACGGGCGATGCCGAGCGCATCGGCCACGAGGCCGCGATAGATTCCGATCATCGACATGACCACGCCGAGGAGCAGGCTGAGCCCCAGGCAGGTCAGCAGGAAGCGCCCGAGATTGTGCCTGATGTCGCGCAGTGCGAGGTTCATGGCATGGCGCGCGCCGTCGCGGCCCGTCCCTCGTAAGCCCGCAAATGCCTCTCGACGACGATGACCTCGCCGCTGGGAAGATCACGCGCTTCGTGGCGACCGTCGAGCGTGCGCTGGCCGAAAGTCAGCGTCCGGCGGGCAAGGCGTCCGTCACGGATCACCCAGACGGTGCCCCTGCCGTGCCCGAGACCGTCGATGGCCGCCTCGGGAACCAGGGTGGCGCGCGGCAGCTCGCCCGTCAGGATGGTCACCTCGGCCTGTTCGCCCAGCACATAGCCACCGGCCGGGCAGTCCTCGCAGGCGACATAGACCCGTCGCTCCTCATTCACCCGGTCGGATTCGAGGCCCAACCTCACCACCCGGCCGGCAAAGCTCTGCCCCGGGCGTGACCGGAGCCTGATCACCGCCCGCTGGCCGAGGGCGATGCCGCCGGCGCGCGCCTCGTCGAGATAGGCCAGAACCCAGTAGGTCGCGGGATCGACCAGGGTGAAGATGGTCTCGCCGGCACCGGCCACCGCACCGAGCTCCTTTGCGCGCGAGATCACAACGCCAGAAAACGGCGCCCTGAGGTCGTGCTGACTGAGGACCGCATCCTCGAAAGCGTGCTGGGCCCTGGCATCCTCCAGCCGCGCCTTTGCCGCCACAACCTCGGTCTGGGCCACGGTCATGTCGGCGCGCGCGGTGGTTTCCGCCAGCTGCGCCTCTTCGGCCTGCTCGATGGAGATCGTGCCGCGTGCAAGCAGCGCCTGGCGTCGCTGGTTGGTCTGCTGGCGCTGGGCATGGACGACGCTACTGCGGTTCGCCATCGCCTCGCTCACCATCACCGCGGCCTCGGCATTGGCGACGCCGGAGCGGGCCTTGGCGGCGCGCGCTGCCTGTTCGCGGCTGTCGATCCGCGCCAGCAGACGCCCGGCCTCGACGACGTCGCCGTGGTCGGCCGCAAGCTCGACCAGTGTCCCTGCCTGCTTGAAGCCGACACGGGCCACCACCTGGGCCTCGACCGTGCCGAGGCCGAAGACTTCGATCGGCACCTTCTGCTCGGTCGGCGCGACGGCCAGCGGCAGCGGCTGGTAGCGCATCGTCCAGACAAAGGCGCCAGCGCCGACAGCGGCGGCAAGGCCTAAGGCCAGCCAGCGGACCCGAATGCGCATAATCGCCATCCCCTCCGACGACATCTAGAGAAATGTGAATATGAACCTTCCCATAGTGGGAAGGTCAAGGCGCCGTCGCGGACATCTGGCGCTGTGCAGCGGTTGGGTGCGGGGGAACGCGGCCGCGGCCTTGGCGCCGGGCCCATTGCCGGGGCCGATGGGGCAGTCGCGAACAGCGCGCCGGAGAGTGATCCGTTGAAATGGCTCGGCTTGGCAGAAACCCGTCTTGCCGATCACGAAGTCGGACGGTGGCGCCGCGTCGTTACTGCTGGCCGTTCCTCGCCAGCCATGCGCGCATCTCGGCAATCTCGCGTTCCTGCTCGCGGATGATGTCCGCCGCCCATTTGCGGACCTGCTCGTCCTTGCCGTGCTCGAGGACGACCTTGGCCATGTCGATGGCGCCCTGATGATGGGGGATCATGCCGCGGACGAAATCGACGTCGGCATTGCCCGAGAAGCGAATGTCCATGTCGCGGTGCATGCGGTCGTTGGCCGCCCGGTACGCCGCGACGGACGGATGCTCGCCGGTGGCGGGAGCGCTCGCCGCCCCGCCGTGCTGATGGGGCGCAGCCGGAGCGCCGGCGCCTCCCTGCGGGGCCGGCGTTGCCTCGCCGTGGTGGCCCTGCCCGTGGTGGCCCTGCCCGTGGTGACCATGGCCGTGCTGCTGGGCGCCAGCCATGGCGGTGGCGGCGAGGAGGAGCGAGCCGGCCAGGAGACCGGCGGAGAGGGGGGATGTCATGACAATGTCCTTGGTTTCAAGGGAATCAGGTGTACGGCTCAATAGCGAGCCTGGACGGTGGCGCCCTGCGGCGTGGTGATCTGCACCGCGCCCCGGACGCCGGCGGGAACGGCGACCGGAGCCGTGCCGACGAGGCGCGATCCGCCGCCCGGCTGCATCGGGAACCGAATGGTCTGGCCGTTGACGACGAGGATCGCTGTCGCACGGTACCCGTCGGCGGCGATGGGCTTGTCGTTCATGTCGCTGAGGTGCAGCACGACCTCGGTCGTTCCCGAGGCGACGAGTTCGACATGGTAGTTCGCCCCCGCATGGATGATCTTGCCGCCGTTGGGGCCGGCTTGAGGGGCGTGGGCCTCGGCGCTGCTCGCAATGACGAGAGCGGCGAGAGCAATGACGAGCAGGCGGTACATGACGGGAACTCCTCGGTGATGGTGGCTCAGAAGGATCCGGCAACCCGGCTCTCGGGCAGTTGCTCCGGTGTCGCGAGACGGAACTCCGTGACCAGGCGTTCCAGGGAAGCGCGGCCGTAGCGCAGGAACAGGGTGGGGGTGAGAAGCGTGTCGAGCAGGGTGGCGCTGACGAGCCCGCCGAAGATCGTCACCGCCACCGGATGCAGCACTTCCTTGCCGGGTGCGGTGGGATCGATCATCAGCGGAATGAGGGCGACGCCCGCGGAGAGGGCCGTCATCAGCACCGGCGTGAGCCGTTCCAGGCTGCCGCGGACGACGAGGTCGCGGCCGAAGGGCATGCCCTCGTGGATCGCCAGGTTGATCATGTGGCTGATCTTCAGGATGCCGTTGCGCGTGGCGATGCCTGTGAGGGTGATGAAGCCGATCATCGAGGCGACCGACAGGGGCTGGCCGGCGATCCACAGCGCCACGACCGAGCCGATGAGCGCCAGCGGAACGCTGGTCATGATGATCGCCACGAAGACCACCGACCGGTAGCGGGCGAAGAGGATGGCGAAGATCATGGCAAGGGAGACGATCGACAGGAGGCCGATGGTCCGCATCGATTCCTCCTGCGCCTGGAAGGTCCCTTCGAGGCTCGCGAAGAAGCCGGGCGGCAGGGTGGTCGCGGCCATGACCTCGCGGACCCGGGCGATGACGGCGGCCATGTCGGCGCTGCCCTCGGCATTGGCGAGCACCACCACGCGGCGGCGGCCATTCTCGCGCAAAATCTGGTTGGGGCCATCTGTCTCGACGATGTCCGCGAACTGGCGGACCGGCACCCAGCCGGCGGGCGTCTGGATCAGCAGGTCGGCGAGGCCCTGGGTGGTGCGCTGGAGGTCGTCCAGCCGCAGGACCACGTCGAAGCGGCGGTTGCCGTCGATGATGCGCGAGACGACGCGACCATTGGACAGCCGCTCGAGCTGCTCGGTGACGGCGGCCGGCTGGATGCCGTAGAGCGCGGCGCGGCGATAGTCGACGATGACCTCGAGCTGGGGCACGCGCACCTGCCGCTCGACCTGGAGGTCGACGATGCCGGGAATGGCCGCGAGCTTCTGCCGCATGTCCTCCGCGAGAGAGCGCAGGGTGTCGAGATCCTCGCCGAATATCTTCATGGCGATCTGTGCCCGCACGCCCGAGAGCATGTGGTCGAGGCGGTGGGAGATCGGCTGGCCGATATTGGTCGCCACCGGCAGGACGGCGAGACGGGAGCGGATGTCGGCGACGATGTCGTCCTTCGGGCGGCCGGGCTTCAGCGCCACCTCGATCTCGGAGGAATGGACACCTTCGGCATGCTCGTCGAGCTCGGCCCGGCCGGTGCGGCGCCCGACGCGCTCCACCTCCGGCACCTCGAGGATGAGGCGCTCGGCGATGAGCCCGACGCGGTGGCTTTCGGCCAGCGAGATCCCCGGATTGAACAGCATGTTGATGGTGAGCGTGCCCTCGTTGAAGGGCGGCAGGAACGAGCGCGGCAGCTGGAACGCCAGCGCCCCGGCCGCCACGACACCCGCGAGCGTGACACTCATCAGAAGCCGGGGGCGGCGGAAGGCCCCGTCGAGGAGGATGCGGTTGCCGGCCTTGAGCTTGCGGATCAGCCAGCTTTCGCGCTCGTCCAGCCGCCGCATGCGGGGCAGGAGATAGTAGGCCATGACCGGGGTCAGCGTGACCGCGACGACGAGGCTCGACAGGATGGAGATGATGTAGGCCTGGCCGAGCGGCGCGAACAGCCGGCCCTCGATGCCCGAAAGGGCGAAGAGCGGCACGAAGACGAGGACGATGATCATCGTCGCATAGACGATCCCCGAGCGGACCTCCTGGCTCGCCGCGACGACCACGGCGAAGGCCGAGCGGGGATTGCCCGCCTCGCGGTTCTCGCGCAGCCGCCTGAGGATGTTCTCCACGTCCACCACCGCATCATCGACCAGTTCGCCGATGGCGATGGCGAGGCCTCCCAGCGTCATGGTGTTGATCGACATCCCCATGACCTGAAAGACGATGGCGGTCATCAGGATGGAAACGGGGATCGCGGTGAGCGAGATGACCGTCGTCCTCACGTTGAGGAGGAAGATGAAGAGGATGACGGCGACGACGGCGATGGCCTCGACCAGCACCTTCAAGACGTTGTCGATGGAGGTCTGGATGAAGGTGGCCTGCCGGAAGAGCACCTGATCGGCGCGGATGCCGTTCGGCAGCGTCGAGGCGATGTCGCGCAGCGCCTGCTCGATGGTCGCCGTAAGCCGGATCGTGTCGACGCCCGGTTGCTTCTCGATCGAAATGATGACGGCCGGCCGCCCCTGATAGCCCGCCTCGCCCCGCTTCACCCGCGCGGCATAGCCCACCTCAGCCACCTGCCCCAGCAGTACCGGCTGGCCGGCCACGCTCGCCACCACCACGCTACGGAGGTCCTCGAGGCTCCGGCTGCGGCCGACGTTCCGGATGAGGAACTCGCGGCTGTACTGGTCGGTGAAGCCGCCGCCGGTGTTGGTGCCGAACTGGGAAAGGGCGCGCTCGACCTGATCGAAGCTGACGCCAGCGGCCCGCATGGCGGCCGAGTTGGGCGAGACGCGGAACTGCCTTACCTCTCCGCCGATGGGGATCACCTGGGCGACGCCGGGGATGGCCAGCAGCCGTGGCCTGATCGTGAAGTCGGCGAGCTCCCGCAGATCCATGGGCGAGACTGTCTCCGGCCCGGTCACGGCCACCAGCATGATCTGTCCCATGATGGAGTTGATCGGGCCCATCTGCGGCACGACGCCTGTCGGCAGCTGCGGCTGGATGAGCGACAGCCGCTCGGCGATCTGCTGTCGGTTGCGGAAGATGTCCGTTCCCCAGTCGAACTCGACATAGACGATCGACAGGCCGATCCCCGACGTGGAGCGCACGCGGGAGACGCCCGGCAGGCCGTTCATCTGCGTCTCGATCGGATAGGTGACGAGTTGCTCCACCTCTGGCGGCGCCAGTCCCTCCGCCTCGGTCATGATGGTGACCGTCGGCCGGTTGAGGTCGGGGAAGACGTCGACGGGAAGGCGCGCCGCCGTCATCGTCCCGAAGGCGATGAGGATGGCGGCAGCCGCCAGCACGAAGAGCCTGTTCCTCAGCGACTGGGTGACGAGGGCATTGAACATGACGATGCCCTAGCGGATCTGGTTCAGGAGTTCGGCGCCCTGCACGACGATGCGTCGGCCTGGCTCGATTCCCGAGATCGCGAGAACATGGACGCCGTCGAGCGGCTCGACGCGGATCTCCCGCGGGACGAAGCGTTCGGCGTTCGAATGCTCATAGACGATGGACTGGCCGTTGGCGCCACGCACGACGGCGGTGCGGGGAAGCGCGATGCCGCGGCGTTCCTCGGTGGAGCGCGCCAGGACGGTCAGCAACTGGCCGGGGCGCAGCGCCCCCGCCCTGGCCTCGATGCTGAACTGCACGGGCACAGCCTGGTTGCGGTCGGCAAGGCCGCTGCCGCGATGGTGAAGCGTGAGCGTCCCGCCATTCGCCATCCGCCCCGACGCCTCGGTGGCGAGGTCGTGCACCTCGTAGCTGAGCGCCTCCACCCAGAGGGCATCGGGATCGATGATCAGGTAGATGGCTGTCCCGGGATCGGCGATCTGTCCGGCGATGGCCTGGACCGACGCGACGACGCCGCTCACCGGTGCCACAAGCTTCTCCGGCTCGCGCGGGGCGCGGTCGAGATTGGCGCGACGCATGCGCAGACCCGCTAGTTCCAGCTCCGCGTCCTCGATCTGGGCGCGCGCCACGACCGACTGGATCTGCCTCAGCCGTTCGAGGCGGCGCTCCACGAGCGTGAGTTGTTGGTCCAGCTCGCGCGCCTGCTGTTGCTGGGTGGTGGCGTCGGCGGAATTGATCGCCGGCTGGACGAGGGCGAGGACATCGCCCGCGGCGACGCGCGCCCCGAGGCGGGGGAAACCGCCGGGAGGCGGGATCAGGCGACCGGCGACCGACGCCTGGACGTAGCCGGCGCGGTTCGGATCGGGAATGATGCGGCCCGGCATCTGGACGCTGCGCGGATAGGTGCGCTCCTCGGTGAAGAGGGTGCGGATGGCCAGAATTCGCTGGGTCGGCTTTGGCACGAAGAGCGCTCCGTCCGGGAAGCGCTGGGCGATGTCGCGCGGAGCCGCGGCGGCGGCCGATCCGGGCGGCGCAGCCGTCGGAGAGGCGGCGTGACTGTCGTGCGGGGCGACCAGCGCCGCGACCAGGGCGACCACGGCGACGCGCGAGCGGCGGCGCACGAGCAGGGCGGCGAGGAAGCCGGCCGCGAAGGCCGCCACCAGAGCGCCGTAGAGCGACATGCCGCCGTCCGCCAACCGGTTGCGCAGGTCTGCGGCCAGCGCGCTGTCGATGATCGCGCCCCAGCGACCGCCCGCAGCCGGCGCGGGGGCCGGGGGCGGGGGAATGGTCAGCGAGGCCGTGAGAACGTCCACCAGTCCCTTCGCCTGCACGGTGATGGCGAGGGCGTGCTCACCGGGGCGGGCGAGCCAAGGGGCCGGCAGTCCATAGCCGCCGGATCCGTCCGGCTCTGCCTTGACGGTGCCGTCCGGTCCGTCGACCTCGATCACGGCGTCCGGGACCGGATCGTTTCCGCGGAAGGTGTCGAGATAGATCTGCAGCCGGCCGTCGCGGGCAACGAGGACCATCTCGA
>VFQR01001632.1_pt1 | contig 16380 bp, 14 predicted proteins | sample 3512321 | NCBI WGS metagenome assembly VFQR01 (sample SAMN10412374, study PRJNA504923) | tailings metagenome | isolation source: Relicate 3 Philex TSF1 revegetated site | place: Philippines: Tuba, Benguet | collected 2017-08-29
TCTTCCGTTTCCGGGCCGATGGATCGCCGCAGCGCGGCCTCGCCGTCATCCAGGCGGGTGGCCGCGTCGTCAGCCCGGCGCCACGCACCTTCTCCGGCGGTTCGTAGCGCCGCCCAGGCCTGATCCGGACACATCCCAAAGTGAAGAAGGCCGGCCCTGCGCCGGCCTTCCTGTTTTTGGTCTTCGCGCGGTCAGCCCAGCGCGAGCTTCACGGCGACGCCAAGAGCCGCCATCGTGCCGATCAGCGGCAGCAATCCAAGCTTCACCCGGAAGGCCAGAACGAAGGCCACGGCCGCGAGCACCGCAGCCTTCCAGTCGAGCGCCCGTGGATCGAAGGTCGGCAGGCTCAGCGGACCGAGCGACAAGCTGCCGACCTTGCCGAAGAAGACGTGCAGCGCGAACCAGATGGCGAGGTAGAGGATGACACCGACGACGGCGGCCGTGATGCCCTTGAGCGCCCCCGCGAGAAGGCGATTGTGCCGGAGATCCTCAACGAAGGGCGCCCCTGCGAAGATGAAGAGGAAGGACGGCGCGAAGGTAACCCAGGTGGTCATCGCCGCGCCGAGCACCGCCGCGACCATCGGCGAGAACGGCTCGGGCATCCGCCAGGCCGCGAGGAAGCCGACGAACTGGGTGACCAGAATCGTCGGCCCTGGCTTGGTCTCGGCGAGACCGAGGCCGTCCGCCATTTCCGCTGCCGTCACCCAGCCCTTCTGTTCGACCGCGGCCTGCGCCAGCCAGACCAGCAGCGCATAGGCGCCTCCGAAGGTGACGACGGCCAGTTGCGAGAAGAACAACCCGATCTGGGTGAGGATGTGCGACGGTCCGAGCAGCATCGAGGCGACGAGGACCGGTGCCCACCAGAGCCCTCCCCAGACCGCCGTATTGGCCAGCAGGGCGGCGAAGCGTCCGGGCGCGGGAGCCGGCACCGGCTCGGGATCGACAGCGGCAGGCCGCAGCAGCGCGCCGCAAGCCGCCGCAGCGACGACGATGAGCGGATAGGGAACCTTGAACAGCAGGATGGCCAGGAACGACCCGGCAATCACGACCTTCAGCATGGGGGAATCGCCGACGCGCTTCGACATCTTGATCACCGCCTGGACAACGATGACCAGGACCGCGGCCTTGATCCCGAAGAAGATGCCGTCGATCACCGGCACACCCCGCGCCGTGACGTAGAGCATGGACAGGGCAAGGACGATCAGCGCGCCGGGCAGGACAAACAGGAGTCCTGCCGTCAGGCCGCCACGCACGCCGTGCAGCAGCCAGCCGATATAGGTGGCGAGTTGCTGCGCCTCGGGGCCCGGCAGCAGGGTGCAGTAGTTCAACGCATGCAGGAAGCGCTTCTCGTCCAGCCACTTCTTCTCCTCGACGATGATCGTGTGAAGCATGGCGATCTGGCCGGCCGCGCCACCGAACGACAGGAGACCGACCTTGATCCAGACGGCCCGCGCTTCGGCGAAGGGAACGGCCCCCCGGACGGTCCGGGAATCTTCGATGACGGTCATGCGCGTTGCGTCCAGCTGTGGGTTTCCGAGCGGGCCATGGTGATCCATGCGTAAAGCCCATCGAGCACGACAAATCCATGACGCAGCATCTGCGCGTCATCGTCACAGGCCAGGGCCGACAGGCCGAGCGACACCGCGAGATAGCCTGCGGCCTGCGGGCTGGCCGCCAGGTCATCGGTGTCGGCGGCCCTGACGATCCTGGCGAGGGCTGCGAGCGGGCCGAAGCGGGCGAAGTCCAGGGCCTCCAGCAGCGTGTCGAAGGAGCAGCGCGGACCATCATGCTCGATCGGCGCGCCGGGCGTGTCGAAGGCGGTGCCGCCAACATCCGCCGCGACGGCGAGGACCTGATCGGGATCGACGAAGAGGAACGCGGCCGAGGGGTCGACAAAGCGACGGATGAGCCAGGGGCAGGCGACGCGATCGATCTTCGGCCGCCGCCGCGTCACCCATATGCCGCCGGGTCCGCCCCAGCGATCCGCGCCACTCCGCGGCAGCATCGGATGTCCGGCGGCCGCGTAGGCGATTGTTCCGCCTTCGAGCACACGCGCGGCGATCCCCATGGCCCGCAATTCGGCGGCCGTCCGCTGACTGCGATTGTGACCGGCCTTGCAAGCGACCACGACGGGGCGCGAGGGATCGATCAACCGCGCCACGGCCGCGCCGGAAGGATCGTCGGTCCAGCGTGTCGCCGGCAGGTCCGGCTGGAGAGCCCTGACCGATCCTGCGCGAACATCGATCACCTGCGGCCAGTCCGGCCGGCCGAGGCGTTCAGCGAGATCGTCGGGGGTTAGGAAGAAGGATGAGTCAGACAAGCAGACCTCCACCGCAAAGCGGTCCGGAGGCGGTGCTTGGGCGGGGAAGGAACCCGCCTGCCGGGGCGACCGCCGTCTGCCCCGAAGAGCAGAGACTGTCATCGGTCGGGGCGCTGGGCAAGCCCCGCACGGCTCCCATGCGGCCGCAACGGGACGCTGGAGCCCAAATCAGCTAGGTCTGCATGCGATACAGAACGACGAGCGGGTGACCATGGACCAGGCCGCAGGCCAATCAGGCGTCGCGACCGGAACCTCCAGGGAGGCAGCCGCGGCCGCCGCGCGTTCGCGCCTGAAGGGCATCGGCCTGATGTGCGGCGCCCTCGCCTGCTTCGCCTGCCTCGACGCCCTCGCCAAATGGCTCGGCACCTCGATGGATCCGATGCAGGTCGTCTGGACGCGCTACTGCTCGGCCCTCGTCATGGTGCTGATCATCTTCAATCCGCTGCGCAACCCCGCGGTCTTCGTCTCGCGGCGGCCCTGGATCCAGGCGATCCGTTCGGCACTGCTGTTCGGATCGACGGCGTTCAACTTCATCGCGCTGCAGTACCTCCAGCTGGACCAGACCGTCTCGATCATGTTCGCCACGCCCTTCATCGTGGCGATCCTGTCGGGCCCCTTCCTCGGCGAGTGGATCGGGCCGCGCCGCTGGGCCGCCGTCATCGTCGGCTTCCTCGGCGTGCTCGTGGTCACCAAGCCCTGGGCGGGCACCATGCACTGGGCGATGCTGCTGACCTTCACGGGCGCCTGCGTCTATGCGGTCTACAATCTCCTGACCCGCATGCTGGCCGGCCATGATTCAGCCGCCACCACGTCGATCTACTCCGTCGCCTTCGGCGCGGTCGTCGCGACGGCCCTCGTGCCCATGGTGTGGACCACGCCGACAAGCATCGGAGTGGTCTTCGGCATGATCGCCATTGGCGCCTTCGGAGCCTTCGGGCACTGGCTCCTGATCGTCGCCCACGGCTACGCCTCGGCGGGCATTCTTGCGCCCTTCATCTACACGCAGATCGTCTGGATGACGGCGCTCGGCTGGCTGATCTTCGCCCAGGTCCCGGCGGCCAACACGCTCGCTGGCGCGGCGATCGTCATCGCCTCGGGCCTCTACCTCCTCTACCGAGAGCGCGTGGTCGCCCGGCAGGGATGACGGGGCCGCGATGTGGCAATCTGTCGCATAGGGTAACTTCCGCGCCCGACGGACACTTCTCGCCCCAACACGGGCCAGAACGGCCCGCTCGTGTCGAGGCAGCCGCGGGAGATGGCGGTCATGCGGACGGAAGTGGCGTGGTCTGGTGACCTCTTCATCGTCGATGATGATGCGGCCGTTCGGGACAGTCTGTGCATCGTGTTCGAGCAGGCGGGTTACCGGGTCAGCCCCTTTACTGACGGCACAGCCCTGCTGATGGCGCTCCAGCAGCGCCATCCCGATGCGATCCTGCTCGACTTCTGCCTCCCCGGCACCAACGGCCTCGACCTGCTGCGCCAGATCGGAGCCCGCCGGTTCGACGGCCCCGTGGTGATGATGTCTGGCCGCGCCGACATTCCGATGGCCGTCGCCGTGATCCAGGCCGGTGCCGCCGATCTGGTGGAAAAGCCGATCGACGCGGACAAGGTCGTCCGGCAGGTCGGGCAGGCTCTCGTCACCCACGCGCGACGCAGCGCCGAGCGGTCCGACCCGGTCATGGCGCTCGGACCCGGCGGGGCGAGCCTCCTCACCCCGCGCGAGCGTGACGTGCTGCAGGAACTGGTGCGTGGCGCCTCGAACAAGGAAGCCGGCCGCAGCCTCGGCATCAGCCCGCGGACCATCGAGGTGCACCGCGCGCGCATCATGGAGAAGCTCGGCGCGCGCAATGCCGCCGATCTGGTCCGCGTGATCTACGACGAGCGCCGACACGAAGCGCGCTGACGGAACCTCACGCAGGGGGGCCTGCGTGTCGATGCAGTGCCTGAAGGACGTTGGCACCTGTGGCGCGCGGCGGCGGACCATGGCGCCTCGTCGCCCTCTCACGCGACAACGCGAGGCCCGCCATGTCCGAAGAGCCCGTCATCTACGCGCGCCTGCAGGGCGACGTGCTGGAGATCGTCACCGACCGGCTGACGCTGCGCTCGGCAAGCGGGTCGCTGGTACCGATCGAGGATCATGTGCGGCAGGTCTTCGTCCGCGTTGCCGAAATCCGCATCATGACCGTTGAGGAGGCGCCCTGGGTTCTCTCCCGACACGTCATCGCCCCGCCGCTGCAACGCGCGGCGTGAGCCGATTGGCAATCCACGGCTTCATCCTGTTGATGAAGCGTTAGCCTTGGCGCCCGTTAACCCTCCGGCGGCGCCGCTCGCAGCAAGATTTGAGTCAAATTCGGCCTATTCTGGCGCCCGGGATTACTGGCAGTGCCCTTCGCCCTGCCACAAGGACAATGCCCCTGCTTCGCGTTTTCCGACGCGATGTCCGGGGGATCACCGGGATGTTGAGAATGCCTCAAGACGACGTTGCCGGCAGTGGTGCCATCGTTCAGCAGCTTGCCCAGCTCGGTGCGGAAAAGAGCGCCGACAAGCGGCTGGCTCTGCTGCGGAGCGTCGCCGATCTCTACTTCGCCCGAAAGGCGAGCCCGACCCTCGCGGAGGAATACCTTTTCTCCGAGATCGCGACCACCGTCATGTCCAGGCTGAGGCCGGCGCAACGGCCGCAGGTCAGCGACGCCCTTTGCGATAGCGATCGGTTGCCCCATGATCTCGCCATGGCGCTCGCAGCGGATGCGGATATCGCTGTCGCACGGCCGATCCTGTCGCGTTCGCCGGTGCTGCGGGAGGCTGACATCCTGCAACTCGCTCAGGCGAGCAGCGACGATCACCTCGACGCCATCGCCACCCGCCCGAGCCTCTCGACGCAGGTCACGGATGTGCTGATCGACCGTGGCAGCGACAAGGTGCTCAGGACCGTTTCCGGCAACACCGGCGCGCAGATGTCAGAGAACGGCATGCGGCGCCTGGTTGATCGGGCGCGGCAGGATCACGAACTCTGTCTCTCGCTCGCCGATCGGGGCGATCTCTCGCCAGCGGTGCTGGAGCAGTTGGAGACCATCGTCTGCGAAGGTCTGGCCGGCGGCGCTGACGCCGGTGATGCCGGCGACACGATCGCCGCCCTCCGGGCCCGGGCCAGCGCGCTGATCGCCGAGGAGTTGCGCAAGCGCAAGGCCAACATCTCCGCCACCGAGCGGATCATCGCCGCCGTGGACTCGGGGTCGATCTCGCTCGACAACGGGCTCCGCTCCCTCCTCGACGGGGGACGCCTGCTCGATCTGTCGACGGTGATTGCCCATTTCCTGCGCTTCGACCGCAATTTCGTCTTCCAGCAGATCGCCGCAGGCGATCTCAACACGGTGCTGCTGGCCTTCCGGTCTCTCGAGATCTCCTTCGACAACCTGAAGACGACCCTCGTGCTGCGGGCCCGCAAGCGTCGCGGCGACAAGGCCGCCGAAACGCTCACCCGGGCCGAGTACGAGGCGATCGACGTCGCCTCCGCCCAGCGGGCGATGCGTTTTCTCAAGGTGCGGCTCACCGCCGGCGGGCAGTCACCTTCGGCGAACGAAGCCGCCTGATCCTCCAGCGCGGTCAGCCGCACGTCGCGGCACGGGGATTGCTCGGGAACCGCGGCGCTCACCTGCCGTTCATACCTGTCGTGGCAAGCCATGGGCCGTGCCATGGTCTCGCCCCATGCGCGGCGGTATAACCGCGTCCTCCCTCAGCCACGTCGACAAAGGCTCCGTTCCGCATGTTCCCGAAGCCGCTCGCCAGCCTGAAGCCCAACACCGCCGCCTATGAGTCCCTTCCCATGGTGAAGCCGACGGGCTTCCGGGAATATGACGCGCGCTGGTTCTTCGGCGAGGAACTGAACCTCATGGGAGTGCAGGCCGTCGGCATGGGCCTCGGCACGCTCATCGGCCGCATGGGCGTCAAGCGCGAGATCGTCGTCGGCCACGATTTCCGCGGCTATTCCTCCTCGATCAAGATGGCGCTGGTGACTGGCCTGATGGCCGCCGGCTGCAAGGTGCGCGACATCGGCCTCTGCATGTCACCGATGGCCTATTTCGCCCAGTTCGAACTGGACGTGCCCTGCGTCGCCATGGTCACCGCGAGCCATAACGACAATGGCTGGACCGGCGTGAAGATGGGCGCCCAGCGCCCGGTCACCTTCGGCCCCGACGAGATGGGGGCGCTGAAGAAGATCGTCCTCGAAGCCGATTTCGACCTCATCGGCGGTGGCTCCTACCTTTTCGTTGAGGATTTCGCCACCCGCTACATCCGCGACCTCACCAACCGGCCCAAGGTCACGCGCAAGCTCCGTGTCATTGCCGCCTGCGGCAACGGCACAGCGGGGGCCTTCGCGCCGCAGATCCTCGAGAAGCTCGGCGTGGAGGTGATCCCGCTCGATGCGGAACTCGACCATTCCTTCCCGCGCTACAACCCGAACCCCGAAGACATGAAGATGCTCCACGCCATGGCGGACGCCGTGAGGGAGCATGGCGCGGACGTGGCGCTGGGCTTCGATGGTGACGGCGACCGCTGCGGCGTCGTCGACAACCACGGCGAGGAGATCTTCGCCGACAAGATCGGGGTCATGCTCGCGCGCGACCTCTGCAAGGTACACGGCCCCTCCCAGTTCGTCGTCGACGTGAAGTCGACGGGCCTCTTCGATTCCGATCCGGAGCTGAAGCGGCTCGGGGCGAAGACCGACTACTGGAAGACCGGCCACTCCTACATCAAGCGCCGGGTCCGCGACCTCAACGCCCTCGCCGGCTTCGAGAAGTCCGGCCACTTCTTCTTCAATGCCCCTGTCGGCCGCGGCTATGACGACGGCCTCGTCACCGCCATCGCTGTCATCGACATGCTCGACCGCAATCCGACCAAGTCCATGGCCGACCTCTACGCCGAGGTGCCGAAGACCTGGGGCTCGCCGACCATGGCGCCGAAATGCGCCGACGAGATCAAGTACGAAGTCGTCGACCGCGTCGTGAAGCGCTTCCAGGACATGCAGGAGCGCGGCGAACGCGTCGCCGGCGAGGCCATCACCTCGCTCGTTACCGTCAACGGCGTGCGCGTCGGCACCTCGGACGGCACCTGGGGCCTGGTGCGCGCCTCCTCCAACAAGCCGGAGCTGGTGGTGGTGGTGGAGAGCCCCGCCTCGGAGGAGCGCATGCGCGCCATGTTCCACGCGGTCGACGCCGTTCTGCGCGAGAACCCGGAAGTCGGCGCCTACAACCAGACGATCTGACGGCGGCCTTCCCTTTTGCGGAACGCCTTCACCAGCCGTTAACCATGGAATGCGAGCCTCACGTCAGGTCCGAGGGGGTCAGTCGTGAAGCTCGTTTCCGTCAGCCAGAACATGCAGCGTCCCAATGGGCTCTCGGAACTCGAGATCCTGCGGTCCGTGACGGCCGGCTTTGCCGCCTTCGGCAACGCCGTTCGGGTCAGCGCCATCTCCGACGCCCAGAAGTCGAAGGTCCTGGCCGAGCTGGCAGATGCATCCAACCGCATGATGGACGCGACCAACGCCTATCTCTTCGCTCTCGGCGAAGCGCACAAGTCGATGGACGCAGCTGCAGCACGTGCGCCGCAGCTGAAGATTGCCGACTAAGCAGCGCGTCTCCCCCATCGCCCGTCACCGATCTGTCGCCTAGGCGTCATCGCCCCGTTGACCGGATGCGGCACGACGCCCTCTGACGCGACGGCTGACGATTCGGCTAGGATCGCGGCAAGGGGGTCCCTCATGACCGGTCAGGTCGCCAAGAACACCAATCCCTTCTCGCGCCATTTCAATCCGGCATTGTGGGCCGACCAGGGCCGCCGGATCATCCCGATGATGCGTGCCTATGGTGGCATCCGCCAGCGGGAGGCACGCTCGGCGCAGCCGCAGACGCTTGGCCGGCTCGGCACCCTCGAGGTGCGGCTCGCCGCCAACGCCGCCGAGGTGCGCCGCGCCCAGAAGCTGCGCTGGCGGGTCTTCTACGAGGAGATGCAGGCCGTCGCCGACGGCGCCTCGCGCCTCGCCCGCCGCGACATCGACGCCTTCGACGCCATCTGCGACCATCTCGTCGTCATCGACCACGCCGTGACCGAGCGCCCGCCCTTCGGCGCGCCGCGGCCGGCCATCGTCGGCACCTACCGCCTTCTGCGACAGGAGGTGGCCGATCGCCACGGCGGCTTCTACACCTCGAGCGAGTTCGACCTCTCGGGGCTGCTGGCCCGCCACAGCGGCAAGCGCTTTCTCGAACTCGGGCGCTCCTGCGTCCTGCCGGCCTATCGCAACAAGCGGACGGTGGAACTGCTCTGGCATGGCATCTGGAGCTATGTGCTCACCCACCGCATCGACGTCATGTTCGGCTGCGCCAGCCTCGAGGGCACGGACCCGCGGCGCCTGTCGCTGGAGCTGTCCTTCCTCCATCACAATGCGCGACCGCCGGTGGAATGGGCGGCCTCCGCCCTTCCCTCCCGCCATGTCGGCATGGGCCGCCTGTCGCAGGACGCCATCGACATGAAGAAGGCGCTGCACGCCCTGCCGCCGCTCATCAAGGGCTATCTGAGGCTCGGCGCCTATGTCGGCGATGGCGCCGTGGTGGACCGTCAGTTCAACACCACGGACGTGCTCATCGTCCTGCCGGTCTCGGCCATCAACCCGCGCTATATCGACCACTTCGGCCCCACCGCCGAACGCCACGCGGCCTGACGCATTCCGGCCCTGCCGTCCGGGGGAGTTAACCGCCGGGACTGCGATGATATCGTTCGGCGCAAGAACGATAGGAAACGCCTGCCATGCCCGACGCTCCTCTCCTCGGCCCCCGTCTGGCCGCCGACGGAACGGTGATCCCCGCGCCGATGACACGGCGCGTCATGAACCTCGCCGACCTGCTCCACGGCACGGCGCGGCGACTGCCGCAGCGGCCGGCGCTGGTCTGGCGGGACACCACCTGGACATGGCGGGACATGGCGGACCGGGTGAAGGCGGCGGCGGCGGCGCTCACGGCGCGCGGCATCGGCAAGGGCGACCGCGTCCTTTGTCAGGCGCGCAACGGCAATGCCATGTTCGAGGCGATGTTCGCGGTCTGGACCATCGGCGCCGTCTGGGTGCCGACCAACTTCCGCAACACACCGCAGGAGGTCGCCTATATCGCGAAGGCGTCCCGCGTGAGGGCGATGATCTGCGAGAGCATCTTCGCGGATCATGCCGCCGCCGTGACGGAGGCCAATCCCGACCTCCGGCTCACAGTTTCGATCGGCGTTGCCGGCTTCGCTGCCCTCGACTGGGAGGCCCTCGTTGCCGAAGGGCGGAGCGCCGCAGCCTCGGTCGCCTCCGCGGCGATGGATTACGACGACCCCTGCTGGTTCTTCTTCACCTCCGGCACCACAGGCCGGCCGAAGGCCGCTGTCCTCACCCACGGCCAGATGGGCTTCGTCGTCACCAATCACCTCGCTGATCTCGTGCCGGGCACCAGCGATCAGGACGCATCCCTCGTGGTAGCCCCCCTGTCGCACGGCGCAGGCATCCACCAGCTGACCCAGGTCGCGCGCGGCGCGCGGACTGTCCTTCTGTCGACGGAGCGGCTCGACTGCGAGGAGGCCTTCCGGCTCATCGCCGAGCACCGCGTCACCAACATGTTCACGGTGCCGACCATCCTCACCATGCTCGCTTCCCACGAGGCCGCCGACCGCTACGACCATTCCAGCCTGCGGTATGTCATCTATGCCGGCTCGCCCATGTACCGGGCCGACCAGCAGATGGCGCTCCAGAAGCTCGGCAAGTGCATCGTCCAGTATTTCGGCCTCGGCGAGGTGACCGGCAACATCACCGTCTTCCCGACGCGCGAACATGACGTCGACGACACGGTTCAGGGACGCATCGGCACCTGCGGCTATCCGCGCACCGCCATGGACGTCCGCATCTTCGACGACAAGGGGGCGGAGCTCGCGCCCTTCGAGACCGGCGAGATCTGCGTCGCCGGCCCTGCCGTCTTCGCCGGCTATTTCGACAATCCCGAGGCCAATGCGAAGTCGTTCCGCGACGGCTTCTTCCGCACCGGCGACCTCGGCCACAAGGACGAGGACGGCTACGTCTACATCACCGGCCGGGCCTCGGACATGTACATCTCCGGCGGCTCGAACGTTTATCCGCGCGAGATCGAGGAGGTGATCCTCACCCATCCCTCCGTGGCCGAGGTGGCGGTTCTCGGCGTGCCGGACCGGCGTTGGGGCGAGGCCGGCGTCGCCGTGCTGGTGGCGCGGCCCGGTGCGACCGTCGCCGAGGGCGACATCCTGAAACACCTCGACGGCAAGCTCTCCCGCTACAAGATGCCCCGCCAGGTCTTCGTCTGGGACGAACTGCCGAAGTCGGGCTACGGCAAGGTGCCGAAGAAGCTCATCCGCGAAATGCTGATCGAGAGGGGCGCGGTCAGCGCGGAGGGGTGAGATCATCGGCAAAGGCGGCAACTCCCAGCCGATGATGAAACCATCCACGAGGACACGGGCCTATCGCTGCGGAGGCAACGCCCTCATTACCTTCTCGAACTGGAAGGCATCGCCATCATCCGGCAGATCGTCCGGCTCCTCCATGTCATGGGGGTTCGGATGGCGCTTGTTGAAGAATTCGATGATCTTGAAGCCGCACTTGTTGACGTAGAAGTGGATGTTGCGCTTCTCGAAATAGGGTGTGTGCGTCTGCCAGGTGATCGTGTCGGGGTAGCGGCTTTCGATGGCGCGCCACGCCTCCAGCCCGATCCCGAGTCCGTGCTCGCCCACTTTGACGAAGAAGAGATCGAGCGAGTTATGGTGGTTGTCGTTGATGGTGACGACAGCTCCCCCAACCTTGCGCCCGTCACGCAGGATGCGCAGCACCTTAGCCCCGGGTGCGCTCATGGCGGCATCCAGAACCGCGTCCGACGGGATTGGCCCATCCGCCAGTGCTCTGAACTCGTCCACGACGGCCAGGGCAAAAGCAGCCTGGAGCTCCGTCTTGAAGGCCGCGAAATCGTCGTCTTGGGTTTCTGACAGAAAAATCAACGTGCAATCCATGTGTGTTCGGGACAGGGCCCGCGGGGAGCAAACTGCCCTCGCCCCCGTCCGAACACTCTTGTCATCCCTGATCAAGGACCCTTTGTGACCACCCTGCCGTCCAATGCGGCGAGGTTCGGGCGACCGTCAGTAGCCCTGATCTTGTGCCGGGAACGTGGACGAGCGCGGCGAAGAGAGAGGGGAGCATCGGGAAACTGCCAAGCCCCCTCTCCGCTCACCTTATCCGAACCGCGCCTTGAGCACCTCGAACAGCGCGCGCGACGCCTGCATCTCGCCGCCGGCAGGGCGGCCCGGCTTGTCGGACGGCACCCAGCCATAGACGTCGGCATGCAGCCAGCTCCCGGCCTTCTCGACGAAGCGGTCGAGATAGAGCGCCGCCGTGATCGATCCGGCGAAGCCGCCGGTCGTGACGTTGTTGAGATCGGCGATCTTGCTGTCGAGCCCGCTGGCATAGGGCTTCCACAGCGGCAGCCGCCAGACGGGATCACCCACCGCAAGACCAGCCGCCGTCAGCTCTGCCGCCAGCGCATCGTCATGGGTATAGACCGGCGGCAGGTCGGGCCCCAGCGCCACCCGCGCGGCGCCGGTCAGGGTGGCGAAGTCGGCGATCAGGGCGGGCGCCTCCTCGTCGGCCAGCGCCAGCGCGTCGCAAAGGACGAGCCGCCCCTCGGCATCGGTGTTGCCGATCTCGACGGTGAGACCCTTGCGCGTGGGGAAGATGTCGCCGGGGCGGAAGGCGGCGCCCGAGACGGCGTTCTCCACCGCCGGCACCAGCAGGCGCAGACGCACGGGGAGCTTCGCCGCCATGATCATGTGGGCAAGACCGATGGCCGATGCCGCGCCGCCCATGTCCTTCTTCATCAGCAGCATGGCGGAGGAGGGCTTCAGGTCGAGGCCGCCGGTGTCGAAGCAGACGCCCTTGCCGACCAGCGTCACCTTCGGGTGCTTCTCGTTGCCCCAGACGAGGTCGATGAGGCGGGGCTCACGCGGCGAGGCCGCGCCGACCGCATGGATCATCGGGAAGTTCTGCTTCAGCAGCGCCTCGCCGACGACGGAGGTCACCTTGGCGCGGTGACGCTTGCCGAGGTCGCGGATGGCGGCCTCGAGCTCGGCGGGACCCAGATCGTTGGCCGGCGTGTTGATGAGGTCGCGCGCCAGTTCGGTGGCCTCGGCCGCACGGCTGACCGCCTCGCCGTCGACGCCGTCCGGTACCACAAGCAGGGCGGGCTTCGCCGAGGCCTTCTTGTAGCGGGAGAAGCGGTATTGGCCGGTGATCCAGGCCAGCGCCGCACGCTCGGAATCGCCGGGGTCATTGGCGAAGCGATAGAGGCCCGGCGGCAACTGGCCCGGCAGCTTGCCGGCGAGCAGCGGGTCGCGATGCGCCGCGTCCTCCGCCTCGATGGCAAACAGCACCGCGGCGATGGCGCCCTTCGCGTCCGGAACGACAGCCGCCCTGCCGGACTTTGGCTCGAAACCCACCGCCTCGAGATAGGCCTGCTGCGGCGCCTTGAGTTTCGCCTTCGCGGCGCCATAGGTCTTGGCCGTGACGAAGGTGACCGGAATGGCGCCGGTAGTTCCGGGGGGGCGCAGGAGGGAATGCATGGGCAGCTTTCGACGACAGGCGGCGGGACGTTCACGCTAGAGCCTGCGCCCCCGCCCTGTCACCTGAGCGCTTGCCGTGCATGGAGGCTGCGCGCTCGCCATGGTTTACGCCGGCCGCATCCTGCTCTCAGATGCGCGCCCGCGCCGAAGAGCCGATGAGGACACGCCGTGAGCACGCCGAAGACCCTTCTCGAACTTGCCGGCCGCAAGCCGGTGCCGCCGAAGCTCGGCGAAAGCATCCTCATCCTCATCGACATCCAGAACGAATATCTCGACGGCCCCATCGCCCTGCCGGGCGCCAGGACGGCGGTCGAGAAGGCGGCGGACCTGCTCGCCCGTGCCCGCAAGGCCGGGGCGAAGATCATTCACGTGGCCCACAAGGGCGGCAAGGGCTCGCTCTTCGACCGCGAGGTTCATCGCGGCGCCATCGTGGATGCGGTCGCTCCTGTCGCGGGCGAAGCCGTGGTCGAGAAGCCGCGGCCGAATTCCTTCTCCGGCACCAACCTCGCCGATGTCGTGGGCGCCCCCGGCGCGCCGCTGATCATGATCGGCTTCATGACGCACATGTGCGTCTCGTCCACGGCCCGCGCGGCGCTCGACCTCGGGTACCAGACGGTGATCGCCGCGGACGCCTGTGCGACCCGCGACCTGCCGAAGCCGGATGGCGGTGTGATCGATGCGGCGAGCCTGCATGACGCCGAGCTTGCGGCGTTGTCCGACCGCTTCGCCGGCGTGTTCAGGGCGAGCGAGATCGTGTGAGGAATTCCCGGAGCGGCCGGCGGGGGCTTCTGGCCCCCGCCAAATCAGGCGCTCACGCCCTCAGCGTGCCGCCGGTCTTCTTCGTCACCTCGGCGACGATCTTCGCGGCCACCGCGTCGATTTCGGCGTCGGTGAGCGTCTTGTCCTTCGGCTGCAGGGTCACCGCGATGGCGACGGACTTCTTCGCCTCGTCGATGCCCTTGCCCTCATAGACGTCGAAGACCTGGACGCCGCTGATCAGCAGCTTGTCGACGCCCTGCGCCGCCTTGACGAGGTCGCCCGCCTTCACGCTCCTGTCCACCAGGAAGGCGAAGTCGCGCTCCACCGGCTGGAAGGGCGAGAGGACGAGCTGCGGCTTGGTGCGGGTCGGACGGACCTTCGGCGGCGGCAGCTTGTCGAGCAGCAGCTCGAAGGCGAGCACCGGCCCCTTCACGTCCAGCGCCTCGAGCACCCGGGGGTGCAGCTCGCCGAACGACCCGAACACCGTCTGCGGCCCCATCTGGAAGGTGCCGGAACGGCCGGGATGGAACCAGGCGGGGCCGCCCTGCACCACCTGGATGCCCGCCATCGGCGCGCCGACCGCCGCCAGCACCGCCATGGCGTCAGCCTTGATGTCGTAGACGTCGGCGGCCGCCTGGCCCTGCCAGTGGCGCCCGGCGCCGGCGGGTTTCGCCAGCCCGCGACGGATACCCGAGGCGGCCATGAACTGGTCCTCGGGCCGGTCGCCCTTGAAGACCTGACCGACCTCGAACAGCGCCACGTCGCCATAGCCACGGTCGGCATTGCGCTGTGCCGCCGAGGCGAGCCCGACCAGCAGGGTCGGACGCATGTCCGAGAGGTCGGAGGCGATCGGGTTGGCGAGGGCCAGCGCCGGCTGTCCGCCTCCGAAGAGCTCGGCCTGAGCCTTGGAGATGAAGCTCCAGGTCACGGCCTCCACCATGCCGCGCCCGGCGAGCGTCCGCTTGGCCATGCGGGTGCGCTTCTGGATCAGCGTCAGCACCGGCTTCGGCACGGTGCCGCCGCGGTCGAGCGGCGTCGAGGGCACGCGGTCGACACCGGCAATGCGCATGACCTCTTCCGTGAGGTCCGCCTTGCCGTGAACGTCCGGTCGCCAGGAGGGCGGCGACACCTTCACCATCGGTCCGTTGCCGGAGACATCGAAGCCGAGGGCCTCGAGGATGCGCTTCTGCTCACGATCGGAGACCTCGAGACCGGTCAGGCGCTTCGTCTCAGACAGCGGGAAGTTGATGACCGCCCCGGTATCGGGAATGGCACCCGCCAGCGTCACCTCGGAGGGCTCGCCGCCGCACATATCCATGACGAGCTTCGTTGCCAGCTCGACGCCGGACAGGGTGAAGTTCGGATCGACGCCGCGCTCGAAGCGGTAGCGCGCATCGGTGACGATGCCGAGGTTGCGCCCCGTCCGGGCGATGTCCATGGGGTCCCAGAGCGCCGACTCGATCAGCACGTCGGTCGTCCCCTCGTCGCAACCCGAGTGCTCGCCACCCATGACACCGGCGATGGATTCCACGCCGTTGTCGTCGGCGATGACCGTCTCGTTGCCGGTGAAGCCATAGACGCGACCGTCGAGGCCGAGGACGGTCTCGCCCGCCTTCGAGCGGCGGACGACCAGCGCACCCGCCACCTTCTTCGCATCGAAGACGTGGAGCGGCCGGCCGCGGTCGAAGGTGACGTAGTTGGTGACGTCGACGAGGGCGTTGATGGGCCTGAGGCCGATGGCCTTCAGCCGCCGCTGCATCCACTCCGGCGAGGGACCGTTCTTGACGCCGCGCACGAGCCGGAGGGCGAAGGCCGGGCAGAACTTCTCCTCGCCCTTGCCGAAAGCGAGCTCCACCTTCTGCGGGTTGGGGAAGATGCCCTTCACCTGCTGGACAATGTCGGACTTCAGCTTGCCGAGCCCGGCCGCCGCGAGATCGCGGGCGATGCCGTGGATCGAGGTGCAGTCCGGCCGGTTGGGCGTCAGGTTGATCTCGATGACCGGATCGGAGAGCTGCGCCCAGTCGACATAGCGCTGGCCGAGCGGGGCATCAGCCGGCAGGTCGATGATGCCGTCATGATCCTCGGAGATTTCGAGCTCCGCCGCCGAGCAGAGCATGCCGCGGCTCTCGACGCCGCGGATGGTGCCGACCCCCAGCGTGATGCCCTTGCCGGGAATGAAGGTGCCCGGCGGAGAGAAGACGGACTTCATGCCCGTGCGGGCGTTCGGCGCGCCGCAGACGACCTGCACCGGCTCGCCGGAGCCGGTGTCGACCATGCAGACGCGGAGCCGGTCGGCATTCGGATGCTGCTCCGCCGAGATGACGTAGGCGATGGTGAAATCCTTGAGCTTGGCGCCGGGATCGTCCATCGCCTCCACCTCGAGGCCGATGCGGGTCAGCGTTTCGGTGATCTCGGCGAGGGAGGCCTCGGTCTCGAGATGGTCCTTGAGCCAGGAGAGGGTGAATTTCATCGGATGTCTCTCCTCAGCTCGACAGGCCGCCGGCCAGGGTGGGCAGGTCGAGCGGGCGGAAGCCGTAGTGCGACAGCCAGCGCACGTCGGCCTCGAAGAACTGCCTGAGGTCGTTGATGCCGTATTTCAGCATGGCGATGCGGTCGATGCCCATGCCCCAGGCGAAGCCCTGGTA
>VFQR01001633.1_pt1 | contig 16361 bp, 18 predicted proteins | sample 3512321 | NCBI WGS metagenome assembly VFQR01 (sample SAMN10412374, study PRJNA504923) | tailings metagenome | isolation source: Relicate 3 Philex TSF1 revegetated site | place: Philippines: Tuba, Benguet | collected 2017-08-29
TCTTTCGCACCGTGCCCGAGTTCGAGAAGATGCTCGTGAACTCCGGCATCCAGCTTGTGAAGTACTGGTTCTCGATTTCGGACGAAGAGCAGGAAGCCCGCTTCCTCGGCCGCATCCACGACCCGCTCAAGCAGTGGAAGCTCAGCCCCATGGACCTGGAGAGCCGCCGACGCTGGGAGCTCTACACCAAGGCCAAGGAAGAGATGCTCGCGCGCACGAACATTCCCGAATCACCCTGGTGGGTGGTGCCGGCGGACGACAAGAAGAAGGCGCGTTTGAACTGCATCCATCACCTGCTGTCACTTATTCCGTACCACGAGGTCGAGCGCCCGTCGATCGTGTTGCCTGATCGCATCCGCCACGAAGGCTACCGCCGCCACCAGGTGCCCGGCGAGATCTACGTGCCGCCGGTGTACTGATCCAGCCGCAGAAACGAAAAAGCGCCCGCAGGGCGCTTTTTTTGTGGAGGTGTCGATTTACTTGTAGCCGACGCGATCCAGCATCTGCTGGACCTTGGTGAGGTTCTTCGACACGGCGGCCAGCGGCACGGTTTCCAGCTTGAAGTCGTCGCCCATGGTCTTGAAGGCCGGGTTGTCCAGCTTCACACCCTTGGCGGCGGCGTACTCGTTGTTGCCGTTCGCAAAGTACTGCTGCGCCGTGGGGCTGGCCAGGTACTCCATGAAGGCGATGGCGTTGTCGCGGTTCTTGGCGTGTTTGGCCACAGCCGCACCGGCGATGTTCACGTGCGTGCCCGATGTGGCCTGGTTCGGGAACACGATGCGCACTTTCTCGACCACGGCCTTGTCTTCCGGTTTGTCCGAGCGGAGGATGCGCGCGAAGTAGTAGCTGTTGGCAACGGCCACGCCGCATTCGCCCGAGGCCACGGCGCGGATCTGGTCGGTGTCGCCGCCCTTGGGCGCGCGCGCCTGGTTGTCCACCAGGCCCTTCAGCCAGGCCTCGCCTTTCTGGTCGCCCAGGCGCTCCACCACGGTGGCGAACAGCGACAGGTTGTAGGGGTGCGAGCCGGTGCGGGTGCACAGCAGGCCCTTGAGCTTGGGGTCGGCCAGCTGTTCGTAGGTGGCCACGTCCTCGGCTTTCACGCGCGAGGGGTCATAGATGACGATGCGCGCGCGGGTGGAAAAGCCAGTCCAGGTCACGCCGTCGGCCGTGGGCGCGGCGCGCAGGGTGGCGGGAATGGCGTCGTCCAGCTTCTTCGACTTGATGGGCTGGAACAAGCCCTGCGCGTCGGCCGCTGCCATGCGGGCGGCGTCAACCATCAGCACCACGTCGGCGGGCGAGGCCGTGCCCTCGGCGCGCAGGCGCGCCACCAGGCCGGCGTCGTCGGCTTCCACGCGGTTGATCTTGATGCCCGTGGCCTGGGTGAAACCGTTGTAGAGCGCCTCGTCCGTCTGGTAGTGACGGGCCGAGTAGATGTTGAGTACCTTGTCCTGGGCCTGGGCGGCGCCGAACGACAGGGTGGTGGCCACAAGACCGAGCGCAAAGCGGCGGGAGATGTTCATGGGCAGATCTCTCGAATGAATCGACGGGAAAAGGGGGTGAGCTTTGGGACAATCCGGCATCGGCTGCCCCGGAGCGCGGCCATGCTAACAGAAGCGAGAATGGTTCTTACTAAGTATCTTGGTCGCTGGGCGGGCCTTTGCGCCGTTGTCATCCTGGTGGGGTGTGCCAGCGCACCACCCCAGACACCGCCACCTTCCGAGCCCCCTGTGGTGGTGGCGCCGCCCAGCCCCCCGCCCGTGCTCACGCGCGCACCGCGCCTGGGCCTGGCGCTCGGTGGCGGGGCGGCGCGCGGGTTCGCGCACATCGGCGTGATCCAGGAACTGGAGCGCGCCGGCATCCGGCCCGACTTTCTCGCCGGCACCTCTGCGGGCAGCCTCGTGGCCACGCTGTATGCGAGCGGCATGACGGGGGCCGAACTCGAGCGGCTGGCGCTGCAGATGCACGAAGCCCAGATTGCCGACTGGTCGCTGCCCATCCTGGGCCGGGGCCTGCTGCGCGGCGAGGCGCTCACGCGCTATGTGCGCGAGGCGGTGGACGGCAAGGTGATCGAGGACATGAAGCTGCCGCTGGGCGTGCTGGCCACCGATCTCAAGACCGGGCGCGGGGTGCTGTTCCGACGCGGCGATGCCGCGCTGGCGGTGCGCGCGTCGAGCGCGGTGCCGGGCGTGTTTTCACCGGTGAAGATTGGTGACACCGAGTACGTGGACGGCGGGCTGATCGCGCCGGTGCCGGTGCGCCAGGCGCGGGAGATGGGGGCGGAACTGGTGCTCGCGGTGGACATTTCGAGCGTGCCGGAAGCCAACAGCGCATCGGGCAGCCTGCAGGTGCTGCTGCAGACCTTCGCGATCATGGGCCAGAGCATCAACCGCCACGAACTGGCCACGGCCGACCTGGTGGTTCACCCCGCGCTCGACGGTGTGGGCGGTGCGGATTTTTCGACGCGCCCGCGCGCCATCGAGGCTGGCCGCCAGGCCATGCGTGCGGCGATGCCGCGCCTCAAGGCGTTGCTGGCGCAGCGCCGGCCGCTTTAGGACCGGCCCTTTCCCAACGCATCGACAGCCACGCAAACAGCAACCCGACCGCCGCACCACAGAGCACGTCGATGAACACGTGCTGGCGGATGGCCATGGTGGACCACACGATGGCCGCGCATTGCAGCCAGCTGGCCCAGCGCGTCCAGGCGGGTGCGCCAAGTTCGCGCAGCTGCCGGTGCAGCCAGCACGCGGCATGCAGGGCCGCTGCCACGTGCAGCGAGGGACAGGCGTTGCTCGCTGCGTCGATGCCTTTGAGGAAGGCGAGTTGCGGGTGCACCGACCAGTCGATGTCGAACACCGGGGTCTGCGTCGGCCAGAGCCAGAAGATGGCCAGGCAGAACGCGCACATGAGCGCGGCCCAGACGCCGTAGCGGACCAGGGCCAGCCAGTTGCCGATCAGGCCGGGCGCCAGCGACACATAGACCCAGAGCCAGCCGTACGCATACAGCGCCACGGGCTGGAAAGAGACCCACGCATCCGGTGCCAGCAGCGGTACCTCCCAGGCCGGCTGGCTGGGGTTCTTGAGCACCCAGAAGTAGGCGTGAAAGAACAGCACCATGAATGCACTGGTGCCCACGGCCTTGAGCGGCCACAGCGCGAAGAACCGGCGGGCCAGCTGGCGTGTCCAGACCGGCGGGTGGGAAGGAGTCAAGGCAACGTCACTCGGTGAGCAGGGCGGCGCCACTGTACCCGAGGCCTGTGGCGGTTTTCCCCGGCACGCACGGCCCCCGGGGGGCGGGGGGTCGGCGCAGGGGGCGGTCTCTATAATTCGGCCCTTTTTCAGGGCGCCTGTGCCGATGCCGTTCGAGCGGCCCGGGGCAGGGCACCCCGGCCCGTGATCCCGCCCGTGCGTGTTCCCGTGCGCTGGACCAACCAAACAAAGAGGGCCTGGCGGTCGATGCCGGCGCTGGAGGGAATGACATGAACGCCATCGAACTGATCCGCCAGTTCCTCGTCGATCGCCTGGGCGTGCCCGAGGGCGACGTGCAGCCCGAAGCCGTGCTGGCCGATCTCGGGGTGGATTCGCTCATGCTGGCCGAACTGATGTTCGAAGCCGAGGACCGGTTGGGCACCGAAATTCCCTCCGACCAGACACCGCCGACGACCGTGGCCGACATGGTCGCTGTCATCGAATCGCTCGCGGCACTCAAGTCGACGGGGTGAGCATGGCGCGGCATCGCGTCGCGATCACCGGTCTGGGGCTTGTGAGCCCCTACGGCGGTGATCTCGAGGATTTCTTTCAACGCGTGTGGGCGGGCGAGTCGGCCGTGCAGTGGCTGGTCACCGACGACGAGCCGCGTGCGCTGCGCCTGCCGTTCGTGCGTTGCGCGGCCTTCGCGCCCGACCGCGAGCTGGGCAAGCCGCTGGCGTCCATGATGGAGCGCTTCTCTCAGCTGGGCATGGCCGCGGCCTTCGCGGCCTGGCAGCAGGCGGGCCTGAGCCGGTCGGCCACCGAAGACGGCAGCGACCGCAGCCGCTGGGGTTGCCTTTGGGGCACGGCCCTGGGCGGGCTGGCGGCGCACGAACGCGGGGCGCGCGATCTCTGGCTCAAGGGCCGCGACCGGGTGTCGCCGCTGTCGGTGGTGATGGGCATGAACAACGCGGCCAACGCCCACATCTCCATCCAGCTCGGCCTGGGTGGCGTGAGCAGCAGCCACACGGCGGCTTGTGCGTCGGCCTCCATGGCCATCGGCGAAGCGTTTCGCCGTGTGCGCTCGGGTGAAGCCGAGATCATGGTCACCGGGGGTTCCGATGTCTGCCAGTCGATGAGCGTGGTGCGTGCCTGGGAGGCCATGCGCGTGCTCGCGCGGGGCGACGAGCACAGTGCGCCGCACGCCTGCCGGCCGTTCGCGGCCGATCGCGATGGCCTGGTGCTGGGCGAAGGCGGTGCCGCGCTGGTGCTCGAGAACTGGGATCGCGCGGTGGCGCGCGGTGCGCGCATCCACGGCGAGCTGCTGGGTTTTGCCACCAACTGCGACCACTCCCACCTGGTACGACCCGATCGCGACGGTCAGGTGCGCGCGCTGCGCGCCGTGCTTGATGACGCCGGCCTGGCGCCGCAAGACGTGCACTACGTCAACGCACATGGCACCGCCACGCCCGAAGGCGATCCGGTCGAGGTGCAGTCCTTGCGCGAGGTGTTCGGCGAGCTGGCGCCGCGTCTGCCGGTGAGTTCCACCAAGTCCGTGCACGGCCACCTGCTCGGTGCCGCCGGTGCGATCGAGGCCGTGGTCACGGCCATGGCGGTGCGCGAACAGGCCATCCCGCCCACTGCCCACCTCGAGGGCCGCCTGGACCCCGCCTGTGAAGGCGTTGACCATGTGTTACACGGCCGTCGTGCGAACGGCCTGCGCGTGGCGCTGTCCAACTCGTTTGCGTTCGGGGGCAGCAACGTCGTGCTGGCTTTCGGCGCGCCGCCTGCCCACTGAGGCATCCAGGAGACCCCCAATGTCGGAACAAGCCGTCAACGCCCAGGCCGTGGAACAGATCGTTCCCGAGCTGGTGCAACTCATCATCGAAGCGCTCAACCTCGAACTCCAGCCGCAGGACGTGGACCCCGATGCACCGCTTTATGGCGAAGGCATGGGGCTCGACTCGATCGACATGCTCGAGATCGCGCTCGTCATCTCCAAGCGCTACGGCTTCCAGATGCGCTCGGACAACGAGAACAACCAGAAGATCTTCGCCAGCCCGCGCGCGCTGGCGGCCCACATCGCGCAGCACCGCACGCAATGAGCCGCTTCGGCCTGCTGCGCGCTGCGGCCACCGGCCTTTTGTTGCTGGGCTGGATCGTCGCCTCGCACCTGGGCAGCACCGGCCACGGGCCAATGGACCTGCACGTGGCGGTGGCCGTGGCGCCCTTGCTCGCGGCGCTGGCCATCGTGTTCGCGCGCCTGGCGCGGCCCGCCCTCAAGTGGCTGGCCTGGCTCGCCCTGTGTTTGTTGCTCGTAGGCCTGTGGCCACTGTTGCGCACGCAGGTGGCGCTGCTGTACTACCTGCAGCACCTGGGCGTGCACCTGGCGCTGGCCGCCTTGTTCGGCGCCACGCTCGTGGGGCCGGGTGACCCGTTGATCACCCGCATGGCACGCGCCGTGCAGGGCGAACTGTCGCCGCGCATCCTGCGCTACACGCGTCAGTCCACCCTGGCCTGGACGGTGTTCTTCCTGCTCAATGCGCTGGTGTCCACCGTGTTGTTCGTGGCCGCGCCGCGCGAATGGTGGTCGTTGCACGCCAATGTGCTCACCGGGCCGCTGCTGGGCCTGGTGTTCCTGCTTGACGCCGTGTGGCGGCGCTGCGTGCTGCTGCCGCACGAGCGCCCGCGGCTGTCGGACGTGGTTCGCGCCTGGCGCGCCGACAGCGAGCGCCGCCAGGCCGCGGCGCGGGGGCTGCCGTGAGCCGCTCGCCCCTGGTTTCGTTGCACGGGCTCGATGCCGTGCTGGCCTGGCGCCCCGAGGGTCCTGTGTGTGTGGGCGAGTTCCTCGCTGACGCGCTGGCCTTTGCCGGGCAACTGCCCGCCCACGGCGATCTCATCAACCTCTGCGAAGACCGTTACCGCTTTGCGGTCGGCTTCGCGGCCGGGCTGCTGCGCGGGCGCACCAGCCTGCAACCCTCGTCGCTGGCCCCGCAAAGCCTGCAGCAAGTCGCGCAAGACCACCCCGGCGCCACCTGCCTCGTCGACACGCCCGACGCGCCCAGCGCGGGCCTGCCGTCGCTGCCCGTGCCCTCGCGGCCGGGCCTGGGCCGGCCGCTGCCCACCGAGGTGCCCCTGATCGACGACCGGCTGGTGGCCGCGGTGCTGTTCACCTCGGGCTCCACCGGGCGGCCACAACCGCACCCCAAACGCTGGGGCCATCTGGTGCGCAATGGCCGGGCCGAACGCGCGGCGCTGGGGATGGATCGCGAACCCCATGTGCTGGTGGGAACCGTTCCGGTGCAGCACAGCTACGGTTTCGAATCCACCTTCCTGCTCGCCCTGCACGGGGGCTGCAGCTTCTGGTCGGGCAAGCCCTTTTTCCCACAAGACATTTCAGACGCCTTGCAGGCCGTGCCCGCGCCGCGCCTGCTGGTGACCACGCCTTTCCACCTGGCCAACTGGCTGGCCTCAAAGCCCGCGGTGCTGCCGCAGCGCCTGCTGTCGGCCACTGCACCGCTGGCCGAGGGCCTGGCGCAGCAGGCCGAGGCCGCGTGCGGCGCCGAGCTGTACGAGATCTACGGCTCCACCGAATCGTCGGCGCTGGCGAGCCGGCGCACCGTGCTCGGCGCGGCCTGGTCGCTGCTGCCGGGCGGCGTGCGGCTCACCTTCGCGGGCGACGTCGCCAGCGCCGAGGGCGGGCACGTGGAAGGCAGCGTGCCGCTGGGCGACCTCATCGAGCCGCTGCCCGATGGCGAAGGCCGTTTCGTGCTGCATGGCCGCCATGCCGACCTGATCAACATCGCGGGCAAGCGCACCTCGCTGGCCTATCTGAACCGCCAGCTGGCGGGCCTGCCCGGCGTGCAGGACGCCGCCTTTTTCCTGCCCGAGGAATCTGCCGACGCCCACGACCCCGCGGCGGTCACGCGGCTCGTGGCCTTCGCGGTGGCGCCCGGTGGCAGCGTGGCCGCGCTCATGAGCGCGCTGCGCGAGCGGGTGGACGCGATCTTCCTGCCGCGCCCGCTGGTGCTGCTGCCCAGCCTGCCGCGCAACGCCACCGGCAAGCTCACGCGCGACGCACTGGCCACGCTCTACCGGCGCGAGGTGCTGCGTGAGCCCGGTTGAACGCGCCTGGGTGGTGCCCGCCGACCACCCCGCCTTCGCCGGGCATTTCCCGGGCCGGCCCATCCTGCCCGGCGTGGTGTTGCTCGACGAAGCCTTGCGCGCCGCGCGCGAACTGGCGCCCGACGCCACGGCGTGGTCGATCCCGCAGGCGAAGTTCCTGCAACCCGTGCTGCCCGGTGAACACCTGCTGTTGTGTTTGACCCCGCTGGCCACCCCGGGCTTCGCCTTCGAGTTCCGGCGCGCGGGCGCCGTGGTGGCCAGCGGGCAATTGCGCCTGCAGCGGGCATGAGCTCGCCGCCTCTGCCCGAATGGCGCCAGCGGTCCGAGCGCGGCACGCCGGGCTTGCTGCGGTTCATGGTGCGCCTGTCGCTGCTTGTCGGGCGCCGGCTCAGCCGCGTGGTGCTGCACGCCATCACGCTGTACTTCGTGTGCTTTGCGCCGCGCACACGCGAAGCCAGCCGCGCCTACCTGCGCCGCGCGCTCGGGCGTGAGCCCGGCTGGCGCGATCGCTACCGGCACGTGCTCGCTTTTGCCAGCACCGTGCACGACCGCATCTACCTGCTCAACGACCGCTTCGATCTGTTCGACATCGAGGTGCAGGGCGCCGACGCGCTGCTGCAGGCGGTGCAGCAGGGGGGCGTGTTGCTCGTGGGCGCGCACCTGGGCAGTTTCGATGCGCTGCGCTGCGTGGGCCGCCAGCACCCCGGCCTGCAGATCGGCATGCTGATGTACGAGGACAATGCGCGGCAGGTGGCGGCGGCGCTGCAGGCCATCAACCCGCAGGCGCGTCACGACGTGGTGCCGCTGGGCCGGCCCGATTCGATGATCGAGGCCGCGCGGCGCATCGAACAGGGGCACCTGCTGGGCATGCTGGCGGACCGCTCCATCCACGGTGACGACGAGCGCGTGATGATCGACTTTCTGGGTGCCCCTGCGGGCTTCGCGAAGGCGCCGTGGCGCTTGGCCCTGGTGCTGCGCCGGCCGGTGTTCTTCATGGCTGGGCTTTACCTGGGTGGCAACCGCTACCGCCTGGTGTTCGAGCCGCTGGCCGATTTTGGTACGGTGGACCGTGGCGAACGCGATGCGGCGCTGGCAAAGGCCCAGGTGGCCTACGCGCAGCGGCTCGAGGCCTGCTGCCGCCAGGCGCCGTACAACTGGTTCAACTTCTTCGATTTCTGGCGACCATGAAATTCCGCTGGCTCTGGCTCCTGGCGCTGACGCTGCCCCTCTCGCTCGCTCGCGCGGCCGACGATATCGACCGCCTGATGGCCACACTCGCCACCAACCCCGGCGGCACCGTGCGCTTCGTCGAACGCCGCCACATGGCCATCCTCGACGCCCCGCTGGAGGCGCGAGGCGAGATGACCTACCGCGCACCCGACTGGCTCGAGCGCCGCACGCTCACCCCGCGGCCCGAGCGGCTGCTGCTCGACAAGGACACGCTCACACTGGAGCGCGACAAACGCCGCATGAGCATGCCGATCAACCAGCGCCCCGAGGTCGAAGCCTTCGTGGCCAGCGTGCGCAGCACCCTGCAGGGCGACCGCGCCGCACTGGAGCGCTATTACCGCCTCAGCCTGCAGCGCACCCCGCAGCGCTGGACGCTCACGTTGCGCCCGCAGGAGCCGCGTCTGCGCAACATCGTCTCGCGCATCGACATCGCGGGCGCTGGCGCGCTGGTGGACAGCATCGAATACACACAGGCCGACGGTGACCGCACCGAGATGTGGCTCGAGCAGGTGAGCAAGCCGTGATGCCGCGCCGCTGGTTGCCGGTGCTGGCCTGGGCGCTGGCCATGGTGGTGGGTGGGCTGCTCGCGCTGCAGACGCGCTTCACCACCGACCTGTCGTTCTTCCTGCCCGCCAACCCCAGCGCCGAGCAGCAGGTGCTGGTGGACCAGTTGCGCGACGGCGTGGTCTCGCGCCTGCTCATGGTGTCCATCGAAGGCGGCGACAGCGCGGCCCGCGCGGAGCGCTCGCGAGCCCTGCGGGCGCAGCTCGCGGGCGACGAGGCCTTTGTCTCGGTGCAGAACGGCGAGCTCGAAGCCTTCGACCAGGAACTGGCGCTGCTGCAGCGCCACCGCTACGTGCTCAGCCCTGCGGTGGGCGAGCAGCGCTTCACGGTCGACGGTCTGCGCGACGCCATCCTCAACACGATCGACCTGGTGTCGTCGCCCGCCGGCCTGCCGTTCAAGGCGCAGTTCACGGCCGACCCCACGGGGGAGGCCTTCGAGGTGCTGATGGGCTGGCAGTCGCAAGGGCAGCCCGCCATGGCCGAAGGGGTCTGGGTGTCGCGCGATGGCGAGCGCGCCTTGCTGTTGCTGCAGACACGGGCTCAGGGTTCCGATACCGACGGGCAGGCTGCGGCCGTGGCGCGCGTTCAGTCGGCGTTCGACGAACTCTCGGCGGCGAGCCCGGGCGCCTTGCAGCTCGACGTGTCCGGCCCCGGCGTGTTCGCCATCAAGACGCGCGCGGCCATCCAGGCCGACGTCACGCGCCTCACGCTGGCCAGCTCCATCGGCATCAGCCTGTTGCTGTGGGTGATGTTCCGCCGCTGGCGCCCGCTGCTGCTGACCATGGTGCCCGCGATCAGCGGCTCGCTCGCGGGCCTGGTGGTGGTGGGGCAGGTGCACGGCGCGGTGTTCGCCATCACCGCGGGTTTCGGTGCCGCGCTCATCGGCGAAGCGGTGGACTACGGCATCTACTACTTCGTGCAGACCGGCCGCAGCGACGGCCAGCGCTGGCACGAGCGCTTCTGGCCCACCATCCGCCTGGGGGTGGCCACCTCGGTGCTGGGCTTCGGGGCCTTGCTGTTCTCGGGCTTTCCGGGCCTGGCACAACTGGGCCTGTATGCCATGACGGGTGTGGTGGTGGCCGCGCTGACCACGCGGCTGGTGTTGCCGGTGCTGGCCGCAGGCCATGTGGCGCGCACGCCCGAGCTGCCGGCCTGGGTCACCCCGCGCGTGCAGTCGCTGCAGGTCGCGCGCTGGCCCGTGCTGGGCGCGGCGGTGCTCGCGCTGGCTTACATCGTGGTGCACCACGATGCCCTGTGGGAGCCCAACCTGTCGGCCCTGTCCAGCGTGAGCCTGAAAGACGCCGAACGCGACGCGCGCCTGCGGGGCGATCTGGGGGCCCCCGATGCGCGCTACATCGTCGTGGTCCAGGCGCCCGATCAGGAAACCGCCTTGCGCGGCGCCGAAGCCGCTGCACAGCGCCTGGGGCCGCTGGTCGAGCAGGGCCTGATCGGCGGCTTCGACAGCCCGGCGCGCTTTCTGCCGAGCGAGGCCTTGCAGCGTGCGCGCCAGAACAGCCTGCCCACACCCGACGTGCTGCAGCGCCACCTGAACGAAGCGCTGCAGGGGCAGCCCATTGCCGCGGCGCGCCTGCAGCCCTTCGTCGAAGCCGTCGATCGGGCCCGAACAGCCCCGCCCCTGCGCCGCGCTGATCTCGATGGCTCGGCGCTTTCACTGGCCGTCGATTCGCTGCTGCAACATGGCACCGACGGCTGGACCGCGCTGCTGCCACTGCGCCCGGCGGCGAACGTGGCCAACTCCGATATACCGGCCGATGCTTTGCGAGAGGCGCTGCAGGGCAGCGGGGCGACCTTTGTCGATCTCAAGCATGAATTCGAATCCGTCTACGGCGCCTACCTGCGCGAAGCCATCGTGCTCTCGCTGCTGGGCCTGGCCGGCATCGTGCTCCTGATGGGTGTCTCGTTGCGTGGGGTGCGCCGGCTGGTGGGGGTCATGTTGCCGATCGCGGTGACGGTGCTGCTGGTGATGGCCGGTCTGCACTTGCTGGGGGTGCGCTTGCACCTGCTGCACCTCATCGGCATGCTCCTCATCGTGGCTGTCGGTTCCAACTACTCCCTCTTCGTCGAACGCTGGCGGCGCGATCCGCAGGCCGATCCGCAGGCGCTGCTGTCGGTGCTGGTGGCCTGCGGTACCACGGCCATCGGCTTCGGCGTGCTGTCGCTGTCGTCGGTGCCGGTGCTCAAGGCCGTGGGCGTCACCGTGGCACCGGGCGCTGTACTGGCACTGCTGCTGTCGGCGGTGCTCACCCCGGCGGAGCAAACCGCATGAAGGCGGTGCGCTTCGGTACCTGGCGTGGCGATGCGCCGTTGCGCATGGTCTGGCTACCCGGCGCCGCCATGACGGCCGCCGACATCGCCGCGCAAGGCTGGGACGCCGAGGCCGCCGACCAGGGCCATGCAATCGACATGGTCGCCATCGACCTGCAGGCACAACGCTTCGATGGTGCCGACGCGATCGACGCGCTGGTGGCCGAGTGGCTGCAGCCCGCAAGCGCGGCGGGCGCTCGCCTGTGGCTCGGCGGTCTGTCCCTCGGTGGCTGGCAGGCCGTGCTGTGTGCCAGCCGTTACCCGGCTTTGCTCGACGGCCTTTGCCTGATGGCGCCTTACCCGGGTGACCGCGTGGCCTGGGGCGCCATCGAACGGGCAGGGGGGCTGGACACGTGGAGCGGCCCCGCGCCGGGCGAAACCGACCCCGCGTTGACGGTGTGGGCCTGGTGGAAGCGGCCGCCGCAGCGCCCGCGCGTGTGGATGGGCTATGGCCGCCAGGACCGCTTCGCCGACGGCATGGATCGCATGGCCGCGCGCCTGGGCGCTGCGCAGGTGCAACGCGTCGACGGCGGGCACGACTGGGCCTGCTGGCGGCCTTTGTGGTCGGCCTTTCTGACATCGGGGGCCCTGCAATGAGCGCTGTGAGGTCGCCCGAAAACGCCCCGGTGAACCCGCCGCGCTGGCGGCCTGCACCGCTGCTGCAGGCCAGCGTGCTGGTGCACGGTGCCGCGTTGGGGGCGGGCCTGTGGCAACCCGGTTGGTGGCCCTGGCTGGCTTCGGGTGTGGTGGCCAACCACATGGCCCTGGTGGGCGCGAGCCTGTGGCCGCGCTCGCAATCCCTGGGCTCCAACTGGGTGCGGCTGCCGGCCGGGGCCACGGCGCGCCAGGCGTTCGCCATCACCATCGATGACGGCCCCGATCCCGAGGTCACCCCGCGCGTGCTCGATCTGCTCGATGAACTCGGCGCCAAGGCCAGCTTCTTCTGTATCGGCCACCGCGCTCAGGCGCAGCCGGCGTTGTGCCGCTCCATCGTTGAACGGGGCCACCGCGTGGAGAACCACGGGCACGGCCATTCCAACGCGTTCTCGCTGTTCGGGCCGGGCCGCATGCGGCGCGACATCGCGCAAGCGCAGGCCGTGCTGTCCGACATCACGGGCCAGGCGCCGCGGTTCTTCCGCCCCACCGCGGGCCTGCGCAACCCCTTCCTCGACCCGGTGCTGCACACGCTGGGGTTGCAGCACGCGAGCTGGACGCGCCGCGGCTTCGACACGCGCAGCGGCGACGCGGCCACCGTGCAGCGCCGCCTGCTCCAGGGCTTCGCGGCGGGCGACATCCTGTTGCTGCACGACGGCCACAGCGCGCGCACCGCCGACGGCACGCCCGTGTTGCTGCAGGTGCTGCCGCGGGTCATGGCCGAGGCGCGCCGCCTGGGCCTGCAACCGATCACGCTTTCCCACGCCCTCCCATGAGCCAGGCCGCCCTCAACGAACTGGTGAACCTCGCGAGCGAACGCTATCGCGCGTCAGGCCGCTTCGCCTACCACTACGCGCGCGGCAAGCTCGGCCACGACACCATCTTTCACGACATCGTGCGCCGCGGCCTGCTGAGCCACGCGCCGCGCGTGCTCGACCTTGGCAGCGGCCAGGGCAGCCTGTTCTCGTGGCTGCTGGCCGCGCAGCAGCTGGCGGCGCAAGATCGCTGGCCCGCGGGCTGGGCCGTACCGCCCCAGCCCGCCACCTTGCGCGGCGTCGAACTCATGGCCGGCGACGTGGACCGTGCGCGGCAGGCCTTCGGCGCCGAGCACCCCGTAGTGCGCATCGAGCTGGGCGACATGACGCAGGCCGATCTCGGCCAGCCCGACGCCATCACCATCCTGGACGCGCTGCACTACGTGAGCGTGCCGCAGCAGCGCGCACTGCTCGCACGCATCCGCGAGGCGCTGCCCAGCGGCGGTGTGTTCCTCACGCGCATCGGCGACGCCTCGGCCGGTTGGCGCTACCACGTGTGCAACGGGGTGGATCGTGTGGTCACCTTCGCGCGCGGGCACCGCCTGCCACGCATGTACGCGCGGCCGCTGGCCGAGTGGCGCGCCGATCTCGAAGCCCTGGGCTTCGAGGTGGACAGCCGCGACATGAGCGGCAACAAACCCTTTGCCAATGTGATGCTGTACTGCCGCGTGCGCTGAGCACGCTTGTTCTCCATGTCACCCATTTCACTCACCGCCCATACCGCCACGTCCTGCCTGGGCGCGGGCGTGGACGCACACCGGCGCGCGTTGCGCGAGCAGCGCAGCGGTCTGGCGCCCTGCCACTTCGAAACCGTGGAGCTCCCCACCTGGGTGGGCGAGGTCGCGGGCGTCGACGCCGCCGCGCTGCCCGAGCACCTGCACGCTTTCGATTGCCGCAACAACCGCCTGGCCTGGCTCGGCCTGCAGCAGGATGGCTTTGCCGATCGCGTGCGCGAGGCCGTGGCGCGCCACGGGGCCGATCGCGTGGGCGTGTTTCTCGGCACCAGCACCTCGGGCATCCTGCAGACCGAGCTGGCCTACCGCGAGCGCGACGCGGCCACCGGCGCGCTGCCCGCGTGGTTCCGCTACGCCGACACGCACAACACCTTCTCGGTGGCGGCCTTCGTGCACGCGGCCTTCGGCCTGCAGGGCATGGCCATGAGCCTGTCCAGCGCGTGCTCGTCCAGCGCCAAGGTGTTCGCCGCCGCGGCGCGCCAGCTTCAGGCCGGCAGCATCGACGCGGCCATCGTCGGCGGGGTGGACTCGCTGTGCCTCACCACGCTGTACGGCTTCGCTTCGCTGCAGCTCACATCGGCGCAACCCTGCCGCCCGGGCGACGCGCAGCGCGACGGCATCTCCATCGGCGAGGCCGCGGCCTTTGCGCTGCTGGAACGTGCCGATGCGCCCGCGGCTGTGCAACTGCTGGGCGTGGGCGAGTCGAGCGACGCGCACCACATGTCGGCCCCGCACCCGCAGGGCCTGGGTGCGCAGCGCGCCATGGCCGCGGCGCTGCGCTCGGCCGGTTTGCAGGCCGGCGACATCGGCTACATCAACCTGCACGGCACCGCCACCCCCGCGAACGACGCGGCCGAGGGCCTGGCCGTGAGCGGCCTGTTCGGCCGTGGTGTGCCGTGCTCGTCCACCAAAGGCGCCACGGGGCACACCCTGGGTGCGGCGGGCGCGCTCGAAGCGGTGGTCTGCGCCATCGCACTCGATGAAGCCTGGCTGCCCGGCAGCCCGGGCACGCAGCAGCCCGACCCGGCGATCGAGGTCGATTACCTGCTGCAGGGCCGCGCGGCGCCCGGCCTGCGCCATGCGCTCTCCAACTCTTTCGGTTTCGGCGGCAGCAACTGCAGCCTGGTGTTCGGAAAGGCAGCGCCATGAACGCGGCACCGGTCTGGCTGCACGGCCTTTCCCTCATCGCCCCGGGCCTGCCCGATTGGCCGCAGGCTGCGGCCGTGCTGCGTGGCGAACAGGCCTGGGTGCACGCGCCCTCGGTGCTGCCCCCGGCCGACGCGCTGCCCCCAGCCGAACGCCGCCGCGCCAGCCGCGTGGTGCGCGTGGCCCTGGCCCTGGGCCTGCGCGCGCTCGACGGGCACGACGCCGCCGAGGTGGCGACGGTGTTCACCGCCTCCGGGGCCGACGGCCACAACTGCCACGCCTTGTGCGAACAGCTTGCCGGTGAAGACCGCGCCATCTCGCCCACGCGCTTTCACAACTCGGTGCACAACGCCGCGGCGGGCTACTGGGGCATTGCCACGCGCTCCATGGCGCCCAGCCAGGTGCTGTGCGCGCACGACGCCAGCCTCGGCGCGGGCTGGATCGACGCGCTCGGCCAGTTGAACAGCGAGGGTGGCGAGCTGCTGGTTGTGGCGTACGACAGCGAGTACCCCGAGCCCTTGCACGCCTGCCGCCCCTTGCCCGATGTCGCCGGCGTGGCCTTCTGGCTGGGCACCGAGCCCCGCGAACACAGCCTGGGTACGCTGCACACCACGCTCACGCGCGATGCCTTCCAGACCTTGGCCGACGCGCCCATCGAAGGCCTGCGCGCCGCCTTCCCGGCGCTGCGCGGCCTGCCCTTGCTCGAGCGCATCGCGCGGCGAGACGACCGCCCGGTGGTGCTCGAATACCTGGCCCCGCAACACATCCGCGTGCAGTTCACGCCCCGCCGACCATGACGCCTGCCCACACGCCGCCGCTCGATCGGCGCTGGATCGCCCAGCGCATTCCGCACCAGCTCGACATGTGCCTGCTCGACACCGTGCTCGAATGGTCGGACGACACCATCGTGTGTGAAGCCCGCCTTGACGACCTGGCCGCGCACCCGCTGCGCAGTGCCGCGGGCCTGGGCGCGGTGCACGCCATCGAATACGCGGCGCAGGCCATGGCCGTGCACGGCGCCCTCATCGCCGGCTTGAACGATGCGCCGCGCGCCGGCTACCTGGCCAGCGTGCGCAGCGTGCAGTTGCATGCCGACACCATCGAAGCCCGCGACGCACCGCTGCGCGTGCGCGCCGAGCGCCTCTCGGGCGATGCGCGCAACGTGCTCTACGGCTTTCGCGTCGAGGCCGCGCGCGGCTGCCTGGCCGAAGGCCGGGCCACCGTCGTGCTCGATGCCGGAGGCCTCGCATGAAGCGCGCGCTGATCACCGGTGGCAGCGGCGGCCTGGGCGCGGTCATCGCGCAGCGTCTGGCGCAGGACGGCTTGCACGTGCTGGTGCACGCCAACCAGGGCCTGGAACGCGCGCAGGCGGTGGTCGATCGCATCCTGGCCGCGGGCGGGCAGGCGCAGGCTTTGCGCTTTGATGTGACCGACCGCGAGGCCAGTGCCGCGGCCCTGGCTGCGGTGCTCGAAGCCGGCCCGGTGCAGGTGCTGGTGAACAACGCGGGTGTGCACGACGACGCCGTGTTCCCCGGCATGACGGGCGAGCAATGGGACCGCGTCGTCGACGTCTCGCTCAACG
>VFQR01001634.1_pt1 | contig 16322 bp, 17 predicted proteins | sample 3512321 | NCBI WGS metagenome assembly VFQR01 (sample SAMN10412374, study PRJNA504923) | tailings metagenome | isolation source: Relicate 3 Philex TSF1 revegetated site | place: Philippines: Tuba, Benguet | collected 2017-08-29
CACGCCCCCGGGCCGGCCCTCGGCGTGCTCCGCCGTCGCCACGGCAAGGACCACGGTGGCCTCGAGGCCGGAGCGGTCGAGCGCCTGCTCCACGCAGCGCGACGCCGGGTCGTGGCGGCCCATCACGACGGTGCCGCCCGGGCGCAGGTCGAGCGCGTACGCGCCGCCGGACACCGTCAGCGCCCACCGCCGCAGCCCGGCCTCCGTGGCGGCCACCACGCCCTCCGGGGTGAGCGGGTGGCGCAGCCGCAGCCCGCCGTACACGTCGGCGGTGCTGTCCACCGGCACCTCGCAGATCCACACCTCCACCACGTCGGCGGGCGGTGCCGGTGCGTCGCCCACCATGCGCGCGATCACCGGGTGGATCGCCCGGGCCGGCCCGGCCGCCGGCTCGCCGGGCGGTCGCCCGTCCGCGCACGCGCTGACCAGCGCCGTCGCCAGCGCGAGGGCGAGCGATCGCGCCACGGCGCGGGTCGCGCAAGAAATCCTCAAGTCCGCTCCCCGGAGCGCCGATGGATGTCCCGCAACGGTGCGACGGCACGGCGTCTCGGAAGAGCGCCGGCCGGGCGGGCGGGGCCAACGTGAGCGGGATGTCGGCGGTCCCGCTGCACGGAGGTCGCCGGTGCCGGTGGTCGGCGGACCACCGGCACCGCACCGGGCTCCTCTCCCCGTGCGGTCACGTCCGTCACGCCGGCCGCAGCGCGTCGCGGAGCATGGCCAGGTACTGCTCCTGGGGCACCTCGACCGCGCCGAGCGAGGCCAGGTGGTCGGTGCTCCACTGCACGTCGAGCAGCTGCACGTCGAGCGTGCGCAGCCAGTCCACCAGCGCCACGAGCGCCACCTTCGACGCGTCGCGCGCCGCGGAGAACATCGACTCCCCGGCGAAGAACCGCCCGATCAACACGCCGTAGAGGCCGCCGACCAACTCGCCCTCGTGGAACGTCTCCACCGAGTGCACCCAGCCCAGGTGGTGCAGCTCCTCGTACGCGTCGACGAGCTCGCGGGTGATCCACCCGTGCGGGCGCCGGGGGTCGCCGCAGCGCTCCATCACCTCGCGGAAGCAGGTGTCGAGGCGCAGCTCGTAGCGGCGGCAGCTCTGGCGGAGGGAGCGGGTGACGCGCAGCCCGTCGAGGGGCAGGATCCCCCGCGGGTCGGGCGACCACCAGCCCATCGTCCGCCGCCGCACCGGCATGGGGAACAGCCCCGCGCGGTAGGCGGCGAGGAGCGTGCCGGGGCGGAGGTCGGCGCCCACGGCGCACAGCCCGAAGCGGTCGGCCGTGCGCGGGTCGGGCATCCGCCACGAGGTGGGCGGGGGCTCGACGGGCGGCGGCGGTGGCGCCCAGCGCACCACCGGCACGTCGCTCCCGAGCTGTCGCCCGGACCTCGGCACGTCCCCGTTGCTCAAGGTCCCCAGCGTGCCAGGGTTGGGCCGCCGGCGCGGCTCACGTGCCCGCGAGCGCCTCCACCACCGGGGCCAGGGCGGCGGTGCCGTCGTTCTGGCAGACGATGTAGCTGATGCCCCAGCGCTCGCGCATCATCTGGAAGTTCTCGGTGATCTGCGCGACCGAGCCGATCTGGAAGAACGGCGCGTTGGCGACCACCTCCACGGGCAGACCGAACGCGCCGGCCAGCTGCTCCTGCACGGGCCGCGGGTCGTCGGTCACCACGGTGCGGAACAGCTGCACCTGCAGCTCGAGCTCGTCGAAGCGGTCGCCGGCGGCCCGGCGTACGAGGTCCACCTTCTCCTGCACCACGTCGGCGGCGGTGGTGGCCATCGACCGGGGGTTGATCGAGCGGGCCACGATCTGCGGGTTGATGCCGACGATGTCGGCCTGCTGCGCGGCGAGGGTGAGCAGCTTCGTGCCGCCGCCGCCGATGAGGATCGGGATGCGCGACACGGGCTTCGGCTTCGCGTCCACCTCGGCCACGCGGTAGTGCCGGCCCTCGAACGAGAACGGCCCGTCGCCCCAGAGCCCGCGCATGATCGTCACCGCCTCGCCGAGGCGCTCGATGCGGGTGCTGGCATCGGCCTGCTCGATCCCGGCGATCGCGTAGTCGTCCTTCGACCAGCCGGCACCGAGGCCGAGCAGCATCCGCCCGTCGCTCAGCAGGTCGATCGTCGCCGCCTCCTTCGCGAAGAGCACCGGGTTGCGGAAGTCGACGCCGGCCACGTGCGGGCCCACGAGGATCCGCTCGGTGGCCGCGGCGGCGGCCATGATCGCCGGCACCGGCGCGAGCTGGTTGCCGAAGTGGTCGTCGATCTGGAAGCTGGCGTAGCCGAGGTCCTCGGCCTGGCGGGCGAGGTCGGACCACTCCTTCGCCGAGCCGGCGCGGGTGGCCTTCGCCCCGAAGCGGAACGCGCGGGTCATGCCGCCCATCAGAGCATGCCGGCCCAGCGCCGCCCCGGGTCGAGCGTCCGAGGCAGCGTTTGAAGGATCCGCCGACACCTGTCGTCGCGGATCCTTCAAACGGTCGGTCAGGGGGCGGACGGGGGGCCGGTGCCGGCGATCGACAGCGCGTCGTCCAGCCAGTCCTGCCCGGGCGCGGGGCCCTCGATCAGCCAGGTGGCGCCGGCCTCGGCGTACGCACGGCGGAGCCCGGCGTCGGGCGCGATCGCCCAGACGACGATGTCGAACGGCCGCTCGTCGACGGCGGACGTGCCGGCCGCATCGCGGAGCTCGGCGATCGTCGCTCGTAGGTGGGCCACCTCGTCGGGCGTCACCGGGCGGAGCACGTCGTCGCCGAAGTGGTTCGGAGCGATGCCGTCCCAGCGCGCCGCCCTGCGCACCCCGGCGGTGGCCGGCAGCGAGGCGGCGATCCAGATCGGCGGGCGTGGCGCCTGCACCGGTCGGGGCAGGAACCTCACCCCGTCGATCTGGTGGAAGCGCCCGTGGTGGACCACCGGCTCGCCGCTCCACAGCGCGTCGAGCACGGCCAAGCTCTCGTCCACCAGCGCAGCGTGGCGGCGCACGTCGGTGGCCTCGCCGAGCGCGCCGTACTCCACGTCGGCCGGTACGCCGAGGCCCACGCCCAGCACCGCGCGGCCGCCGGACAGGTGGTCGACCGTGGTCACCTGCCGCGCCAGCACCCACGGCCGCCGCCGGGCGACGGGCGTGACCAGCGTGCCGATGCGCACCCGCTGGGTGGCCGTGGCGACCGCCGCCAGCGTGGTCCACGGCTCGCTCACCGGTGGGGGGTGGTCGAGGTCGACGACGATGTGGTCCCACAGGAAGAACCCGTCCCAGCCGCCGCGCTCGGACGCCACGGCCAGCTCGACCAGGCGCCCCGGCTCCGCGAAGTTGGGCACCGACAACCCGTACCGCACGCCGCCAGTGTCGCACGAGCCGCCGCCACGTCCGCCGCCCGACCGTTTGAAGGATCCGCGTGCGACAGGTGTCGGCGGATCCTTCAAACGCTCAGTAGGGGTAGAAGCCGCGCTTCGACTTGCGGCCGAGGTGGCCGGCGGCGACCATCCGCCGCAGCGTGGGCACCGCCGCGTAGTTGGGGTCGCGGAACTCCTCGTACAGCGCGTCGAGGATGGCGAGCGAGGTGTCGAGGCCCACCAGGTCGAGCAGCGCGAACGGACCCATCGGGAAGTTGCAGCCGCCCTTCATGGCGGTGTCGATCGACTCCATCGAGGCCGTGCCCTGCTCCCACATCCGCACCGCGTTGTTGAGGTACGGGAACAGCAGGGCGTTGACGATGAACCCGGCGCGGTCCTTCACCTCCACGGCGTCCTTGCCGCAGGTGGTGGCGAACTCGAGCGCGGTGGCGATCGTCTCGTCGCTCGCGGTGATGGGGCGCACCACCTCCACCAGCTTCATCGCCGGCGCCGGGTTGAAGAAGTGGATCCCGCAGACCAGCTCCGGCCGCTTCGTCACCATCGCCAGCTCCACCACCGGCAGAGTGGAGGTGTTGGTGGCCAGGATGCCGCCCGGCTTGACCACCTCCTCGAGCTCGGCGAACAGCGCCCTCTTCACGCCGAGGTCCTCCACCACCGACTCGATCACCAGATCGCAGTCGGCCACTGCGCCGAGGTGGTCGGTGGCGGTGATCCGCCCGAGGATCGCTGCCCGCTCGTCCTCCGTGGCCCGGCCGCGCTCGATCGCCTTGACGAGGCCCTTGTCGATGCTCGCCACCACGGCGTCGGCCGCCGCGCGCGACCGCGACCGCACGACGACGTCGATGCCCGCCCGGGCCACCACCTCGGCCAACCCCGAGCCCATGATGCCGGACCCGAGGATGCCGACGGAGCTGATCGCTGCCATGACGGGACTGTAGCTACCGCGCGGTAACAACGGCCAGCCGATGCCCGTGCGTCGCCGCGCTGCGTAGCATCGCCGACGTGCCATCGCCAGGGGATGCCGACGCCCAGCACGGCCACGAGGTGCCGGAGGCGGTGCTGGCCACGCTCTCGTTCTTCGTCGAGCTGGACCGGTTGAAGTCCGTGGAGCGGCGCAACCGCCTGGCCGACGGGTCGCGCCGGGAGAACACGGCGGAGCACTCGTGGCACCTCGGGATGGCCGCGCTGGTGTTCGCCGGCTTCGCCACGGAGCCGATCGACGTGGCCCGCGCCGTGGCGATGGCGCTCACCCACGACGTGGTGGAGATCGACGCGGGCGACACCTTCGCCTACGACGACGGCGAGCACGCGGCGTCGAAGGAGGCTCGCGAGCAGGCGGCGGCCGACCGGCTGTTCGGCATGCTCCCCGCGCCCACGGGAGCGATGCTGCGCGAGCTGTGGGACGAGTACGAGCGCGGCGAGACCGCCGAGGCCCGCTACGTGATGGCCGTCGACCGGATGGCGCCGATGCTGCTCAACCTGGTGGAGGGCGGCAGGACGTGGCGCGAGCACGGCATCACCCGCGACCGCGTGGTCGCCCGCAACGGCCCGCACGTGGAGCCGGTGCTGCCCGACGTGTGGCGCCACGCCGCCGCCCTGCTGACGGCACTGCCCCCGTAGGCCCTGGACTGACGGGGAGCTCGCCGTCCCTCGGGGCCGAACGCCGACGTGCCAGAGTTCACCCCGGGTTCACGTCCGCGTCACCCCCTGCGGGGCCGGGGGCGGGCGGCCACCGGTACGGTGGCTCCATGGAATCCCCCGTGCTCGAGCTGGTGGCCGATCCGCGCCGCCTCGTCGGCCTGGAGGCCGTCCACAACTTCCGCGACCTCGGCGGCTACCCCGCCCGTGACGGCTCCGTCACCAGGTGGCGCACCCTGTTCCGCGCCGACGGCCTCCATCGCCTGACCGGCAGCGACATCGACGTGGTCCGCGCCCTCGGCCTGCGCACGGTGATCGACCTGCGCACCCAGCTCGAGGTGGACGAGCGGGGCACCTTCCCGCGCCAGCACATCGAGGTGAACTTCGCCCACCTCCCGGTGATCGACAGCACCTGGGCGCACGAGGAGCACGTCAGCCGGTCCGACCACGAGTTCCTCGCGTGGGCCTATGCCGACATGCTCCGCGTGGGTGCCGCCAGGTTCGCGAGGGCGATGGACGAGCTCGCCGCCCCCGGCGCCCTGCCGGCGGTGTTCCACTGCGCAGCGGGCAAGGACCGCACCGGCGTGCTCGCCGCGCTGATCCTCGGCACGCTCGGGGTGCCCCGCCACGTGGTGCTCGCCGACTACGCGCTCACCGCCGACGGGATGCAGCGCATGCGCGCGTGGGCCGAGCGGCACTTCCCCGAACTGGCGTCGCGCATGGCCGAGACGCCCTCCGCCTTCCTCGCCGCGCTGCCCGAGGCCCTGGGCGAGGTGCTCGACGCGATCGACGCGTCGCACGGCTCGATCGAGCACTACGTCCTGTCGATCGGCGTGGCCCCCGAGTCGGTGGCGTCGCTCGCCGAGCAGCTGCTCGAACCGGCCTGATCCCGCCGCGCCCGGGCGGCGGCCGGCCCGGCCCGCCAGCGACCGGCGCGCCACCCGCGGCCTACGCTCGCCGCTCATGACCGGCACCATCGCGCTGCAGGGGGGCGGGCCCTTCACCGCCAACGACGACCTCGACGCCCGCCTGCTCGCCGAGGCCGGCGTCACGCCAGGCTCGGGGAGGGTGGTGGTGCTGCCCACCGCCGACGCGTTCGAGCGCCCGGAGGCGCTGGTGGCCGCGGCCATGTCGTGGGCCGAGCGACTGGGCGGCATCGAGATCGAGGCGCTGATGGTCCTGCGCCGCGGCGAAGCGCTGGAGGTCGGCACCGCCGGCGTGGTCCGCGGCGCACGGGCGGTCTACTTCGTCGGCGACCAGCCGCTGCACCTGCGCTCGGTGCTGAAGGACACGCCGCTGTGGGCGGCCGTGCGCGACGTCCTCGCCGACGGCGGCCTCGTGGTGGGCGTGGGCGCCAGCGCCAGCGCGCTGTGCGACCCGATGGTCGACCCGCGCGGCGGGGCGTTCACGCTCGGGCTGGCGCTCCTGCGCGGCGTGGCCTTCGTGAGCGAGGCCGACCGCTGGTCGAGCGAACGGCTGCACCGCACGCTCGAGCTGGCCGACACGCCCGTCGTCTGCGCGCCCGTGGGCACGGCGCTCGTCCGCCGGGGCGACGCGTGGGAGCAGGTGGGCGAGCTCGCCGTGCACGGCGAGCTGCCCTCGTTCACGCTGCCGTGATGCGGACGGAGAGGATCTCGATGCGGTCGAGCGGCGGCACGCCGTTGGCGGCGAACGGGTCGGCCAGGTTCTCGAGCACCTGCACCGTGCTGTCGTAGCCGCGGGTGACGGTGCCGAGGATCGTGTAGCTGGGCGGCAGCGACGCGCCCTGGGCGCCGGTGATGATGAACCACTGGCCGCCGCCCGAGTCCGGCTGGCCCGTGTTGGCCACGGCCACCACGCCCTCGGCGTAGCTGCCCTCCTCGGGCAGCTCGTCGCCCACCGTGTACCCGGGCGCCTGCTCGGCGGCCTGGTCGTCGTCGAGGTCGGGGCGGCCGCACTGGACGACGAAGTCGCGCATCACGCGGTGGCAGAGCGTGCCGTCGTAGTAGCCGTAGCGGGCGAGCACGACGAAGTTGTTGACGTTGCCGGGCGACTGTGCAGCGTCGAGGGTGATCGTGAACGAGCCCTTGTTCGTCTCCACCTCAGCGGTGTAGGTGGCCTCCGGGTCGATGCACAGCTGCGGCGCGCCCTCGAAGGCCTCGGGTGCCTCCGTGGAGCCGTCCTCGGCCGGGCACGGCGCCGTGCCGTAGGCGAAGGCGACCGTCGTCGGCGGCGCCGGCACCGTGGTCTCGCCCGGCACCGTGGTCTCGGCCGGCAACGTGGTCTCGCCCGGCACGGTGGTCTCGCCGGGCACCGTGGTCTCGCCCGGCACGGTCGTCTCACCGGGCACGGTGGTCTCACCGGGGACGGTGGTGGCCGCGGCGTCGATCGTGGTGGTGGGCGCGAGGGTGGGCAGCGGTGCGGTGTCGTCGTCGTCGCCACCCACCAGCCAGGCCAGCCCGAACAGCAGGAGCAGGCCGCCCACCACCACCACGGCGATGGTCAACCCACGCCGCTTGGCCTTGTCGCGCTTGGCCGTCCGCGCCAGCTCCTCCAGGCGCTGCTGGCGGTTGGCCTTCTGGCGTTCACGTTTGGGGCTGCCCACGGGTCCGGCAGGTTAGCGACTGGCCCGAGCGGCGACCCCGCGACCCCGCGCTCGGGCCTCCGCCGCGGCGCGGCTCGCGCCCGGCCGCTCGAGCCCGGCCGCTCGAGCCCGGCCGCTCAAGTCCGGGTGCCACGGTGCCGAAGCCATCACCGGTCGGGATGGGCCCGACCTCCCCGCTCGCGAGACGAGCGGTACGAGGGTGTGGACGGGAACATGCGAGCAGCCGAGCAGCGACTGGCGCGGGCGACGGCGGCCGCCGCGCTGGTGGTGGGCGCCACGTACCTGCTCTGGCGCGCCACGGCCACCCTCGATGGCGCGCCGCTGTGGCTGGCCGCACCGGCCTTCGCCGTGGAGCTCGTCGCCTTCGTCTCGGTCGCGTTGCTCACGTGGGCCCTCTGGCGCCGCCCTGCCGCGGTCGACGGTGCGGCCGGCAGTGGGGCCGGCGGGCATCCGGGCGACCTCCAGGTGGAGATCGCCGTCCGGTGCTCGGACCAGCCGGTGGAAGCGCTGCGGGCGACGCTCCTCGCCGCCTGCCCGGTGGCGCCCGTGACCGTCGTCGACCTCGCCGCGCGCCCCGCGGTGGCGGCGCTGTGCGCGGAGTTCGGCGCAGACCTGGTCGCACCCGACGCCGACGATCCCGACGGCGTGCTCACCGCGGCACGCGCTTCCACGGCCGACGGGCTGCTGGTGCTCGACGCCGGCGACGTGGTCCACCCTCGCGCCCTGCACCGCCTCGCGCCGTGGCTCCGGGAGCCCGACGTGGCGGTCGTGCAGGGCGAGGTCACCTGGACGCCCGGCGACTCCGGCGAGGTGGGCGCGGGCGGGCGCCACGAGCTGGAGCTGGAGCGGCGGGCGCTGGTCCCCGCGCTCGGTGCCCGCGGGGTCGCGCCCTTCACCGGTTCGGGCGCCCTCGTGCGCCCGGCTGCGCTGCGTGGCCTCAGCCTCCCCGACACGTCGCCGCCGATGGCCCACGCGCTCGTCACCACCGCGCTGATCGGCGCCGGCTGGCGGATCGTCGCTGCCGAGGACGGCCCGGTCGTGGCCGCCACCATCGCCCCCACGTTCGACACGTCGGAGGTGAAGCGGGCCTGCGCGGCCAGCGCCGCGCGGCACCTCCTCGCCGGCCCCGACGGCGCCTGGCGCGCCCGTGGCCTGCGTCTCGCGGGCCGGCTCGCGTTCGCCGCCCTCGCCGTGCGCCCGCTGTCGGGCGTGCGTCGCAGCGTGACCGTCGCCGTCATCTGCGCCGCCCTCGTGGCGGGGCGCCTCCCGTTCGAGCCCTCGTGGCACGGGATCCTCGGCCTCTGGCTGCCCTGGTTCGCCCTGTCGGCGATGGGGCTGTGGATGCTGTCGGCCGGCACGCTGCGGCCGGGCGACCGGCTGCGCACCTCGATGCGTTCGTTCGGCGCGTCGTGGCGCGGCCTGCTGTCGCCGAACGGCCGGCTCGACCGCCTCGACGAGCCCCACCACAGCCGCGCCCTGCTCACCGGCCTGCTCGGCCTGAAACCGGGCGGTGCGTCGGCCGTGGCCGTGGCCGCCCTGAGCGTGGTGATCGCGATGCGCGCCGTCAGCGACCGGGCGACGCACACGCTGGCCGTGATGCCCCTCGACCGCCTCGTGCCGCTGCTGGGCGTGGCGCTGTGGACGATCGCCGGTGGCCTCGACGCGCTGCGCATCCTCGCCCGCCGTGCCCAGCAGCGCCGGGCCACCCGGGTGGTGTCGTCGCTGCCGGCCACGCTCGGGCCGGCCCCCGCCCTCGTCGTCGACCTCACCCCGCTCGGCGCCGGCGTGATGGCCGATGCCGAGCTCCCCGTGGGCGCCGAGCACCGCCTCGAGGTGGTGGTGCCCACCACCAGCGGGTGCGTGTCGGCGGTGATGCCCGTCCACGTCCGCAACGTCCGCGCCGACTTCAGTGGCGACCGGCACATCGGCGTCGAGTTCGGGCCCGTCGAGCCCTACGTGGCCGACGCGCTCGCCGAGTACTGCATCCTGCAGCCGGCGATGGACGTGCTCGGGGCCACGTCGGCCGACGCCGGCTTCGACAGCGGCATCGACGACCTCCGCCCGGTGATCGTCACCAACACCTCGCCCCGGGGGCCTCGCCGGCTCGGCCTGCGCGCCGCCGCACTGGTGGCCGTGACCGGTGCGATCGCCAGCACCGTGCCGCCCTCGTCGGCGGAGGCGGCCAACGTCGGCGCGGCGCGACGGGTGTGGGGCTCCATCTCCGCGGAGGGCGCGCCGGCGACCTCGGCGCCCACGGTGGTCACCGCCGTCTGTGCCGACGACGCGGGTGCCGACGGCCGGTTCGGCACCGCCGACGACGCCTACCGCTCGCCCGTCACGACCGACCTCGGCGAGGCCGCCACCTTCGGGCTGCGCCTCGAGGGCACCGCGTGCTGGTGGTGGGCAGCGCCTGCGCTCGGCCTCGGCTCTCGCGCCGGCGGCGTCGACGTCACCGCCCCCCGGGTCGTCGACCTCGCCGCGCGCTCCTTGCCCACGGTGCACCTCGTGGCCACCGATCCGGCTGCATCGACGGCGGGTGACCTGGCCGTTCACGACGCGGTGTGGGTGGACGCCGACGGCGACCGCGTGTTCGGCGCCGACGAGGCGCCCGTGCGCGGCGCGAGGGTGCTGCTGCTCGACGGCGCGGGTGCGGCCGTGGCCACCACCCGCACCGGCGACGACGGCACGTTCGAGCTCGCGGGGCTGGCCGCCGGCACGTACCGCGTGGCCGTCGCCGACCTCCCCGACGGCCTCGTTGCCGGCACCCCGACCGGCCTCGGGCGCACGTTCACGCTCGAACCGGGCGTCGACGTGGACGTCTCGGTGCCGCTGCGCCCGGCCGACCGGCGGGCGACCGCCGAGGGGGCCGCCCCGCCGGAGCAGGCCGTGGCCGCCGGTGACGACACCGCGGGCGGAGCTGCGGCGTCGGCCGCTGCGCAGGTGCTGCCGGTGCCGGCACCCTCGGAGCTGCGCCCCGTCCCCGACCGGCGCTCGGTGGTGGGCGGGCTCGTGGTCATCCTCTTCGCCGGCCTGATCGGCCTGTCGGTGCTGGCCGGCTCGATGGCGCCGCTGCGGGCGGCCCCGTCGCAGCGGCTGCCGGTGTGGCGCCAGGGCGGCGCCCCCCGCCCCGCGCTCTGATCCCCCCTCAGTCGAACAACGTGGGTGCCTCGACCGCAGCGGACCCCTGCGGCGCCGCGACCGCGGCCGTCCCCGTCGCCGGCTCGATCGCGTCCGCGTCGGGCGCGTCGTCGAGCAGGCCGTCGGGGTCGCCCGACTTGGCGATGAGGTAGCCGATCGCCCGCTCCGCCTTGGGGTAGCGCTGCACCAGCTCCCAGAAGTCGGGGCCGTGGCCTGGCACCCGCAGGTGCGCCAGCTCGTGGACGATCACGTAGTCGACCACCCAGTCCGGGTACGAGGCCAGCCGCGACGACACGCGGATGGTGCGCTGGGCGGGCGTGCACGAGGCCCAGCGCGTGGTCATGTCGTCCACCCAGCGGATGCTGTCGGGGCGGGGGAGGTGGTGGCGACGGGCCAGCGTGGTGGCGCGCCGGGTGAGGTCGATCCGCTCGGTCGACTGCTTGCGCAGGAACCGTCGGCTCATCTCCTCGATCCAGTGCTGCTCCTCGGCGCGTGTCATCCACGCCGGGATGGCGATGCGCAGGGTGTCGCCCACGAGCTGGGCGCCCACCGAGCGCCGCCGGCGCTTCGATCGGGTGACCTCCACGCGGAACGGGCGGCGGTGCTCCGCGTGGCGGAGCTCGTCGGGGTGGCGCGACGCGTCGGTCACAGCACCTCCCGCCGCCCGTCGGGCACCGGGGCCGGCCGGTCTACGAGGCGGACCGTCTCGCCCGGCACCACGCGGTCGTCGGCGGCCACCGCGAACCAGGAGCCGTCGAGGTTGCCGAGGTGCGGGTCGTCGGCGCCGAGCAGGCGGCGCAGCGCGCGGATCACGCCGCCGTGGCTCACCACCAGCACCTGGCCGCCGCGGTGTTCGCCGGCGATGTCGACGAGCGCGGCCCGGACGCGGCCGGCGGCGTCGTCGTAGGGCTCGAAGCCGGGCGGGCGGCGGTGCTCGGCCAGGAAGCCGGGCCAGCCCGCCTCCACCTCGGCACGGGTGAGGCCCTGCCAGGGCCCGACGTGGGTCTCGCGGAGGCGGGGGTCCACCTGCACCGGCCCGATGCCGAGGAGCTCGGCGATGATCTCCGCGGTGAGGCGGGCCCGCTGCAGGTCGCTCGCCCACACGGCGTCGAAGCCGCCCAGCACCTCGGCCGCCTCCACCGCCTGCAGCTGGCCGGCCCGGTCGAGCGGCGGGTCGGCCTGGCCCTGCCAGCGGCCCGAGGCGTTCCACTCGCTCTGGCCGTGGCGGAGGACGAGCAACTGCGTCGCGGGCACTCGGGCGAGGGTACCGGCGTCGGCGCCGAGCCGGGGGGACCCGAACGGGCGGGCCTCGGCCGCGCACGTCACGGCTCGGCCGCGCCGCGCCATGCGCCCGCGCTCGGTCGGCGCGGGCGGTGCGTCGAGGGGTGTGGCGGTACTCTTCCCGTGTGGCCGTGCTCCGTCTGTTCGCATCCGCGCGTGAGGCCGCGGGCACCGGAGCGGAGGTGATCGACGGCACCACCGTCGGCGAGGTGCTCGACCAGGCCGTCCACCGGCACGGCACGGCCTTCGCCGCGGTGCTCGGCACCAGCCGGATCTGGGTGAACGGCGCGGCGGCCGACCGCGACGCGCCGGTCACCGCCGACGACGAGGTGGCGGTGCTCCCGCCCGTGAGTGGAGGTAGCGCGTGACGGGAACCGACCAGGCCGAGCTCGATCCCACGCTGCTGCCGCTCGAGCAGCTGCGCTCGATGCGCGCCGCCCTGCAGCACGACGACGACGCCGTGTCGTACGTGCGCCGCGTGGCGCAGGCCCGCCTCGACCTGCTCGACGCCGAGCTGCGCCGCCGCGACCGCGACCTCGACCCGTCGGTGATCACCGCCGAGCTGCCCGTCATCCTCGGCGCGCACCTCACCGCCGGGGCCGGCGCGCCCCGCCCGCCCCGCCCCGCGGTCGACGCAAGCGACCACCCGCTCGCGCTGGCGCTCGAGGAGCTGTGGTCCGATCGTGGCGGCACCGACCTGCCCACGCTCACCGACGACGAGGTGGTCGAGCTGCGCCACGAGCTGAAGGCGTTCGAGGCCGTCCGCTCGCGCGAGCGCAAGGAGCTCTTCTCGCGCATCGACGCGCTCAGCGCCGAGCTGGTCCGCCGCTACCGCGAGGGCGAGGCCGACGTCGACGGCCTCCTCGCCGGCGACTAGGCGCCAGGGACCGCCAGGGTGGTGGACGACCGGCGGTTGCACGACGTCGGCGACTTCATCCGCCTGCAGCGCGAAGCGGCGCGGATCAGCGTCCGCCGCCTCGCCGAGCTGGCGGGGGTGAGCAACCCCTACCTGTCGCAGATCGAGCGCGGCCTGCGCCGGCCCAGCGCCGAGATCCTCCAGCAGATCGCGAAGGCCCTGCAGATCAGCGCCGAGACGCTCTACGTGCGCGCCGGCTTCCTCGCCGACGAGCCGGTGGAGCACGACGCCGTCCGCGACGCCATCGCCCGCGACCCGAAGCTGACGCCCGACCAGCGCCGGGCGCTGCTCAACGTGTACGAGAGCTTCGTCGCCGACGGCGCGGGCGAAGGGCCGACCGCCCGCCGCTGACGCGCGTCACGGAGCCGAGGCGGCCACGGCAGGTTCGGAATCCTGATCGACTGGTTAGGGTTTCGCCCGCCGTGCGACGCGCCGCCTTCCTCTCGCTCCACACCTCCCCGCTCGTGCAGCCCGGATCGGGCGACAGCGGCGGGATGAACGTGTACGTCCGCGAGCTCGTGTCCGCGCTGGCCCAGGCAGGGGTGGACTGCACCACGTTCACCAGGGCCACGCGGCCCGATCAGCCCCGCGTGGTGCAGGTGGAGCCGGGCCACCGGGTGGTGCACGTGCCGGCCGGCGCGTACGACCTGCCGAAAGAGGAGCTGCCGGCGGTGGTGCAGCCCTTCACCGACGCCGTGGCCGGCCACCTCACCGGCGAGTTCCCGGCCGACGTCCTCCACGCCAACTACTGGTTGAGCGGCCTGGCCGGGCACCGGCTGAAGCACGAGCTGGACCTCCCGTTCGTGACCACGTTCCACACCCTCGCCAGGGTGAAGGCCGAGGGCGGCGACCCCGAGCCGTGGGCGCGTGAGCGGGCCGAGCTGGAGATCATCGGCTGCGCCGACGCCATCTGCGTGAACTGCTCGGAGGAGGAGCGGCAGTTCCGCCGCCTCTACGGCGACCCTCCGGGGCGGATCGAGGTGGTGGCGCCCGCGGTGGAGCACGCGTTCTTCGCGCCCGGCGAGCGGCGCGGCGCGCGCCAGGCGCTCGAGCTGCCGGCCACGGCACCGGTGCTGCTCTTCGTGGGCAGGATCCAGCCGTTGAAAGGGCCCGACGTGGCGGTCCGCACCCTCGCCGCGCTGGGACGTGACGACGCCATCCTGCTGCTGGTGGGCGGCGCGAGCGGCGTGGAGGGCGAGCGCGAGGTGGCGCACCTGCGGGCCCTGGTCGACGAGCTCGGCCTCGGCGGGCGGGTGCGCTTCGTGCCCCCGCAGCCGCACCACATCCTGAGCACCTACTACCGCGCCGCCGACGTGGTGGTGGTGCCCAGCCGCAGCGAGAGCTTCGGCCTCGTCGCGCTCGAGGCCGCGGCGTGCGGGGTGCCCGTGGTGGCCAGCGCCGTCGGCGGGCTGCTCACGCTCGTCGACCACGGCCGCACCGGCTACCTCGTCGCCGACCGCGACCCCGACGGCTTCGCGGCCGCCGCCCGCCACCTGCTCGACCACCCGGGGGAGGCGGCGGCGATGGGTGCCGCCGGCGCCGTGGCCGCCCGCCAGTACACGTGGAGCTTCGCCGCGGCCCGCCTGCGGAGGGTGTACGGCGACCTGCGCGTGCGCGAGCTGGTGGACTGCTCGTGACCGACGTGTTCGATCCGGGCGAGCTGGCCGTGGTCGAGCGCCAGATCGACGAGTGGCTGGCGACGATGCGGTCCACCAACCCGGCCGTGGAGGCCGTCGACCGGGGCGAGCCCGGCGAGCTGCGGTGGTACGTGCGCATGGCCGGCGACGCGAAGGAGCACATCACCGTGTGGCTGACCCTCGGCCAGCGCACGCTGCGCTACGAGGCCTACGTGATGCCTGCGCCGATCGAGAACCACGCCGCCGTGTTCGAGACGGCGCTGCGGCACAACGAGCGGCTGGTGGGCGCGCACTTCGCGATCGGCGTGGAGGACGCCCTGTACCTGCGCGGCGAGCTGCCCCTCGCCGCGCTGTGCGAGCCGGAGCTCGACCGGGTGGTGGGCTCGCTCTACGCGTACGTCGAGCGCACCTTCCCGGGCCTGATCCGCCTCGGGTACGCCTCCAAGCTCTGAGACGGAGCGCCGGCGACCTCAGGCTTCCGATCGCGCTGCGCCGATGCCCGTCACCCGGGCGGACGGGCGGGTGGCGGGATCGGGGAAGACGCGCCATCCGCCCGTCTCGGCCGGCGCCGGCCCGACCGGCGCTCCGGCAGCGGGCCCGGGGGTGCCGTCTAGATTGCGGGCGTGACCTCCACCGCGTCGTCCGACCACCGCGCCCGGCTCGCCGTGGTGGGCGGCGGGAACATGGGAGCGGCGCTGCTCGGCGGCCTCGTCGCCGCCGGCTGGGCCGAGCCCGCGGAGCTGGCCGTGGTGGAGGTGCTGCCCGCACGGCGCGACCAGCTCGCCGGCGAGCTCCCCGGCGTGGCCGTGCACGCCGAGGTCCCCCCGTGCGCGGCCGCGGTGATCGCGGTGAAGCCGCCCGACGCGGCGGCGGCCGTGGCCACGGTGGTGGCGGCCGGCGCCACGCGGGTGCTGTCGATCGCCGCCGGGGTGTCGCTGGCACGGTTGGAGGCCGCTGCCGGGGAGGCCGCGGTGGTCCGGGCCATGCCCAACACGCCCGCGCTGGTGCGTGCCGGCGCGGCCGCGATCAGCGGCGGGACACGGGCGGGGGAGGACGACCTGGTGTGGGCCGAGTCGGTGCTCGGCGCGGTGGGCACCGTGGTCCGCGTGCCCGAGGCGCAGCTCGACGCGGTGACGGGTGTGGCCGGATCGGGCCCGGCGTACGTGTTCCTGGTGGCCGAGGCCCTCGTCGACGCCGGCGTCCTCGTCGGCCTCGCCCGGCCCACCGCCGAGGCGCTGGTGACGCAGCTCCTCCTGGGATCGGCGGCGCTGCTCGCCGAGCGCGGCGACCCCGCCGCGTTGCGGGCGATGGTCACCTCGCCGGGCGGCACCACGGCCGCGGCCCTGCGCGCCCTCGAGGACCACGGCGTGCGGGCGGCCATGCTCGACGCCGTCGCCGCCGCCACGGCGCGCAGCCGCGAGCTCGGCGGCTGACCGCCGTCGCCCGCTGGGGGCAGCTGGAGCAGCCCATCGAGCGGTTTCCGAGTGGTCCTCGTCGGCAACTGTGGAAAGTTTCAAAAATTCCGACGTGACTCTTTTCTCACCCGGTCGGCGGCGGTATGGTTCGTGTCGGTCGTCACGACCGCCGGCCGAGGGTCTCTATCAGGAACCTCCACCAGGAGCCCGGATCGGGAGTTTCAACCGGAGTCGCGCCCGCCAGGGCTGCGCCGAACGGGCTGGTGCCATCGGGGGGTTGGCACCGGCCCGTTCGCTTTTTCCGGCTCCCCCGCACCTGCGAGCATGGTGCGTGCCCCGCTACGACGTGGTCAGCCTCCTGACCGACCTC
>VFQR01001636.1_pt1 | contig 16313 bp, 8 predicted proteins | sample 3512321 | NCBI WGS metagenome assembly VFQR01 (sample SAMN10412374, study PRJNA504923) | tailings metagenome | isolation source: Relicate 3 Philex TSF1 revegetated site | place: Philippines: Tuba, Benguet | collected 2017-08-29
AATTCAGCCAAGCTTCTACAAATTCTGGCAAATATTCAAATAAATTATTTCTAGGAATAAATTCAACTGGCCCTGCGGTTAGGCGAATTGTGCGACACCCTGGCGCTAATTCTACAATTTCTTCTTGGTGGGGATATTCACGTCGAGTGAACATATCAACCCGACAGCCGCGTTTTGCTAATGCTAATCCCAATTCTCGGACGTAAACATTTTGACCACCTGCGCCTTCTTTGCCGATTTCTGCTGTAGGGTCGCCGTGAACTGAAATTAGAGCATAAATTGGTTGAGAACTTGGTGTTTCTGGAGCAGCATTTTCCACAGATTTAGCTAAATTCAAAGAAGCAATAGTTTTCATAATTACAATTAGCTTGATTAGGATAAAAATTAACTTTTAGTGAAAATTTCAAGACAACAAATTATTTCACATCTAAAAAAATGTGTAAAAACCTCCTGGGAAACATAGATGGATAGTTTTTATTTAATTTTTTCCTAGTTTGAAAGTCTTCTGGAAAAAAATTAATTAGTACGTGAATTGCTTCATGAGTTGTTATTTGATGCTTAATTGCATAAATTTTCAACTGGCGATACTCTTCTTGATTGAGAACAATATGAGAGATTTTTATTGAAGAACGAGACATAAAAATTTTCCTCAACCAGAAAAAAAATTTCCCAAATTGCCTTGTCCTGCATATTACACTTGACAAGTTCAAATATCGGTTATTAATTGGGGAGAAATCGGTTATAAGCTGCCAATAGCTTTTGGCGTTACAAATGTTTTCACATTGGTTGTTAACTGTTAGCAGTCAATACCATCAGCAACTATTGATAAAAATTAAAATTCCCCAAGTCAATACTTAAATTGATTTGGAGAACATGGTGTAAAGAGGTTAATTTCAGTATAGTAATCCTAATTTTCCACCGAAGTATTACGGAGACTCAAAGTATCTATCTAAAAACTTTTTCAGTGATTCACTCTCTCACAAATGATTTAGGATTCCCATAATAGTAGACTAACAATCAGTTGTGCAGATTCAGGGTAAATATTAGGTAGAAATCGGTTAGTTTTTTAAACTTGCTTGAGACGATAGCCTAATCCATGAACTGTTTCAATAAAATCATCAGGCGCACCGGCGTCTTTCAGTTTATATCGTAAACTTTTGATATGAGACTTAACAGTTTCTTCGCTGGGTGGCTCATTAAGAGACCAAATACGTTCAATAATTCCGGCTCGACTTAACACTCGCCGACCGCTAGAAACCATTAGTTCTAAGAGAGCAAATTCTTTCGGGGTTAACTGTAGGGGTTGGTGGGCATAACTAACTTCATAAGTGCTGGGATTTAAACGCAGACTACCCCAACCAAGGTCTGGAAATGATGCTGCGGCGCTATTACGGCGTAGCAGTGCGCGGATGCGAGCCATTAGCTCTGGCATTTCAAAAGGTTTTACCATATAGTCATCTGCTCCAGCATCCAACCCAGTAACTTTGTCAGCAAGGGTATCGCGTGCTGTTAACATGAGGACGGGTATTGTATGGTTACGCGATCGCAACCTTTGACAAAAACTCACACCATCCAACTTAGGCAACGTAATATCTAGTACTACTAAATCATATTCCAACCCCTTAATACAATTCCAGGCTTCTTCTCCATCTTGGGCTATATCCACCACATATTGACGGTCAGTCAGGGCTTCCATCAGCATCTCTGCTAACTGGACATCATCTTCAACTACCAAAATCCGCATTTCTAGAATATTTGTAAATTAAAAAACTACGATGAATTCCAATACATAACCTTAATACTTTAAAACTTATGCAGCAATATGAAAAATCATAAGTAATAAAAAAATAATTTTTATGCAATTACACGACAATATGTATGTTTTTTTGAACACCATTTAAATAAATGTATTTAACTATTCCTTGTTTTCTTTTTGAACTAGATAGATGATTTATTTTGCACGACTACTTATGAAATGGTCGTTAGAAGGAAAATGGATTGCCTCTGGCTTTGGCTTATCCTTATTATTAATGAGTTTAGTTAGTGTTATTTCTTACCAAAACGCTACTCAATTAATTGCAAGTAGCAATAAAGTAAAAGATACAAATGACGTAATGAAAAATATTACTGATATATTAGCAACACTAACTGATGCAGAAGCTGGACGCAGAGGTTATATATTATACGGAGAACAATTAGAACTCAATCGTTACTATCAGGCAATGGCAAGCCTGGATACCAAAGTCAAAAACTTGCAGCAACAAGTTGCTGAGGATACCTATCAACAGCAGCATTTAACAAAGTTAAAATTACTCATCTTGCAACGCATTGAATTATCTCAAAAGTCTATTGTCCTCAAGCAAGTAGGTAAATCAAGCTTTGCTATTCAAGCACCTATACTTGCTCAAAGTAATCAAAATCGTAGTCAAATTCGTGAAACACTTACCCAAATGCAAGCCAGGGAACAACAGTTACTACAAATTTTAGTCAGACATTCCCAAGATAATATTCACAATCGAATGTTGATTGAATTTCTTGGCACTTTCTTGAGTTTTGCAACTTTATTAGGTGTTTACGTTTTATTATATCAACAATTATTGAAGCGACAGCAGGCCGAAGCCGTTCAAAGAACTTTAGCCCAAGAAAAAGAACTTAGTGAATTGAAGTTACGTTTTTTTTCGATGGTATCTCATGAATTTCGCACTCCATTAAGTATTATCTTGGGTTCGGCTCAGTTATTATCTCAAAGTAATCAGCAGTGGAGTGAAGAGAAAAAAATCAAAAATCTGCATCGAATTCAATCATCAGCTAGGTCAATGAACCAGTTATTAACTGATATTTTAACTTTGACAAGGGCAGAAGCTGGTAAATTAGAATTTCATCCCAAACTAATGGATTTAGAAGCATTTTGTATTAATTTAATAGAAGACTTGCAATTTAGCGATCGCCAACAGCATACTATTAAATTTATTAGTCAAGGAAACTGTACTCATGCAAAATTAGATGAAAATTTATTATATTCGATTTTGACTAATTTACTTTCCAATGCTATGAAATATTCATCTTTTGAAGAAAGTATTTTTTTGATACTTAGTTGCGAACCACACGCAATATTTTTTAAAATCCAAGATAATGGAATAGGAATACCCCAAGAATTTCAACAACATTTGTTTGAGCCTTTTCATCGTGCTAATAATGTAGGCAAGATTGTTGGTAGTGGACTGGGACTAGCCGTAGTTAAAAAATGCTTAGAAATACATCATGGAGAAATTTCTGTAAGTAGTGAAGTAGGAGGTGGAACAAGTTTTACAGTAAAAATTCCCCAAACCAAGATTTAATATTAATCAATCTGGTACTATAGGACTCCGATTTGAATCCTGAACTAATCTAAATTCCAGTAAGTTAGAGATTTTGCGATCGCTTGACCATCCAAAACCAAGCTAAGTTGTCCATTGCTAACAACGCTAGTTCCTTTGATATAAGCAGCAACTGAGATTGTTTCTCCTAGAGGATGGATAACAGAGGATTGCTTACCAATAATGCAATCTACTTCTAAAGCACAGAGTTTATCTAAGTAACGAAATAATAATAACGGCTTATCCTGCTTGCAAGTATTTAGTCTATCTTTAGTGTAAGTACTAACTGCACTGGGAAGGTGGTTAGGACAAATCAGCACATCGCTTAATAGGTGGATAGGGACGAGCGTTTCTGTACTCACAAACCCACTGGAACTACCAGAAGACTGCAAAAATAACATGCGTCCCCCTTGAGTTTGGAGAATTTGCTCGGACTGGGATAGACAAATTTGCTCGACGGAATTGGCGATAAATGCATAGATTCTAGAGTTCGCTTCACAGACGATCAGTTGAGCAATTTTTTGCTCTAGGGGAATTTGTAGCGAGAAGGCTGTACCATGTCCGGCTTTAGACTTCAATACTAGTCTTCCTTGAATAGCTGTTAATTGCTTGCAAATTTCAGTTAATTCTACTCCTAACTCTAAATTACGATGGCATAAAACAGATGAAACCTCTGGTTCCAGTACCAACTCAGTCACTTGTGAGATATTCCCTGGTTTTGTTAGGGCCAGTCCTTGGGCTAAAGCTTGTTGATAAATTTGAGATAAGTTAATTCCTGCGCCATCATCACAGCCATCAATAACGAGTTGATTTCCCTGCTGGTAAACTTGAATTTCAATCATCCCGTTGCTATTTTTACCTAGCTGTTGGCGTGTTTGGCAAGATTCTATACTTTGCTGTAGTAAATAACAACTTATATGCAACAGCAGGACACGGAGGCGATCGCTAAATGCGCCATCGACTTGGATATCGCTAATTTGTAAATGTAATCTGGCAGACTTATTTTGCAAAGATTGTAACTGAGACCAAAGTCTATGCAAGGGTTCTAAGGCTGCTTTTAAAGAAATATTTGTAACTTTTTTAACTAAATCGGCAGAACGGTTAAGTAAATTTTCTTGTTGTATGAGTTCTTGTTTGAGTTGGTGGCGATTGTTATTCAGGGAATGAACAGTTGATGTCACCTGAGAAGCTTCAGCCAAAACAGATTGTAGAGTACTGTACAATTGCTGAGAGCGAGAAGCAGCCAGAGGGGAAAGGGTATCTGAAATTGCTGCTAAACGTCCAGACCATTCCTGGAGATTATCCAGCAGGCGTTGTAATCGTTTAACTTGTCGGAGCAATTGCCCGATGGTATGTTGCTGTTGTTCTTCCTGACAAACTTGGCGATTATAGGTAGTTAGTAATGTTGCTAGGAGCGCGTTTAGTTGTTCGAGATGCTGAATATTGATTGGCGTGGCGGTTGGAATACTGGTTGCAACAATGGTGGGAATGGATTCTTGCAAAGAAAGTGTACGATCGTCGGCAAAAGATTTAACCAAGGATGTTTCAGTTGATTGGGATAAATCCCCCAACCAAGGATGAAAATCTTTTTCTCCATACTCCATCGTATTTGTCAGTTCCCCTACATTGGCGGGAAGCGGTTCTACATCTACGCTATCAAAGTTACCAAGCCTGGGGTTAGTTTCATCTATTTGTTCCCTGTTAAGACTTTTAACTATAACTTGCTCTGGTAGAGCCGTAGAAAATTCTAGCCCAGCCAAGGAATCGCCAAACTCGATAACTGGTTGATGTTCCTGCTGTTGCTCTTTCGATGTATCGAGGATTGTTTCCTGGGGGATGATGCTTTGTTGATTGCCAAATTCTGTTTGCAGACGAGCCACAATGGCAGACATCCGCTCGATAATTTCTACTTCCTCAATTTTCGAGGCTGTTAAAAATGCCATCAGTAGCATCTGTAGGCAATCTAATCCTTCCGACAACAGGGAAGCGATGGGGGCGTTGACAGTTGCCCGATACTGATATAAAAGCTGAAAAATCTCTGTTAGTGCAGCCGCAACTATAGCAATGGTATCTAACTCGGCTGCTATGGCAATGGAATGCAAAGAACTAGCAGCCTCCATGAGAGCCAAAGCTGTACCGGGGTTACTGTTTTTTGTATAGTTAGGCAACTCCTGTTCCAAGAACAGTAACAAATCGATGGCTTCTTCTAGAAAGCGATCGCTGTTCTGCGGTTGGGGGACAAAATCGGTACTCATCGAAACTCCTGGTTTGTGACAATTCTATGGACTTCTTGCAGAAGTGGGGAAAAGGGGAAGGGGTAAAGGGGAAAGCGGCTCATAAAAACCTTTTCCCTTTAACCTTTTCCCTTTCCCCCTCTTGCAAAAGTTACTTTTGCAAGAGTTCTATTGATTTGATGGTACAAGTTGTGATGTTGGCGATCGCTTTTAATTGCTCTTGGATTTGCGCCATTGACTCCAGCCCCGCAATGATTTGACCATCGCAGGGTTCCATAGCAGCAACAACGTCTATTGCTACCACTTGGAGTTCTTGGAACCATTCTTTTATATTTACCGTGTTTTCACGGGCTTCATGGGCAATAATTTCTACCTGTTCGGCAGCAGCTAGCAAACTTAATTCCTGCTCGCTAGCTTTGGTTGCTTCAATAGCTGTATTCAAAGATAAAATCTGAATTTTGCTACTCAAGCCTTCCACCAGGCCAACAAAGTCAGAAGCTTGCTGGCAAAATTCACCAAGGTATTGCAGCTGTTTCTTAGTAATAGCAACAGTATCTTGAATAGACATTAAATACTCACGCTCTTGCTCGGCGATTCTTGCTCCTGTTTGTACAGCCTCACTTACCTGCTGCAATGGCAATAGTAACTGTGAGCTATCCAAGGATTCAAGTTGTTGAACAGGTGGAGCTACTATTTCAGCCCACTGCAAGTTAATTGTCAACATCATTGCTACTTGTTGCAACAAACTGCGCTCTGCTTCCTGCCATTTTCGGGGTTGCTGGCAATGATGAATAACCAATAAACCCCAAGGCTGTTGTTGGACAATCAAGGGTAAGCACAAGCTAGCTTGCACTTGAAAGCGTTGCCAAAATTGCTGTTGGCGTGGAGTTAGTTCTAATACTTCAGTTAAGTTTTGGAGCGAGTTTTGTCCGTCGCTAACATCGGGTTTAGTAACAAACAAATTTATTGGTAGGGATTGGTTGAGCAGGGATGTCCAACCGACTTGTACAGCTTCAGCGATGGCTCGACTGCGATTGTCTTCCTCAAAACGATAAATTAGAACGCGATCGGCGTTGAGAACATCTTGTAGAGCGGTGACTGTAACTTCTAAAAGTGCGGTTTGATTTTTTGCCTGCTGCATTTGTCCTTCGATGGCCGCCAGTTGTTCTCGCTGGAGTTGAAAAGCCCTTTGCACATTGTCACTGGGGGAATCCTCAGCCAAAGCTTGAATAAAAGCTTCAATTTGACTCACCTTGTGCTGCAATTGAGCGACCTTTGGCCCCTTAGCAGATTGAAAGACTGCTTTGAGTACAGCTACATTACCCAGAATTTCTTCTATCTGAATTTGATTGTCAACAGGCTGGCTGGCAAAATTCGGGTCTAAGGTTGCGATCGTCACAGAAAACTCCTTGGCAGCATCAAGTTATACCATTTTGGATTTTAGATTTTAGATTTTAGATTAGGAATTGCTTTGTGCATTTTGATTCTGGAAATCCATCTTTAGCATTCTTTTTTCAAATTGGTATTAAATCAGTGGGTTTGCCATTGCAATGTCTGGGCGATGGCTTTGGTGTCTAAAATCCAGCGATCGCCTGGTAAAATACCTCGAACAAAATTTAGTACTTTCTTGGGGGAAAAGTCGGTTGGTGTTGATTGTGCTTGCTGTAAATCCTGCCACTCTACATCTAAGACATGAGCGATTAAAAACCCCACTACCTGATTTTGCAGCTCAACAACCAAAACCATTGGCTTTTGTGGTGGTGACAGCCGTTTTAAAAGCGGTGCGTAACCAAGCAAATGTTCTAAATCAACCAACCGCAGCATTTGTCCTTGCCAATTATAAAAACCTAAAATCCAACTTGGTAAGGCCGGGGCTGGGGAAATTTCTGGGCTAGCAAGATGAATAATGTCTAGTACACAGTGGAATGGTAACAATCCACTGCCTCCATCGCCCAAAGAAAAACGCACAAATCTTTGCCGTTGTTCCCTTGATGTCAGCCCAGGAGTCAAGGTTGGGGTTGTTCCCGGTAAACCCAACTTATCAGCTAATATCTGATTCATGCCTAGAAGCAGGACTTTGAGTGGTTCTTCATTTGGTGTTACAGACAAGACAGCCATGTGGCTAACAAAGTTTAACTCCGCCACTTGCCGATAAGACCAAGGCACCGGACGCACAGCCTCCAAGGGAATATCGATTAATGCAGGGGGCTTATCCACAGGAATGCCACAAATTTCTCCAGTGCGGGTTTGCGTCAGAAGTAAAAAGCGCCCTGGAGTCGCAACCGCAGAAAGAACTTGGTGCGTCTGTTGGGCTTGTAGTTGTGAAATAAACTTCTGGCGCAAATCCACAATTGTAATAGTTTGCGCTCCCAAATCCACCATCCCGATACCACTTTCAACCGTACTGCTAATAGGAGGACAAGCAATAACCTTGAGAACTGCACCAACTGGCAAGGCAAATAAATAATCTGCTATGGCAAAAACAACGACTCGTAATGAGTCGCTCTCGCTCACAGCGCCAGATAATCGCTTAAACGGAAAGGGAGTGTTGAGCATAAAGACTAAAAGGGGAAAGGGGAAAGGGGAAAAGGGGAAGGGGGAAAGGGGGAAGGGGGAAAGGGTAAAGGGTAAAGGTAAAGGGTAAAGGGGAAAGATTTTATTGTTTTAATGACTGATTTATAGATTGAATTTGATTAGATAGCATACGGCTCAACTCCATAGCTTGATTAGAAAGTTGTGTATAAGTTGGTTGGTCTAGATAGCCCACTTCTAAAGCTACTCTTAAAAGACTGCGAACTTCACCAGCAGACCCTTTGGCAATATTTAGAAAATTTAAGTATTCTTTGCGAGAATATCGTTCAAATCCTTCTGCAATATTTGTAGGTATTGATACGGTTGCACGTCTTAACTGATCTCTTAAACCAAAATCTTTACTCAGTTCACCTTCCTTAGTCCTTAAATATATTTGCTTAACTAAGTCAATACCTTTTTGCCATACTTTTAAATCCTCAAAAGTTTCAATTTTTTTCCTTTCCATTCCTTCCCTTTCCCCTTTCCCCTTTCCCCTTTCCCCTTTCCCCCTTCCCCCTATCCTTCCCCTTTCCCCTTTCCCAGTGACACTGCGCTAAGGGCTATTAACCAGTTCGGCGATCGCGGCTAGGAAGTTCTGTTCGGAATAGGGTTTGGTCAGGTAAGCTTTCGCCCCTAGAGCTAAAGCTAATTGGCGGTGCTTCTGTCCGCTACGGGTAGTTAGCATCACCACGGGAACCCTTGACAAACGCTCGTCTTGGCGATGGTGTTCTAAAAACTCAAATCCATTCATCCGGGGCATTTCAATGTCGCAGATTGCTAGATTGACATTACCGTGTTGAAGCATTTGGGCGATGGCCTCTCGACCATCACCTGCTTGCAATACTTGATAATCGGCTTTCTGGAGGGTCTGCACCAAACTTTGCCTTTGTACGATGGAATCTTCCACCACTAACACCGTCAGTCGGTTGGGTTGAGCAACGGCTGTATTGACTTCCATTGGCTGCGGTTGCCTTATGGTTAGCTCGGATTGCTGCCCCTCTAGAGTCAGAACAGGCTCAAGTGTGGGCAATAGTTTAGTTGCTAGACTTGATGCTGGGGAAGTCGGCATCATATCTGTCTCCCAGGTTTGACGAACTAACTCTAATGGGTCAATGGTGAGGGTGAGGCTACCATTTCCCAAGACGCTGTAGCCTTGGATGTAACTAGGTAAAGTCACGACTCTGCCGAGGGATTTAATCACTAATTCCTGCTCGATTAAAATCTGATCGACTTGCAAACATAGGTATTGCTGCTCTGTTTGCAACAGCAATAAAGGTTCGACGGTGTTCCGTTGTTTAACAGGAAAAGGACTGAGGGTTAAATTGTGGTCTTGGGTGAATAAAGGATATTTATAATCCAACAAATTGGCAAGTGGGCGGATGGGAACTAGTTGCTGATTTTGCCCTTCTCCCCACTGCCAGAATTTTTGGATGCCTTGCCCGTGTAAAGATTGCTGGATTTGAATCTGGTCTGGCTGCGGTAATAAAACCTGGCTAATTCCTTCAGATAGCAAGGCATAAGTGATACCTTGAGATTGACAAACCAGCAAGCGTGCTGTTGTCAAGCTCAGGGGTAATTGCAGGATAAAGGTGGTTCCTTGCCCTGGAAGCGATCGCACTACAATCGAACCTTGTAAAGCCTGCAATTGAGTGCGAACCACATCTAAGCCGATACCACGGCCAGATAACTCACCAATTTGGTTAGCAGTAGAAAAGCCCGGTTCAAATAATAACTCTGAGAGTTGGTCTTGTGAGGCGTAGGCGGCTTCTTCGGAATTTAATAGGTGTTTTTCTATACCTCGCTGACGAATGGATTCCCAATTTAAGCCTCGACCATCATCCCGTACCTCAATAGTAGTGCGGTTGCCTTGATGGTAGGCTTGAATTGTAATTGTTCCGGTTTCTGGTTTGCCCTGCTGGCGGCGGGTTTCTATCGGTTCAATGCCGTGGTCGAAGGCATTGCGAATCATGTGCAGCAAGGGATCGTACAGCAGCTCGGAAATCGCTTTATCCACCAGTACCTTGGTACCGCCAAGCTTGAGTTCAACAGGCTTATGATAAGTTGCTACCATCTGTTGCAGCAGGCGGGGAAAGCGATTCAACACTGTTCCCAGTGGCACCATTCTGGCTTGCAGTAAATCTTCCTGGGCTGCTGAAAGCAGTTGTTTGCGCTTGCCGAGACTGAAACGAGATTGCTGAACTAAGGTATTAAAAGCCTCAATCCGTTCTCCTAATTGCACCATGTCTTCTGTCAAATTTTGTAGGAGAATGTGCAACTCGCTATAGCTATCCATTTCTAAGGCATCAAATTTAGATTGTGCCTGGGCAGTTGGGGAAGCACGGACAATTGAGCAGCGTGGGTATCGCTGCTTTGCGCGTTCGGGAAGCAGTTGTCGATCCGACCAAGTAGCAAGTTTACTAAGTTGTTGTTGACAGTACAAAAACTGTAGTAGAGTTTCTTGACCTGCTTTGTGGATGTGGTTAGATTGTAGGTTTTGTTGGTTTTCGTTGATTAGCAATTCCCCAATCGTGTGACTGAGGCGATCGAGTTGTTCTATTGCGACTCGGATACTGGGAAGTGATGCCGATGACTGAGCCTGGAGGCTTGGTGCTGGCGGTGGAGAAGCAGGCCGTTCTGAGTCTGAGTAGCGGCAGGATGTCTCTTGGTCTCCGATCCAGATTGACTGTAAAATCCGGTCTATGGCAGAAGTAACTACTACCGCATCCTGAGAAATTGGTTCCAGTACTTCCGGTGCTTTCGGTGAGGAATTATCAGTCCGCTTCGGGAAAAATGACCAAATTGATTCTGCTTCACTGGCACTGAGGAGGGGGGATGGCTGATTTTCAGTTGTAGTGGTTTGTGTTGGTTGGGTAGCTATGGAAACTGGCTGTTCTTGTGATTCTGGGACAGGAGTAGTTAGCCCTGCCCATTCTCGCAATTGGGGAGATATTTCTCCCCCTTGAGTGCGATCGCCTGCGAGTACTGCTACTTGAACTGCTTGAAAATTTTCTAAAGCCACTTGAGCGATTTGCAGTACTTTGTCTGGATGCGCTTTCAGGGCGTTTAGAGTTGCTTGGGCAATTTCTCCCAATCCCAATAAGCTATAAGATGCTGCTAGTTCGGCAAAAAATTCTGCTTGAGAGTTGAGTGTTGTTTGAATTTGTTGCGGATCTTGGCTTTGGATGTCAGCTGCCAACTGTTGCAAATCCTGGGGTACACTCCCAGAAAATATTGACTCTACCACATCAAAACCAAGTTCTTCCGAACTGGGAAGCGGAGCCTCACGGCCAAAAAAGTCGCCTAGTTTATGTTGGAGTTGGGCAAAGATTGAGGCAGTTCGATCGAGTATTTCTGCCTCATTGTAGGATAAGCCCATCAAAGTTGCGCTCAAGGGAGTTCGCAGACACTCATAAGCATCTAGAAGCAAAGCACCCAATTCTGGATCTATTTCCAGTTCTTGGGGGTATAACGCCTGGAATACATCTTCCAAATGATGGGCAATTGTCTTAATCGTTTCCTGTCCAACACTGGCAGCACTTCCCTTGAGAGTATGGGCGCTTCGCATCAAGGCGTGAACTTTTTCTGTGGTTTTTTCATCAAATAAACCGATCAGATTCTGCTCAATGGTTTGCAACAACTCTGCCGCTTCAGCCAGAAAAGCCTGCTCTAGCTGCTCTTGATTACTGGGATCGAGGTTCATAGCAGTTTTGGGAGATTAGTCAAACAATTTTTGATTTTAGATTTGCGATAGCGCAGCGTTAGCAAGTCATTGAGCGTCGGATTTTCAATTTGGGATTTTGGATTTGTTGCGCTGGGCATGAACCGAAATAATCTAAAATCTAAAATCTAAAATCTAAAATTCTTAGTCAACTTTGAACTGGCTAACGCTGGTTTCCAGTTGTTGTGAAGTCATCCGTAGTTCCTCAAAAGAATCGGAAATGTGGATGGCACTTTGGGAAGTCTTGCGGGCGATGGCCGAAACATCTACCATCGCTTCTGTCAATATCTGAGATTGCTGACTTTGAGTGGAAACTGCTTGAGTAATTCCTTGCACCAATCCGCCAATTTCATTAGTAGCTGCCACGATGGCACTCAGGGAATGACGAGTCTCATCGATTAAGTTCGAGCCTTGGACAACTTGACTAATGCCTACTTCCATTGCTTCGGTAACTTCGTTGGTGCCAGTTTGAATTTCTTGCACGAGTCGCTCAATTTCTGTGGTGGCGCTAGCTGACTGATAAGCCAGAGAACGAACTTCATCTGCAACCACCGCGAAGCCTTTGCCATATTCTCCAGCACGGGTAGCTTCGATGGCAGCGTTGAGCGCCAGCAAATTAGTTTGAGTGGCAAAGTTTTCAATCAAACTCACTACTTTGGAGATTTTCTGAGAAGCTTCACCGAGGCGTTTAATTTTCTTGGCTGTTTCCGACACAGTTTCCCGAATCTCTAAAATGCCATCTACGGTTCTTTCCATCAGAGAATCGCCAGCTTGGACGGTTCTATTAGCTTCATGCACCGCCTGTCCTACTCGTTGGGCATCAGCAGCGACTACCTGGGTGGAAGTGACCATCATTTGTAATTGTTCCAGAGCGCGTTCGAGCCGTTCTACCTGCTGTTGAGCTTGATCGGATAGTTGTACTACTGAGGTGGTGTTATGGCTGGAATTTTCACTCACCTTGCTGGCAGCAATCTGCACTTGTCGCACCAAATCTCGCAAACTTTGGATTGTAGTGTTGTAACCATCGGCGATGGTGCCAATTTCATCTTCGGATAAGGGCGCTCGAACGGTGAGATCCCCTCTGAAGGATGGTTCCAAAGCCATGAGAACGCGTATTGCTCCTTGTTGCAGTTTTTCCCTTGCAGTACGTTCGCGCTCTGCGGCTTCTGCTAGTTGCTGTTCTTGACTACGCACCTGTTTTAAATACTCTGCCAGATTGAGGGCAATACCAATCTGGACGCTGGCTTGGTTGAGAACATCTTCCTCCGATTGCTCCCACTGGCGCGATGTGCTATTTTGATAAACTCCCATCAGCCCCCAGAGCCGGTCTTCTTGAAAAATCGGCGCAATCATGTAGGCTTTAGTTCCCCAGGTTTCTAACAATTGAATGTGGCATTCGTCATGACCGACACCATATATATTGTCAACCCGCAAGCTTTCTTTACGGGCATAACGCCCTCCTTTGTTGTACTGGAGATAGGTATCTCTAACTCTGGCAAGGCTAGTTCCCACAAGCTTCGGCCAATCCCCAGTCACAGACTCAACTACAAATTCTCCAGACCAATCAGGCTCAAAACGGTAAACTCCAACTCGGTCTACTTTCAGCAGTTGACGAAGTTCGTGGGTGGCAAACTGGACAAATTCTAGAACATCACCATGACTTTGGGCCATCTCTGTTAACCGACTCGGCAAGCGATAGGAAAATCTGGCGTTTGCCACTTCCCGTTCTGCCAGTTTTATCAGTTCCTCATTCTTGTTTAAGGTTTGTTGTAAGTATTGCGATTGCTGGACGGCAACCCCAAACTGCGTGCCGATTTTCGCTACCAAATTGATTTCGTTATCTTGCCATTGCCGCGGCCCGTCATTCTGATATGCTCCTAACAAACCCCAGAGCTTGTTTCCGGCAATAATCGGGGTGATGATATAGGCCCTCATTTGGAATTGCTCTAGAATTTTTATGTGGCACTGGGCATGACCAGAAGTGTAAATGTCATTGATAACAAACGTCTCGTTGTGGCGATAGCGTCCACCTTGAGTTTGTTGGAGGTGTTCGTCTTCCCATACAGTCCTGATATCGGGGCCAACCAAAGCTACCCATTCACGACTTACAGATTCGGCAATAAACTCCCCACCCCAATCTGGATTGAAGCGATACACGGCTAGCCGATCGCATTCCAAGTGCGATCGCAATTCTGGTAAGGCATTGCGGAAAATCGTATCTAGCTCTTGAACTTGGCGGATTTTTTCTGCCAGCCTTGTCAAGGCTCGTTCCCCTTCTGCGGTTCTGGCTAACTCTGCATTCTTGTTCTTGAGCTTTTCGATATACTTAACCTGTTGCAAGCCTATACCCATTTGCAGAGCTAGTTTTCGCAACAGTTGGACATCCTTGGATTTCCACTGCCGAGGGCCAGTATTTTGGTATGCTCCTAAAAAGCCCCAGAGTTTGCTGCCAGTAAAGATAGGAGCGATGGCGTAAGCTTTGGCTTGGATTTTTTCTAATATCTCTAGGTAGCACTGGACGTGACCGACAGCGTAAATATCATTGACAATAAAGGTTTCATGATTGCGATAGCGTCCGCCCTGAGTTTCTTGTAAGTGTTCGTCCATCCAAATTGTTTTGATGTCGGAACCAGCTAAAGATAACCATTTATCTTTTACGGATTCGGCAACAAACTCCACACTCCAATCGGGATTGAAACGAAATACTGCTAGGCGATCGCACTGGATTTGTTTGCGTAAACTTGGCAGTACATTCTCGAAAATTGTGTCTAGATCCTGGGCTTGACGGATTTTTTCCACCATCGCTGTCAGCATCTGTTCCTCTTCTGCTGCCCGTGCCAATTCAGCATTCTTCATTTTCAGTTGTTCGATGTACTCGGTTTGCTGCACGCTTAACCCCAACTGAATGCCCAATTTGGTCACCAATCGCACCTCCTCGGAATTCCACTGGCGCGGGCCGCTATTTTGGTAAGCTCCTAATAAACCCCAAAGTTTGTTGCCAGCAAAAATCGGGGCGATGGTGTAGGCTTTAACTTGGAATTGCTCTAACAAATCAATGTGGCACTGGGCATGACCAACAGCATAGATGTCATTGACAACAAAAGTTTCATTGTTGCGATAGCGTCCGCCTTGGGTTTCCTGTAAATGTTCGTCTTCCCATACAGTTTTGATATCGGGGCCAACCAAAGGAACCCAGTCACTTCCCACAGATTCGGCAATAAATTCACCACTCCAGTCACAGTTGAAGCGATATATAGCCAGGCGATCGCATTTGAATAATTGCCGCAATTCTGCCAAGGTAGTGCGGTAGATGGTTTCTGGCTGTTGGGAATGGCGCATTCGATCCACCATACGCGCAATGGCGTTTTCTACTTCAGCTACTTGGGTCATTTCAATATTTTTTAACCGTAGCTGTTCGATATATTCAGCTTGCTGGAGGGCAATGCTCAAGGATTCGCCAATCTGCAATAAAGCACCAATCTCTTCATCAGTCCATTTGCGGACATCAGAATTTTGATAGGCTGCTAACAAACCCCAGAGATTACCAGCGCGGAAGATGGGAACATTAATGTATGCTTTGGCTTGGAACTTCTCTAATGTTTCTAAATAGCAAGGCGAAAAACCAGCAGCAGAAATATCGTTGACTTTACGGAAGCGCGTTCCTTTGGCGTACACTCCACCCTGGGTTTCCTTAAGATAGGTATCCCCATCAGGTTTAATAGGGGAGCCATAGTCCTTAATATTGCACCGTTCTGAAGATATCATACCTGTTTTTAAAATGCCGTCTTGTTCCTGCATCTCCAACAATGACGGCCAACCAGCAGCCACAGATTCAGCGATAACTTCTCCACTCCAGTCTGGATAAATTTGATAAATGACAACGCGATCGCATTTTAAAAATCGCCGCAATTCTTGGGTGGTAATGCGGAAAAGGGTACGGAGATCCGTTGCTTGCCCAATTTTTTCAATGATGCCGAAAACAGTACGTTCTCGTTCAATTAGCTTGGCTGATTCCTCAGAGCGTTGATAAAGTTTTTGCTGATATTGCAACTGCTGAATAGCAATACTAGACAAAGATGCCACCTGCACCATCAGGCGAATTTCACTATCTTTCCACTGACGAGGCTGAGAATTTTGATAAGCAGCCAACAAGCCCCACAATTGTTCTCCCTGGAAGATGGCAACAATAATGTATGCTTTGGCTTGATAGCTTTCTAAAACTTTGATATAGCAGTCAGAAAAACCCGCACTGTAGATATCATTAGTGACTCGATAAATCTGTCCGCGATGGAAAGTTTTGCCTTGGGTGTGCTGAATGTAGCTATCTGCGCTGTGCGATCGCCCTGTTGTCCCAACTAATCCCCCTTCGTCTGCAAAGTTCCTCACACTGCAATAGTTAACGTTCTTGATAATTGCAGGGTTGTTTCGCTGTTC
>VFQR01001637.1_pt1 | contig 16311 bp, 15 predicted proteins | sample 3512321 | NCBI WGS metagenome assembly VFQR01 (sample SAMN10412374, study PRJNA504923) | tailings metagenome | isolation source: Relicate 3 Philex TSF1 revegetated site | place: Philippines: Tuba, Benguet | collected 2017-08-29
CGGTGCAGCTCCTCGAGCCGCGGCCGCTCGTCGTCGGTGACCGCCACGACCAGCTTGCCGCACACCTCGTGGGCCACGCCCTTGGCCTTGCAGTACTCCACCATCCGCTCGCGCCCCGCCGTGCACAGCCGGGCCTTCTCGCTCCCCGGGCGGTAGTACACGCCGGCGTGGATCACCCCGGAGTTCCGGCCGGTCTGGTGGCCGGCGATGGAGCCCTCCTTCTCGAGCACCACCACCCGCAGGTCGGGCCGGGCCTCGAGCGCCGCACGCGCGGTCGCCAGCCCGACGATCCCCGCACCGATCACCACCAGATCTGCGTCCTTCATCGGTCCGCGACGCTACCGGTGCCGCGGGAGGTCCGCCGGGCGGGCGGGGCGGCCCGTGGCCGAATGGGTCGGGCGGCCCTGCGCCGCGACCGGCCGGATGGCGACAGCGATCAGCCGGCCGTCTGCACGTCGAGCTCGCCGCCCGCGTGGCGGGCACGCAGCACCTTCTTGTCGAACTTGCCGACGCTGGTCTTCGGCACCTCGGTGATGAAGCTCCAACGCTCGGGCAGCCAGAACTTCGCCGTGCGCTCGGCCAGCCAGCTGCGCAGCTCGTCCGGGGTGACGGTGGCGCCCGCCTTCAGCACCACGCAGGCGAGGGGGCGCTCGTCCCACCGGTCGTCGGGCACGCCGATCACGGCCGCCTCGACCACGTCGGGGTGGCCCATCAGCGTGTTCTCCAGGTCGACCGACGACACCCACTCGCCGCCGCTCTTGATGACGTCCTTGGCCCGGTCGCTGATCATCACGTAGCCGTTCGGGAGCACGGAGGCGACGTCGCCGGTGCGCAGCCACCCGTCGTGAAAGCGGTCGGGGTCGTCCACGCGGTAGTAGCTGCCCGTGATCCAGCCGCCACGCACCTCGATCTCGCCCAGGCTCTCGCCGTCCCAAGGCACCTCGGTGCCGCTGTCGTCGGTGATGCGCAGCTCCACCCCCGGCATCACCCGTCCGGTCTTCACCCGCCAGGACACCTCGTCGAGGTCGCCCATGTCCTTCGGTGGATGCCCGATCGCGCACACCGGGCTGGTCTCGGTCATCCCCCAGCCCTGCACGATGGACACCCCGAACCGGTCGCGGAAGCCCTCGATCAGCCCGCGCGGCACGGCCGAGCCGCCGCACATGACCAGCCGGAACGACGACATGTCGGTGTCGGGGGCGTTGTGGAGGAGGTCGTTCAGCACCGTGGGCACGGCGCCGGTGAGCGTGGGCCGGGTGTCGGCGATGATGCGCGACAGCGGCGCCGCCTGCAGGAACTGCTGGGGGAAGACGAGATCGGCGCCGATCGCCCACGCCGCGTAGGGCACGCCCCAGGCGTTGGCGTGGAACATCGGCACGATGACGAGCATGCGGTCGTGCTCGCTGAGGGCGATGTTGGCCGTCGACGTGACCATCAGCGAGTGCAGGTACGTGCTGCGATGGCTGTACATCACGCCCTTCGGGTTGCCCGTGGTGCCGCTCGTGTAGCACATGGCCATGCCCTGGCGCTCCTGCAGCTCCGGGTACTCGAACCCGGCGGGCGCGCCGGCGAGGAGGTCGTCGTACGACAGCAGGTGCTCGCCGAGGTCCGAGGTGTCGCCGGAGCCGGTGACGACGATGTGCTCCACCGTCGTCAGCTGGTCGCGCACCTTCGCCAGCAGCGGCGCGATCGACGCGTCGACGATGATCACCTTGTCCTCGGCGTGGTTGACGACGTACGCGAGCTGCTCGGGGAACAGGCGGATGTTCAGCGTGTGCAGCACCGCACCCATGCAGGGCACGGCGAGGTAGGCCTCGAGGTGGGTCTGGTTGTTCCACAGGAAGGTGCCCACGCGGTCGCCCTCGCGCACCCCGAGGGCAAGGAGCGCCGAGGCCAGCCGGTCGGCCCGCTCGGCAACCTGCGCGAACGTCGACTCGGTGTAGCCGTCGCCGGTGTAGGTGAGCACCCTGCTGGCGGCGTGGACGCGTCGACCGTGCGCGAACAGCGAGCCCAGCGTCAGCTGGTAGTCGTCCTGCATGGTGCTGTGCAGCATCTGGTCCCCCCGACCTGCGCCCGGGCGGGGCCGGCACGCGCCGCGAGCGTACCGAGACCCGCGGGGGTCGGAGGTCCCGTGCCGCGGGGACCTCGGCCCCTGATCCGCCGGAGGCGCCCTCGGTACCGTCGACCTCGTGTCCGGACATCCCTCCTCCGCCCGTCGCCGCCGCTCGCTCACGCGCGGCGCCGCCCTGGTCGCGGCCGCGACCCTCGTCGGCGCCTGCGCGGACGACGCCGCCGACGGGCCACCTCCCACCACCGTCGCCGCCCCGGCGACCACGGCGGCGCCGCCCACCTCCGCCGCCCCGGAGCTCTTCGACCTGGTGGGCACCGCTCTCCAGGGGGGCGACTTCACCCAGCTGGCCGGCATGGTGGTGGACGCAGGCCTCGTGGAGACGCTGCGCACGGGCGACTTCACCGTGTTCGCGCCCACGAACGACGCCTTCCGCGCACTTCCCCTCGACGTCCTGCACGGCGTGCAGGACGACCCGGAGCTGCTGGCCACCGTGCTCACGTACCACGTGGTGCCGGGCACGCTGATGCTGGCCTACCTCGGCGAGGGGCCGCTCGCCACGGTGAGCGGCATCGACCTGACCATCACCCGCGACGGCGACACGGTGCTCGTGGACGGCCATCCGGTGGTGACGGGCGACGTGGTCGCCACCAACGGCGTCATCCACGTGATGGGCGACGTCCTCGTCCCAGGCTGACCGCGTCCGGGGGGTCGCCGGCTCCACCGGAGGCGCGACGGCCGGAGCCGTGCTAGACGTGGCGCCGGTGGAGGAGGTCGCGTCGCTGCGCATCGGGGACTGCATCACCCGCGACGACGTGATCGCCGCGGCGGCCCGGGTGCGCGGCCAGGTCGTGCTCACCCCGGCGGCGCCGTCGCAGACGCTGTCGCAGATCACCGGCGCCGAGGTGTGGATCAAGTTCGAGAACCTCCAGTACACGGGATCGTTCAAGGAGCGCGGCGCGCTCAACCGGTTGGCGACGATGAGCGAGGACGAGCGCGAGCGCGGCGTCGTGTCGATGTCGGCCGGCAACCACGCCCAGGGCCTCGCCCACCACGCGGCCCGGCTCGGGATCCGCGCCACGGTGGTGATGCCGCGCACCACGCCGCTCGTCAAGGTCGCGCGCACGCGCCAGCTCGGCGCCGAGGTGGTGCTGGAGGGCGACAGCCTCGCCGAGGCCCGTGAGGCCGCGGTGCAGCTCGTCCGCTCGCGGGGAGCGGTCTTCGTGCCGCCCTACGACTGCCCGCTCGTCATGGCGGGACAGGGCACCGTGGCCCTGGAGCTGCTCGAACAGGTGCCCGACCTCGAGGTGCTCGTGGTGCCGGTCGGCGGTGGCGGCCTGCTCGCCGGCACGCTCGCTGCGACGGCCCCGGCACCCGGTGCGACCGGCCCCGAGGTGGTCGGCGTGCAGGTGCTCTCGTACGCCACCTTCGCTGAGCCGGGGCGCGCCGCCGGCGGCGAGACCCTCGCCGAAGGCATCGCCGTCGCCGAGCCGAGCCGGGGCGCGCTGCGCCTCGCCAGGGCCAGGAACACGGAGGTGGTCGTCGTCGACGAGGGCACGGTCGAACAGGCCGTGGCGCTCTACCTCGAGATCGAGAAGGTGGTGGCGGAGGGAGCCGGCGCCGCCCCGCTCGCCGCGTTGCTCGCCGAGCCCGAACGGTTCCGGGGCCGCCGGGTGGGGCTCGTGCTCTCGGGCGGCAACGTCGACCTGCGGGTGCTCGCGGCGGCGATGCTCCGCGCCCTGGCGCGCAGCGGGCGGCTGACGACCCTGTCGGTGTCGCTGCCCGACCGGCCCGGTTCCCTGCACGCGCTCACCGGCGTGCTCGCCGCCGAGGGGGCCAACGTGGTCGAGCTGTCCCACGACCGCCTGCGCGCCTCCACCCGGCTGCGCTCGGCGGTCGTGGTCGTCCAGGTGGAGACGGCCGACGCCGAGCACGCGGCGAGGGTGGAGGCCGCCCTGCGCACGGCCGGCTTCGACGTGGAGCGCCCCGCCTGAGCACGCTCCTCGTGTCAGGACGCGGGCACGAGGGCTCGACCGGCGAGCACCGCGGCCACCCCGGCCGCGCCCGCGCTCGGCCCGTCGCCGCTCCCGCCATTGTCGCCACCTGGCCACCGGCCGCTCGCCGAAGAACACGGCCACGACCACCGTGCTGACGTTGCCGGCCAGGGCGAGCGCGACCACCGGGATCGGCGAGAGGCCGGCGACGATGGCCGCGGGCACCACGAGCACCACCTCGAACATCGGCACGGCGGCAGCGGCGAACACCAGGACGTAGGACCACCACGCCTCGCCGTCGAACACCGGGCTCACCGGCGTGGTGTACCCGCCCGCGGCGTCACGTGACGGCCGGGGCGCGTGCGACGTTCGTCACCCGGACGGGTGGCCGTTTCGACGCGCACCCGCGCGGGTAGTCGGCTCGCCGTGGTCCGGTGCGGGAGACGGAGGTCGGTGGCGTGAGGATCTGGCCTGGTTCGTCGTACCCGCTCGGGGCCACCTTCGACGGCGTCGGCACCAACGTGGCCGTCGTGTCCGGGGTGGCCGACGCGGTCGAGCTGTGCGTGTTCGACGACGACGGCGGCGAGACGCGCCTCGAGCTGCCCGAGCGCACGGGCGACGTGTGGCACGGCTACCTCCCCGACCTCGGCGCCGGCACCCCGTACGGCTTCCGGGTGCACGGCCCCTGGGATCCCGCGAACGGCCACCGCTGCAACCCGGCGAAGCTCCTCCTCGATCCCTACGCGCTCGCGGTCGAGGGCGGGTTCCGCTGGGGCCAGGCGCTCTTCGGCCATCACTTCGACGACCCGATGACGATCGAGACGACGGACAGCGCTCCCCACATGCCGCGCTCGATCGTCGTCAACCCGTTCTTCGACTGGGGCACCGACCAGCCGCTGCGGCGGCCGTGGGCGGAGACGGTCATCTACGAGACGCACGTGAAGGGCGCCACCCAACGCCATCCCGGCATCGACGAGTCGCTCCGCGGCACCTACGCCGGGCTCGCCGACCCGCTCTTCGTCGACCACCTCGTGTCCCTCGGCATCACCGCCGTGGAGCTCATGCCCGTGCACCAGTTCGTGCACGATTCGCACCTGGTCGAGCGGGGCCTGCGCAACTACTGGGGCTACAACTCGATCGGCTTCTTCGCGCCCCATGACGAGTACTCGCACCGCCCGGGGACCGGGCAGCAGGTGCAGGCCTTCAAGCAGATGGTGAAGGCGCTCCACGAGGCCGGCATCGAGGTGATCCTCGACGTGGTCTACAACCACACGGCGGAAGGCAACCACCTCGGGCCGACGCTGTCGTTCAAGGGGATCGACAACGCGGCGTACTACCGGCTCGTCCCGGACGACCGGCAGTACTACATGGACTACACGGGCACCGGCAACACGCTCAACATGGTCAACCCGTACTCGCTGCAGCTGGTGATGGACAGCCTGCGGTACTGGGTGACGGAGATGCACGTCGACGGCTTCCGCTTCGACCTGGCCTCGGCCCTCGCCCGCAGCCTGCACGAGGTCGACCGCCTGTCGGCGTTCTTCGACCTCGTCCAGCAGGACCCCGTGATCAGCCGCGTCAAGCTGATCGCGGAGCCGTGGGACGTCGGCGAGGGCGGCTACCAGGTGGGCAACTTCCCGCCCCAGTGGGCGGAGTGGAACGGGCGCTACCGCGACTGCGTCCGCGACCACGTCATCGGTGCCACCCACGGGGTGAGCGAGCTGGCCTACCGCATCACCGGCTCGAGCGACCTCTACGAGTGGGCGGCGCGGCGGCCGCACGCCAGCATCAACTTCGTCACCGCGCACGACGGCTTCACGCTGCGCGACCTGGTCACCTACGAGCAGAAGCGCAACGAGGCCAACGGCGAGGACAACCGCGACGGCGAGAGCCACAACCGCAACTGGAACTGCGGCGTCGAGGGTCCCACGGACGACCCGGTGGTGGAGGATCTCCGCCGCCGCCAGCAGCGCAACCTGCTGACGTTGCTCATGCTCTCGCAGGGCGTGCCGATGCTGCTCGGTGGCGACGAGATCGGTCGCACCCAGGGCGGCAACAACAACGCCTACTGCCAGGACAACGAGATCTCCTGGTACGACTGGGAGTCGGCCGACCGCGACCTGCTGCGCTTCACCAGCGACCTCGTCGCCCTCCGCCGACTGCACCCGACGTTCCGCCGCCGGCAGTTCTTCCAGGGCCGTGATGTGCACGGCGACGCGGACGTCGACCTCGCGTGGTACACGCTCGACGGCGAGGAGATGACGCAGGAGGCCTGGGAGGCGGGCGATCTCGGATCGGTCGCCGTGTACATCGGCGGTCGCTCCATCGAGATGGGCGCGCGCGGTGAGGAGGTGGTCGACGACGACTTCCTCTGGCTCATCAACGCCGGCGGCGACGAGCACGTGGCCACGCTGCCGCGCGCCCAGCACGGCCACCGCTGGTCCGTCGCGCTCGACACCGCCAGCGGCGAGGTCGTCGTGGAGCCCCCGGCCACCGACCCGCTGCAGGTGGGCGAGCTGGACGAGGGCGTCGGGCAGGTGAAGATGGCGCCCTGGTCGCAGGTGCTGCTCCGCTCGCCGCGGGTGCTCGACGAGATCGCGCCCGACGCGGACGCGGCTCCCGCGCCGACGGAGGGCTGATGCCGGACCTGCGCTGCACGTACCGCGTGCAGCTCTCCCGCTCGTTCACGTTCGCCGATGCGGCGCAGGCGGTGCCCTTCCTGCGCGAGCTCGGCGTGTCGCACCTCTACCTCTCGCCCGTGCTGGCCGCGACACCCGGCTCGACCCATGGCTACGACGTGTGCGACACGGACAGGATCGACGCGGACCGCGGCGGCGAGGACGGCTTCCGTGCCCTCGTCCAGCGTGCCGGCGACCACGGCCTCGGCATCGTGCTGGACATCGTCCCCAACCACATGGCCACGCACCACTCCAACCGGTTGTGGTTCGACGTGCTCCGGTTCGGGCCGCGCAGCCGCCACGCGGGCTGGTTCGACATCGAGTGGCTCCACGGCAACGAGACCGAGCCGCAGCGCGTGCTGCTCCCCGTGCTCGGCGACCACTACGGCGCGATCATCGCCGGCGACGACCTCGCGCTGGCACGCGGCGAGCGCGACCTCCTCGTGGAGTACTTCGAGCGGGCGTTCCCCCTCTCGATACCGTCCACGGCGAGGATCATCGCCTCCGCCACCCGCCAGCTGCCGGACGTCGACGACGCCGTCGCACACGCCGTGGCCACGATGTTCTCGCTCGGGGAGAGCCCGGCGGAGCAGGTGGAGGCCCTCCGCACGCTCGAGCAGCTGGCCGAGGCATGGCGGACCACGCCCTCCCTCGCCGCAGCGATCGACGCGGAGCTGTCCAGGATCAGCGCCGATCGCGACGAGCTCCACGAGCTGCTCGAGGAGCAGCACTACCGCCTGGCGCGCTGGACGGCTGCGTCCGAGGACCTCGACTACCGTCGCTTCTTCGACGTGGCCGACCTGATCGGGCTGCGGATGGAGGATCCGGAGGTCTTCGAGCGCTCGCACCGGCGGATCCTGCAGCTCGTGGGCGACCGGCTGGTCGACGGCCTGCGCATCGACCATCCCGACGGCCTGGCCGATCCCACCGAGTACGCGCGCCGGCTCCGCGGGGCGGCGCCCGATGCCTGGATCCTGGTCGAGAAGATCCTCGTCGGCGACGAGCGCCTGCCGGCCTCGTGGCCCGTGGACGGGACCACCGGCTACGAGACCGCGGTCCTGATCGACCACCTGCTGGTGGACCCCCGCGGTGAGGAAGCGCTCGACGCGGCGGTCACCGACTGCACCGGCGAGGAGATGGTCTGGGAGGACGTGCGCCGCACGGCGAAGCAGCTGATCGTCGAGCAGGTGCTGGTGGGGGAGGTCCGCCGCCTCGCCGCCGAGCTGGGTGCCATCGCCGCATCGTCCGCGGACCGCCTCGACGTGTCACGCGCCTCGCTCGAGCGCGCCGTCGCCGCCTTCGCCGTCGAGATGCCGGTCTACCGCACGTACGTCGAGCCGGGCCAGGCGGCGGACGCCCACGACCGGACGATCATCGCCGCCACGGCCGAGCGCGTGCGTGACGTCCACCCGGACCTGGAGCCGGAGCTCGTCGAGCTCGTGGCGGCGACGCTGGCGTCGCCGGGCTCCGACGCCGGCCGGCGCGACGAGCGTGCCGAGCGCTTCGTCAGCCGGTTCCAGCAGCTGTCGGGCCCGGTGATGGCCAAGGGCGTGGAGGACACCGCGTTCTACCGTTACCCGCGCCTCGTCTCGCTGAACGAGGTGGGGGGCGAGCCGGGAGAGCTCGGCATCGACCTGGACACGTTCCACCGGCGCCAGGCCGAGGCGGCCATCAGCCACCCCCGCCGCATGGTCACCGTCTCCACCCACGACACGAAGCGCTCGGCCGACGTGAGAGCACGCATCGACACGCTGTCGGAGGTGCCGGAGCGGTGGCACGAGACGGCGCGACGCCTGCTCGCGAGGTTGGACGAGCTGGTCGGCACGGACCACCGCGACGCCGTCGTCGACTACCTGCTCGCGCAGACGCTGTTCGGCGCAGGATCGATCTCGGTGGAGCGCGCCCAGGCCTACGCGCAGAAGGCAGCGAGAGAGGCCAAGCGGGCGACATCGTGGCTGTCGCCCGACGAGCACTACGAGGCACAGCTGGCGCGGGTCGCCGAGCACCTCGTGACCGACGAGGTCTGCGTCCGTGCGCTCGATGGGCTGCGGGCGGAGGTGGACCCGGGGGCGACGGCCAACACCCTGGCCACCACCCTGCTGCACCTCACGCTGCCGGGCATCCCGGACCTGTACCAGGGGGGCGCCGTGCCGTCCTACGACCTCGTCGACCCGGACAACCGGCGGCCGGTCGATCTGGACGCGCAGCGGGCCATGCTCGCGGATCCGACGGCGGCTCCGGCCAAGTTCCGGCTGGTGCGGACGTGCCTGGACGTGCGCACCGCGCATCCCGACTGCTTCATCGGCCCCTCCGCCACCTACACCCCGCTGACGGCCGAGGGCCGGGCGGCCGACCACGTCGTCGCCTACCTCCGTGGCGACCACGTCGCCGTCGTCGCCACCCGGTTCGCCCTCGCCCTCGCACGCGATGGCGGCTGGCGTGGGACCACGTTGCCGCTGCCGTCGGGATCGTGGCGCCGCCTCGACCGCGACGGCCCGGCGATCGCCGGCGGCGACGCGCCCCTCGACGAGCTCCTCGACCCCTCCGGCGAGCTCGGCCCGGTGGCCGTGCTGGAGCGCACGTGAGGAGCGCCGACTGGCGCGTGTGGGCACCGCACGCCTCCGAGCTGCGCGTCCGGACGGCGAGCGGTGAGCTCCCGCTGCAGCGGACCGAGGACGGCTGGTGGACGGCCGACGAACCACCCCGGGAGCCCTACCGGCTCGTGCTCGACGGCGACGCGCTCGCCGATCCGTGGTCACGCGCGCAGCCCGAGGGCTTCGACGGCCCGAGCGAGTGGGTCGACCACACCGCCTTCCCCTGGACCGACGCCACCTGGCGGGGCAGCTCCCTCGCCGACGCGGTGATCTACGAGATGCACGTCGGCACCTTCACCGCCGAGGGCACGTTCGACGCGGCGATCGCCCGGCTGGACCACCTCGTCGACCTGGGCGTCACGGCGGTGGAGGTGATGCCGGTGCACACCTTCCCCGGGGAGCGCGGCTGGGGATACGACCCCGTCCAGCTCGGCGCACCGCACCACGCCTACGGCGGCCCCGAGGGGCTCAAGCGCTTCGTCGACTCCTGCCACGGCCGCGGGCTCGCCGTCGTCCTCGACGTCGTGTACAACCACCTCGGCCCGCTCGGCAACCACCGCCAACGCTTCGGGCCCTGGTTCACCGACCGCTACCACACCCCGTGGGGCGACAGCGTCAACTTCGACGGCCCGGGGAGCGACGGCGTGCGCGAGCTGGTCGTCGACGACGCCCGCTGCTGGGTGGAGCACTACCACGTCGACGGGCTGCGCCTCGACGCCGTGCACGCCCTCCACGACGAGTCGGCCACGCACATCGTGGAGGAGATCGCCACCGAGGTGCACCGCGCCGGTGACCGTCTCCGCCGGCAGGTCTGGGTGATCGCCGAGAGCGACCTCAACGACCCGCGCGTGGTCCGCCCCCCCGACGGCGGGGGGTGGGGAGCGGATGCGGCGTGGTCCGACGACTTCCACCACGCGCTGCACGCCGCGGTCACCGGTGAGCGCACGGGCTACTACGCCGACTTCGGCTCGCTCCGCCAGGTGGCACGGGCCCTGGAGCGCGTGTTCGTCTTCGACGGCGGCCACCAGCCGCACCGGGGCCGCCGGCACGGGCGACCCGTCGGCGACCTCGACCGCGCCCACTTCGTCGGCTACTCGCAGACCCATGACCAGGTGGGCAACCGGGCCGCCGGTGAGCGCCTCTGCCACCTCACCGACGAGAGCGGAGCGGCCGTGGCCGCAGCGCTCGTCCTCACGTCGCCGTTCGTGCCGATGCTGTTCCAGGGCGAGGAGTGGGCGGCGAGCACGCCGTTCCAGTACTTCACCGACATGCCCGACCCCGCGCTGGGCGACGCCATCCGCCGCGGCCGGGCGAGCGAGTTCGCGTTCACCGACGACGCCGACGTCCCCGACCCGCAGTCGCCCGACACCCGCGCCCGTTCGGTGCTCCGGTGGGAGGAGCTCGCCTCCGAGCCCCACGCACGGATGCTCGCGTGGTACCGCCACCTCCTCCAGCTGCGCCACCTGCACGCCGCGCTGCGCAGCTCGGGACCCGACGACACGACCGTCACGGTCGGCGACGGGTGGCTGGCCGTGGTGCGTGGCGGGACCCACGTCGTGGTCGTGTCGCTGGCCGGCTCACCGGTGCGCGTGCCCGTGGCCGAGCTGCCCGCCGTGGGCGGCGAGGTGCAGGTGCTCGCGTCCTGGCCGTCGGGCGACCACGCGCCCCGCCGGGTCGAGTCGGCGTGGCAGCTGCCCGCCCGCGGCGTCGTCGTCCTCGGCCCCTGATCCCCGGGGCGCGCTCAGGGCGTGGCGCCGCCGTCGGGGAAGTTGCTGTCCTGCGGGGTGCCGGCACCGACCGTGGTGACGGGCGCCGGGCCGCCGGGGTCGTCCGCGGGATCGTCACCGCATGCCGCTGGTGCTGCGGCGAGGACCACACAGGCGAGCGCCGCGGTCACGAGACCGGCGCGACCGCTCATCTGCCGTGGGCGTCGGCGGGACCGGCCTCGGCGGGCGCCGCATTGGGCGGCAGGCGGTCGTCGTTGCGACGGTCGCGGAGCGCGACCAGGACGTCGCTGTCCTCCGCCGACGCCATCGGGCCGTAGCCCAGCACGGCGGTGCCCTTCGACGAGCACACGGGGCAGCTCAGCGCCACCACCGCCATCATGTCCGCCGGATCGGACGCTCCTTCCAGCCGACGCATGCTGTGCATCGCCACGTCGGCGGCGGCCACCACCGAGGAGCAGGCCGCGCACCGGATCGCCGCCCCCGGCTCGACGGTGAACTGCGTGGCGAACCCGGAGGCCTCGTAGCTGGCGAGCACGTCGCGCATCGTCGTGTTGTCGCTCGGCGGCATGTGGTCGGGCGGCCGGTCGTACGGCGTGTCGGGCATGCCGCGGGGATGTCCGCTGCACCGCATCCCGAAACACCCGCCCGGGCGTTCGGCGCGTTTGGCGCGCGAGGCGCAGGGGTAGGTGCGGCGCGCCGGTGGGGAGCACCGGCCCGTAGCGAGGAGACCAGCGTGCCCGACCCGATGACGTTGCTCAAGCAGGACCACCGCGAGGTGAAGAAGATGCTCCAGCAGCTCGGTGAGACCGAGCAGGGCGAGGAGCGGATGGCGTTGCTGCAGGAGGTGGACATGAACCTCCGGCTGCACATGGAGATCGAGGAGCAGCTCCTCTACCCCGAGCTGGCGCAGGAGGACGGCGAGGCCGCCGAGGAGGCCGAGATCGAGCACCAGCTCGGCCGGGAAGGGCTCGCCAAGCTGCACGAGCTGGCCGACAGGCCGGGCTTCGGTGCCGCGGTGGAGATGCTGCTCGGCGGGCTGCAGCACCACATCGAGGAGGAGGAGTCGGAGATCCTCCCCGAGATGAAGTCCGAGCTGGGCCGCGACGCGTGGATGGCCCTCGGCGACCAGATCGTGGCGATGAAGGAGCAGGCCGGCGTGGAGGTGCCCGCCAGCTCCAACGGCCGGTCGCGCACCGGCTCGAGCTCGCGCAGCGGTCGCGGGACGGCCAGCTCGCGCTCCTCGTCCGGGTCGAAGTCGTCCGGCTCGTCGAAGTCGTCCGGCTCGTCGAAGTCGTCGTCCGCGTCGAAGTCGTCCGGGACGAAGTCGTCCGGGACGAAGTCGTCGGGGTCGAGGTCGTCGGGGTCCAAGACGTCGGGATCGACGTCGTCCTCGCGCACCTCGGCGTCCAAGCGTTCGTCGTCGGGCTCGCGGTCCGGTTCGAGCGGATCGTCGGGCAACGGTCGCTCGAGCGGCTCCTCGACCCGCAAGAAGGCCGCCAGCAGCAGCCGCTGAGACCGACACGGGCGGGGCCCGGTCCGACCGGACCGGGCCCGCCGACCGTGTCAGTCGCCGGTCGTCGCCCGCCCGCCGGGACCGGCCGGGTCGCCGAGGTCCGGGTCCGATTCGCCGTTGGCCGTGTCCGCCTGGCGCATCGGCTCCGACCGCGCGTCGGCGGCACCCGTGGCGGCATCCGCGAGGTCGAACAGGTCGGCCGTCGCCGTGATCTCCAACAGGCGGCGCACCGCGGGCGACGCCGCCACGATGCGCAGGCTCCCGCCGCCGGCGCCGGCTCGGCGGTTGGCCGCGAGGAGGCTCCGCAGACCGGTGGAGTCGACGAAGCTCACGTCGCCGAGGTCGAGCTCCACGTCGCCCCGGTCGCCCTGCACGCGAGTGAGCACCCGATCGAGCTCGGTGCCGCCCACCATGTCGAGGTCGCCCGAGACGCAGACCGCGGAGCCCTCCTCGACGATCCGCGTGGGCGGCCCCACCTCAGCCACGCTGCATCGTGTGCCCCTTTCGCTCGTCGTGCCGCCCCGGCCGGGGCGCCCGGTCTTGCGCCCCGGCGTCCGCGAGCCGTGGACGGCTGGCGCTGCATGGGGCACGACCGCGATGTGTGCGTGCCCCATGCGCCAAGGGGGCCCGGGTCGAACCGTCGCGGCCCGCCCGTGCAGCCGGGCACGTGATGCCCGACACCGGACGGCCCCAAACGTCGACTGAAGCCGGGTGATGCGGATGTGATCGGCTCGGCGTTGCGCAGCCGCCGCCGGGGGTACACACTCGGGCATGATCAGCCGCGCCTACACGCTCCCCGAGCTCCCGTACGACTACAGCGCCCTCGAGCCGCAGATCTCCGCCGAGCTCCTCCACCTCCACCACGACAAGCACCACGCCGCCTACGTGAAGGGGGCCAACGAGACGATCGAGCGGCTCCAGGACGCCGAGAAGTGGCAGGTGCCCGGCCTGGAGCAGTCGCTCGCGTTCAACCTCGGCGGCCACTACCTGCACACGCTGTTCTGGGAGTGCCTCGCCCCGGGCGGTGGGCAGGAGATCGAGGGCGACCTCGCCGCCGCCATCGCGCAGGACTTCCGCTCCGTCGAGAACTTCCGCGACATCTTCATCGACGCCCTGACCACCATCCAGGGGTCGGGGTGGGCCGTGCTCGGCTGGGAGCCCCTCGGCCAGCGCCTCATGATCCAGCAGGTGAAGGACCACCACGGCGCCCACGTCGTCGCATCACAGCCGATCATCGTCGCCGACGGCTGGGAGCACGCGTTCTACCTCGACTACCGGAACGAGAAGGACAAGTGGGCGGAAGCCTTCTGGCAGATCGCCGACTGGGACGCCGCCGCCCGTCGCTTCGCGACCGCCACCTCCGTGCAGCCCGCGGCCGAGCCCGCCGGCGCGGCGGAGCGCTGAGGCCGTCTCAGCGGATCGTCAGGTGATCGGCGACGCCGCTCACCGGATCGTCAGGTGATCGGCGACGCCGCTCACCTCGAGCAACCGCAGCACGGCCGAGGTGGGCGACTGGAGGATCAGGTGCCGGCCGGCGGCCTGCGCGCGCTCGTGGGCCTCGATGAGCACCCGCAGCGCGCTCGAGTCCATGAACTCCACCTCGGCCACGTCGAGCACCAGCTCACCCTGGCCGGCAGGCAGCGGATCGAGGTGGGCGGCCAGTGCCGGCGCCGTGTGCGCGTCGATCTCCCCGGCCAACGCGAAGCCGCCTTCACGGGGGGCCACGTCGAGGCGAGCCTGCGCGTCGGACATCGCGCCGACGATAACCGACCGACCGCGGCGCGTCGTCCCGGACGCTCACCCCGTCGGGTGATCGGGACGCGGGCCGGGGGTTTGAGGACCGACCCGAACGGGCAGTCGACCCGAGTCACACACGCGCCACACGACCCATCCACCTGCGAGTGAGGAGGCAGCGTTCCATGCCCGAGAACGACCGGAACGGCGAGCATCGCCACGACGAGCAGGCTCGGGACGAACCGATCCGGATCTGCCTGGTCAACGACTACGACGTCATCATCGCGGGCCTGCGGGCCATGCTCGAGCCGTACCGCGACCGGGTGACGGTCGTCGCGGTGGCCGTCGAGGACGGCCCCACCGAGCCCGCCGACATCGCCCTGTTCGACACCTTCGGCGGACGCCGGCACGCGCTGTCCCGGGCCTCCGAGATGCTCCGCGACGGTCACGTCCGCCACGTGGTGCTGTACACGTGGGACGCCTCGGCCGACTTCCTCTCGAGCGCCGAGAACACGGGCATCTCGGGTGTGATCCTCAAGTCCGCCACCGCCGAGCGCCTCGTCCAGTCGCTCGAGCGGATCATGGCCGGCGAGCACATCGGCCTCAGCCACGTCACCCGCTCGCCCCGGTCCGAGCAGAACGACGAGCTCTCCACCCGTGAGCGCGAGGTGCTGGCCCTGCTCGCCCTCGGCTACACCAACCGCCAGATCGCGACCGAGCTCTACCTGTCGGTCGACACCGTCAAGAGCCACATGCGACGCCTCTACAGCAAGTTGGGCGTCACCAACCGCACCCAGGCGGCGCTGCGTGCCGACCGCTACCAGCTGCGCCCGCCGCTGTCCCGGGGGTCCTGATCCACGCCGACCCCGTCACCAGGAGCCGACCGATGAACGCAGAGCACACCAACGACCAGCAGGCCGCCGAGCAGGGCGAGCGGTTCACCGAGCCGTCGCCCGACCGCATGCCCACGGCCGAGGAAGCCGCCGCCGCGGAGCGAGCCGCCGAGGGCGTCGACCTCGACAGCGTCACCGAGCACTACCAGGAGATGGCCGAGCGCGGCGCCCACCAGCGCGGCGAGGGCGCCATCGACGGCACGCCGGGGAGCTGAGGGCCGTGCTCCGCACCATGCGCCACCCCGTCCGCTCCGCCCTTCGCACCGCCCTCACGGTGGCCGCCTGGAACAACCGCCGCACGATCGCCGTGTGGGCGCGCAGCCTCGCCACCGAGCTGCGCACCGGGCGACCGGACGCAGGGCGGCTCGCGTCCCTCTTGGCCACGCTGTCCACCCTCGCCCGGCGAACCCGTGACGGCGATCTCGCCGGGGTGGAGTGCGTCAGGGTCGTCGATCGCGACCTCGTCGTGGTCGAGGGCGACGGCGCCGGCGTCGACCTCGCCGCCAACGCGCTCGGCGCCACCGTCGCCGCCGACGTTCGCGCCACGGCCATGGCCTGAGCCCGCCGGCGCTGCCGGACCGGGGCGGGCGCAGCGCTCTGTTGGTGCGCGCACGCGTCCGGGCGCCATGATGTTTGAGATCATCCCTTCGGGGGAAGACGGCGCCGTCCGTCGCACAGAGGCCGGGAACACCCATGACCACTCCTGCACACCTTCCGCTCGTCCACGATGTCGGCTGAGACCACGTCCTCCCCGCAGGGCGAGGCCGAGCAGCACGTCGTCCGCCTGTCGGTACCCCTCGACGTCCGCCACGCCTCCACCGTGCGCCTCCTCGCCTCGTCCGTGGCCGCCGACGCCGGCCTGAGCGTCGACGACATCGACGACTTCCGCCTGGGCATCAACGAGGCGGTCTCCGTGCTCGCCGACGAGCCTGCGGTCGGAGGTGGCCGGCTCGAGCTCGAGTTCGAGGTCTCCTCGGGGGCGGTGGCGGCGACGGTCACCCGCAGCGACGGCGCGGGAGCGAGCGAGCTCGACGAGCTGGCGCGCCGGATCCTGGACGCCGTCGTCGACGGCCACGACTACGAGCGCGGCACGTTCCGGCTGCACAAGTC
>VFQR01001639.1_pt1 | contig 16305 bp, 14 predicted proteins | sample 3512321 | NCBI WGS metagenome assembly VFQR01 (sample SAMN10412374, study PRJNA504923) | tailings metagenome | isolation source: Relicate 3 Philex TSF1 revegetated site | place: Philippines: Tuba, Benguet | collected 2017-08-29
CATGCGGCGCTGCCCGCGTGGCGGCGGAACACCTCGTCGAGGGTGGTCGACCGGCTCGACAGCTTGAACAGCGGCAGGCCGAGCTCCACCACGATGTCGCGCACCCGGTCGAGCTGGGCGTCGCCCTCGACGGCCACGTCGACCAGACCGTCGGTGGCCACGGCCCGCATCCCCGCGTCGCGCAGCGCGCGCACGAGCCGCTCGCTGTCCACGCCGACGTCGACCGTCACCGACCCCGTCCGCTCGAGCAGCGAGGCGGTGGCGCCGGCGACCACGAGTCGGCCGCCGTCGATCATCACCACGTGCTCGCACACCTGCTGCACGTCGTCGAGCAGGTGCGTGGCCATCAGCACGGAGATCCCGAACTCCCCGAGGCGGGCCACGAGGGCGAGCATCTCCTCGCGTCCGAGCGGGTCGAGCCCGGCCGTCGGCTCGTCGAGCAGCACCAGCTCCGGGTCACCCACCAGCGCCTGCGCGAGCTTCGCCCGCTGGCGCATGCCGGTGGAGAACCCGCCGATCGGGCGGAAGCGCGCCTCGTCGAGGCCGACGAGGTCGAGCACGTCGGAGGCTCGCTGGCGGGCGGCGCGTGCTGGCAGGCCGCTCAGCTCGCCGAAGGTGGACACCACGTCGGCGGCGCTCTGGTCGAGCGGGAGGCAGTCGTGCTCGGGCATGTAGCCGAGCCGGGAGCGGACCCGGATGGGGTCGGCCGCCACGTCGATGCCGCACACCTCCACCCGACCCTCCGTCGGGCGGGTGAGGCCCAGCAGCAGCCGGAACGTGGTCGTCTTGCCGGCGCCGTTGGCCCCGACGAGGCCGATGCGGCCGCGCGGGACGGTCACGGTGAGGTCGTCGAGCGCGGTGACGCCGGGGTAGCGCTTCGTGAGCCGCTCCAGGCGGAGCGCGGGTGCGAGATCCATCCGGCGCCGAGTGTGCCACGCCCCCGCTCGTCGGGGCGGTGCACCACCTGCGGCGAGCAGCGTCGAGGCGTGGCGGAGCGGCGACGCGGGTGGTGGGTGTCCGGGGTCGCCTCAGCTCGGCACTCGCGTGGCGGACGCCAGCAGGACCGGCTGGGGGAGCGCGTCCCACGTCGCGGTCAGGCCCATCGCGGCGGCCGTGGCCGGGTGGAGGTGCCGGTGGAGGGTGACCTCCAACCGCCCCCGCCGGAAGGTGACGTGCGAACCGTGATCCGCGTGGAGCCGCAGGCCGTCGACGGCGGCGGGCTCGACGGCGCGGGTGCCGCGATGGCCGAGCGTGATCGCGGTGGGCGCCACGTACCAGCGGCCCTCGTGCAGCGCCCACCCCAGCGCCTCGCCCTGGCCGGTGAGCGCCACCCCGGCCAGCACCATCACGTACCGCTCGTCCTCGACGCCGTCGTACACCCAGCGCGTGCCGAGCACCGAGTGCTCCGTCGTCGTGATCGGCTCCACGTCGTCGAGCGGTGCGTCCCGGTACGTGAGCGGCACCTGCAGCAGCGTGTCGCCGGCCATCACGACGTGGGTCTCGATGCCGACCTCGCCCTCGGGATCGTCGAACCGGAACGCGCCGATCACCCGGAGCCCGCCGTCGGCGCCGGGTGCCCACGGCTGGGTGGGCACCCACGCGCTCAGGATCTCGTCCTTGGTGGGCGTGACCGTCGCAAGATGGAAGATCGCCACGCGCCGCAGGCTAGATCGCCGGCCGGCTCCGTGGCCGAGGGAGCTGCCGTGCGGCCGGACGGCAGGGAGTCCGGCGGCGGCCCCGTCCGCGTCGAGGTCCGACACCGCCAGGCGGTCAGGCGGCACCGCGACTGCCGGCGGGGCCGGCCTCACCGCCGCCGCGTGGGCGGCGTCGAACGATCCTGGTCTGGCGATGGCTGGGTCGGCCGCCGGCGTCGGAAGTGGCGTCGGGGTCGTCGGGGTCGTCGGCGAGAGGTGGGAGCCCGTGGTGGGCGCGCCAGCGTTCTCGGGCGTGGTCGAGGTCGGCGGGGGTGATGTCACGTCGTGGGCCCGGTGCCGGGGCGCGCTCGTTGCGGCGGAAGCGGCCGTGGCGGTTGTGGGGTCGGCAGTCGACGCGGCCGTTGAACTGGTCGGTGGGGCCGCCTTCGGACGCGGGTGTGATGTGGTCGATGTCGAGATCGGTGCCGTGGGCGTCGCAGCCGGCCGTGTTGGTGCAGCTGTAGAGGTCGCGGGCGAAGATCGCCTGGCGGAGCAGGCCCGTGAAGCAGCGCTGGCTGCTGCCGGCGATGATCGTCTGGCCGTCGAAGATGAACCGTTCCATGACGGCGTCGTCGAGATGGGGAGCGACCTGGTGGACCCGCACCACGTGGCCGGAGGCGAGTTGGCAGAGGTCGCGCGCGCGGTCTTCGCCGACGCAGAGCACGAACAGCGGCTTGGCGGGGGTGGCGTCGGGTGGTGCGCTGGCGGAGCGGCGGGCCATCTCCACGAGGGCGGCGGCGAGGCGTTGGGAGCGGACCCGGGTGCGCCCCTCGCGTCGGTCGGCGAGGTAGAGCTCCCGTTCGATGGCGTCGAGCTGCCCGAGGAGGATCTCGGCGGAGACCTGATCTTCGAGCCAACCGTCGAAGCGCAACCCGCCGACGGTTCGGGAGGCGAACAACCGGTCCCCCGACTCCTCGGACCCACCGCGAGCGCTGTCGTTCCCACCGCTGTCACGGTGTGGGTCCTGATCGAACAAGCCACCACTCCCGCCACCGGTATCGCCTCCGCCGGCGTCCCCATCGTCGGCGTTGGTCTCGCTGCTGTCGTCGGCGCCGGGGCCGGGACGGTGGGGCTGGGCCTGGCGGCGCTGCTGGTCGAGCTCGGCGTCGGCGCGGATGGTCCAGTAGGTGACGACCCGCTCGGCTTCGTCGAAGCGCAGCGACTGGCACTGCTCGACCAGCACCGCTTCGTCGCGGGCGAACAGCGCTGCCCGCTCGGGTGTGCGGGCTCGGGCGAACAACCCGACGTGATCACAGGACAGCTGGCCGGACACGATCGCCTCGCGCGCGCTGGGCATGTGGTCGAGCTGGTGGGCCTCCCGCACGATCCGCCCCGCCCGGCCGCGATGGCTGCGGGTCTCGCGGGCGAGTCGGGCCGTGGCGCTCGCGGAGCCGTCGAGGAGCCACACCATCTTCGCGTCCCACACCGCCACCCGCGAGGCCAGCGCCACCGTGAGCCGGTCGATCTCGCGCACGATGCCGACCACGTCGTCGTGGAGCTCGCCGTCGGTCAGCGAGTGCGGATCCACCCGCAGCAGCTCCTCCGTCACGTCGCGCAGCCCCGCCAGCGACGGCGGCACCACCTCCGGCGACAGCATCTCGTCCACGAACGCATGTTCCCACGGGGGTGTCACGCGGGATGCAGAGGGCAGGTGCTGTCGCTGCGAGCGTCACCCGTCGGCGGGGCAGCAGACCTCGAGCTCCATCCCGTCCGGGTCGCGGAAGAACAGCGACCACTCGTCGCCGAGCCGCTGGATCTCGCCGACCTCCTGGGCGCCCGCCTCCACCAGCCGTGAGCGCAGCTCCTCGAGCACGTCGCGCGAGGGCGCAGCCAGCGCGAAGTGGTCGATGGCGCCACGGCCGCCCTGCCGTCGGCGCTCGCCGATGATCTCCTCGGCAGGAACCTCGAACACGTTGAGGGCCGCACCACCGCCGAGGTCGAGGATCTTCATCCACGGGTGGTGCTCGCTGCGCGGCACCTCGAACGTGACCGACGCCCCGAACGCCGCCTCGTAGAACGAGACGGTGAGGTCCATGTCGGTGGTGAGCGTGGCGACGTGGTTGAACCCGGTGGTGAGCGGCACGGTGCGCCTCCGTCTCGAGGTGTGCGCCGCCATCATGCCTCCGCGCCCGACGCCCTCGCGCCGCAACCGCGCCGAGCGGACGCCAGCTACACGAAGTGGTGGCCGCCGTTGACCACGATCCGCTGCCCTGTGATGAAGGAGGCGGCGTCGGAGGCGAGGTAGGCGACGGCGCCGGCGACGTCGTCGCGGCTGCCCCAGCGGGGGACCGGCTGGCGGGCCAGCCACGCCTGCTCCTCCTCGGCAGCGATCACGCCGTGGCGCTCGACCGGGATCCAGCCCGGGGACACCAGGTTCACGGTGATCCCGTGGCGGCCGAGCTCGATCGCCCACCCGCGGGTGAGCCCGACCAGCGCGCCCTTGCCGGCCATGTAGGCCGACCAGCTGTGGGCGCCGCGGTCGAACAGGTCGCTGCCGATGTGGATCAGGCGCCCCCACCCGGCCGCGCGCATGTCGGGCAGCGCCGCCTGCGCCAGCAGCAGCGGGCTCTTGGCGAAGAACTCGAGGTGCAGGAGCACGGTCGCCCACGAGAGCTCCTCGAGCGGGATCGCGTCCTGCGGGCCGGATGCGTTCGCCACGACCACCAGCAGCGGCCCGAGCGCCTCGCGGGTGGCCGCGACCACGCGCTCGACCGCAGCCGCGTCCGTCGCGTCGCCGGCCACCGCCACGGCCCGGCCGCCGTCGGCGACGATCACGTCGGCGACCGCACCGGCGCGGCCGTGGTCGAGGTCGTTCACGCCCACGGCCCAGCCGTCGCGGGCGAGACGTCGCGCGATGGAGGCTCCCAACCCGCCGGCCGCCCCGGTCACCAACGCTGCGCCTGCAGCACGTCGCTCCCGCTCGTCCACCCGGTCATCTTGGCCCACCACCGTCGCCTCACCCCGATGGGGTTACCCGGCGGTAGCGGCGGGCGCGGATCGGCTCCCGCGGGACCGTGGAAGGCGGAGGAGGTGACGGATGCGTGCAACCCGATCCCCGGAACCGGCATCGGTGGGCGAGGCGGTGGTGCACCCCTCGCGCCACGGGCCCACGCGCGTCGAGCTCCGCGGCGAGTTCGACCTCGACGACACGGCGTGGTGCGCCGCCGTCGACGAGCTGATCCACCAGGGCTGGGCCGAGCTCGAGCTGGACCTCGCCGAGGTGCTCTTCGCCGACTCGACCTTCGTCCGCGACCTCTACCGTCTGCACCACCACGCCAAGGCGTGCGGCGGCGCGGTCAGCGTCGTCGGTGCTTCGCCGCTGATGATGCGGATCCTCACCGTCACCGGCATCGCCGAGCTGGTCGGCGCAGCAGTGCTGGGCGCGCCGGACACCTGAGTCGGCGCGGTCGCCGTGGTGGCGAGCGCCGGCGGAGCCCCTACGCGTCAGGGCGCCCGGTGCTCGGCCTTGACGAGGAGGAGCATCGGTGCCACGAGCTCGTCGACGAGCACGGCGTTCACCTCCTTCGTGAGGTGCACCCCGTCGGGCCGCCCCGCGGGCCCGTCCAGGCCTTCGACTGCCAGCCACGACGGCAGGTCCACCTGCGCCACCCGCAGGTCGTCGACGATCGAACGCAGGGCCGCCCACCGGCGCGGCTCGGCGGCGGCCTCGTCGCCGTAGCGGCCCCAGTGGGGGTGGACGTCGGTCGGTCGGACGTACACGACCTGGGCGCCGCTGTCGACGATCGTCCGCGTCACCCGCCGGTAGGCCTCCTCCACGAGGCGCCGACCGGCGGCATCCGCCACCGACACCACGGAGCCGTCGGGGAGGTGGATGTCCACCACGTCCCACAACCCCACGTAGAGCAGCACGACGTCGATCTGCTCGCCGGCGACGCGCCCGGCGAGCGAGTCCCACGCGGTCGTGCAGCCGGCGAGGTCGACGAGGGTCCGCTTCCCCGACGGGTCGATGTACTCGTGGCGCCGTCCGTCGCCCGCCGCGGTGAGGCCACAGCCGGGGTACGCCGCCGTGGCGACGGTGAGGAGGTCGGGGTGCGCGGCGGCGTGATCGAGGAGGGCGTGCGCCAGGTACATCGCCGTGCTGTCGCCGGCGACCAGCACGCGCACCGGACGGTCGAGGGGCACCCGGCGAAGGGAACGCAGCGCGGGCGCCCCGAACCCACCCGCTCCGTCCGCCACGGCGACCGCAGCGCGGTCGCCGGCACCGGCCGGCGTGGCGACGCCGGCGACCGGCGGTGCGGCACCCAGCGAGCCCGCCGCTTCGTGCCCGCCGCCCGCCGTGGCGCCGAGGGGGCTCGTCGCCGCCACTGCGGCGCCGGCAGCGGCGGACGGGAGCGGGGGCAGCGTGACCACGCTCGCGGCGAGGACGGATCCGGTCGTGGGACGTGCCGCTGGAGCGACGACCAGGACGACCAGCGCCAGAGCGGCTGCCCCCGCCAGCGGGCCGCGCCAGCCGGCGAGGCGCCGCCGCGAGCGCACCGGGGACTCGACGAGCCGCAAGGACAGGTGGGCGAGCGCGACGGCCACCGCCACGCGGAGGAGGTCGAGGAGAGGACCGTCGACGCGCGCCCGCGCAGGGTCGAGGAACAGGATCACCGGCCAGTGCCACAGGTACAGCGCGTACGACCGGTCGCCGAGCCACCTGAGCGGCCCGGCGCCGAGCACGCGTCCCCAGCCGTCGGCGGCGGCGACGACCACCGCGACCATCGCCGCCGCGAACGCCGGGAAGCCCCAGCGGAACAGCCACGTGGAGTCCTCGTCGGCGACGAGCACGATCGCGGCCGCGACGGCGGCGGCCGCAGGTGCGAGGCGCCGGGCGAGGGCACCGCCGCGGAGCCGGCCCGAGGGCAGCGTGACCGTGAGGGCCCCCGCGGCGGCGCCGAGCAGCAGGCTGTGCGCCCGCGCTGCGGTGTCGAGGTAGGTGGCCGACGGCGCCGCGGCGTCGAAGCGCAGGTTCATGTACGCCACCGAGGCGCCGGCCAGGACCAGCGCACATCCCCCGACGGCGGAGCGCGCGAACGGTCGCCCTCGCCGGCGAGCGGCGCCCAGCACGCCCGCCAGCACCAGTGGCCAGACCACGTAGAACTGCTCCTCCACGGCGAGGGACCAGAAGTGCGTGATCGGCGACGGCTCGCCGAAGCGGGCCCAGTAGTCGCCGCCGTTGGTGATCGTGCCCCAGTTGGAGGCCCAGAGCGCGGCCCAGCGGAGGTCGCTCGCCAGGCCCGGCACCCGGATGCCGGCCAGCGGCCACACCACGGCCACCACCAGCAGGACGACGAGGCTGGCGGGCAGCAGCCGGCGCAGCCTGCCGGCCCAGAAGGCGCGCAGCCGGGGCCGCCCGCCGTGCTGCTCCGCGTCGTCGACCAGCTTCCAGGTGATCAGCCAGCCGGAGAGGACGAAGAACGCATCGACGCCGAGGTTGCCGCCCGGCAGGCGGTCGAGGTGGAAGAGCACCACCGCGGCCACGGCGACCGCGCGGATCCCGTCGAGCCCCGGCCGGTGCGCGACGGGCGAGGCGGCCCTGGCCGCGCTCGCGGCCGGCACCGCCGGCCGCCAGGTCCGGTCGAGCGCGCTCAGCGCGCGCCCCACCCCGGGTCCCACCCCATGGCCGGACACTAGCGGGACCAGGAACCGCCCTCGCGGGACCCGCGGCGGCGCCAGGCGGTCAGCGGCGCAGGTGGCGGAGCATCCACGCCTCGGCGACGACGGCGCCGATTGCCACGGTCCAGAACGCGATGGCACCTGCGGTGGTGACGGCTCTGCCGGCGAGCGCGACCGCGCACACGAGCGCGGCCACGAGCACCGCGGCCGACACCACCGACACGACGCGCTCGAGGCGGGTGAGGTCGCGGTCGTAGCGGATGCCCTCGGCCGTGGCGCCCTCGGCCTTCAGCAGCCGGCCCAGCCATCGCACCGGGGAGGAGGCGACGAACAGCACGCCCGGTGCCCACACCAGCAGCGTGGCCACGAGCCAGCGCTCGGCCCCCACGTCGACGGTGGGTGAGGTCTCCACGGCGGCCGCCATGACGAACGTCGACACGGTCGTCACCAGCACCACGAGCAACGCCTTGATGTAACGCAGGACGATCACCTGCACGCGGATCACGTGGCGGGCCATCCCGTACTCGATCTTCGCCACCTCGTCCACGAGCGTGCGGTCGCGCACGCCGGCCAGCTGCAGCAGGGCAGTGGCGCGGGAGGCATCGGTGGGCACCGGCGCCGACGCGAGGCCGTCGTAGGCCGCCACCTGCGCGTCGATGTGCCGCCGAGCCGCCTCGTTGGCCGGCACCAGCAGCTCCACGTTGCCCGGGTCGGCCCGCCGACCCTCGAGCTCGCCGTAGCCGCGCGCGCCCAGCTCGTCGACGGGCAGGTGCAGGCTCGTCAACGTGAACCGCGGCGTGAAGGTGGTGCCCCGCTCGCTGCTGACGTGGTTGGCGTGGAAGTAGAAGCGGGTCAGCTCGAACAGCAGCAGCCAGATCACCGCCATCGCCAGCAGGAGCGTCAGCACCACCAGCGCGGCGAGGCCGAGGTGGAGGGGCGAGTGGGTGGAGCCCAACAGGCCGCGGAGCACGTTGACCACGGCGTCACGGCCCACGGCGGGGAGGAGCACCAGCACGCCCGCACCCGACAGCAGCGCCGTGGCGGTGCGGTGGAGGGTGGACAGCCTCACCTCGGAGCGCTGGAGGTACGCGCGCAGCGCCGCCCGCTCATCGTCGCTCAGCACCGGCGCCTCGGTCACCGTGGGGGAGCGTAGAGCCGCCGCCCCCTCGCGACCGTGCGCGCTGCGCGAGCGCTCGACTTCGGCGTGCGAGACTGCGGCGTGCTCCTCGGTGGGATCAACCACGTGGCGGTGCTGACGGGCGACACGGCGCGCTTCCTCGAGTTCTACGGCGGCGTGTTCGACGTCGACCACGAGGTGATCGAGCAACAGGACGGGTTCCGCCTGACGATCGTGTGGATCGGGCGGAGCGCCGAGTTGAACGTGTTCGAGCTCGACGGCAACACGGAGCACGAGCGGCAGGTGCCGATGTTCGGGCGAGGGCGGCTGGACCACCTGGCGCTCGAGGCCGCGTCGATCGAGGCCTTCGAGGAGATCCGCGCCCGCCTGCTGGCGCGGGGCGCCACCGACGGCTTCGTCACCGACTTCGGCCACATCCTCAGCCTGTTCTTCCGCGACCCCGACGGCCTGGAGGCGGAGGTGTGCGTGGCCAACCCGGACGCGGTGCCGGGCGTGCACAACCCACCGGGGACGCCGTCGTCGAGGTACCAGCCGGCGTGAGTCGGGTTGCGTCGCCGAGACATTTAGTGCGAAACTGCCGCATGACTGAGACGACGGTGCGACGCGACGTGGACGGGGGGCCGGTCCGCGTGACCTTGGCCGGGGAGTTCGACGTGGCCGACGCGACGCTGACCGACCTCGACGAGGAGCTCGCGGGGCCGCGAGGTGTCCGCGTGGAGGTCGACGCTGCCGACGTGACCTTCGCCGACTCGAGCTTCGTCCGCAGCCTGCTCCGGCTGCGTCAGCACGTCCTCGACCGCGACGGCGAGCTGGTGGTGGTGGCGATGTCGTGGCAGCTCGAGCGCGTCCTCCACCTCACCGGTGTCGCCGACCTCGTCGCCGAGGGCGCGCTCCAGCCCGCCTGTCACGCGTAGTCGGAGGGCCGCCGCGGCACGCTCGGTAGCCGCAGGGCCCCACCGGGTGAAACATCAACTTCATCCACGCGCTGGTTGCAGTGTGCAACGGATGGTGCCAGTGTCGATGCCATGGGCGAGGCCGTGGTGCATCCGCGCGGCGAGGATGCCGCCACCCTCGTCGAGCTGAAGGGCGAGTTCGACCTCGACGACGTGTCGTGGCGCGGCGTCGTCGACGAGCTAATCTTCCAGGGATGGCCACGCGTGGAGCTCGACCTCTCCGCCGTGGAGTTCGGTGACTCGTCGTTCCTGCGCAGCCTGTACCGGTTGCACCAGCACGCGCAGGACCGCGAGGGTGGGGTGACCATCGTCGCCGCCTCGCCGCCGGTGCGCCGCCTGCTGCAGATCACCGGGCTCGACGCGATCCTCGCCCCCGGCCTCGACTGACGAGGCCCGCCGGTACCCTCGCCGGCCGTGGCCGCCCCCCGGTATGTGATCGACGCCGAGCTCCCGACGGCTGCCGACGTGCAGGCCCTCCTCGCACGGCACTGGGAGCTGATGCGGGCGTCGTCGCCTCCCGAGGACACCCACTACCTCGACACCGCCGGGCTGCTGGCGCCGGACGTCACGTTCGTCACTGCCCGCGCCACCGGACTTGACGACCCGGCAGGCACGCTCCTCGCGATCGGCGCGCTGAAGGAGCTGGATCCCGGCCACGGCGAGCTGAAGTCGATGCACACCCCTGCGGAGCACCGTGGGCGCGGCCTGGGAGCGGCGATGGTGGAGCACCTCGTGCAGCTGGGCCGGCGCCGCGGCTACCGCCGCCTCAGCCTGGAGACCGGCTCCATGGCCGCCTTCGCTGCGGCCCGTGCGCTCTACGCCCGCGCCGGGTTCCTGGAGTGCGGGCCGTTCGCCGACTACGCCGTCAGTCCCAACACGGCGTTCATGACCCTCGAGCTGTGAGTGCCCCGACGACCCGGGGCGCGAGGCGGTAGGGCAGCGCGCCGGCGCCCACCACGTCGACGGTGCCGGCCAGGTGGAGGTCGCCGCCGCCCGCACCAGGGACGTGGAACGCCCAGCACCCCGTCGACCCGGTGTGGCCGATCATGGGCGGTACGGCCCTGGCCGGCGTCATCCATCGCGGCAGCTGGTAGCGCATCACGCCGAGGCCGTACTCGATGGGCCAGCCGGGCTCCATCAGCGCTGCCCGGTCGCGAGGGAGCCCGAAGCGCCGCCACGAGCCGAGCATCACCGCGAGGTACGGCTGTGGCACGAGCCGCCCGGTCCCGAGCGCCCGGAGGAACGCGATCAGGTCGTGGGCGGTGGCGTAGACGGCGGGGAACGACGCCATCGCCATCGGCAGGTGCAGCTCGCCGCCATCGCGGGTGCTGAGCGCCGCGGGTTCGGGTGTGGCCGGGTCGAGGGGTCGGCCGCCGTCCACCCAGCTGTGGCGCATCCCGGCGGGTGCGAACACCCGCGTCGCCAGCACCTCGGCGAGCGGAGCTGCCTCCACCCGCTCCACGATCGCCCCGAGGAGGAGGAAGTTGCCGTCGCCGTAGCGCACCTTCGCCCTCGGGTCGGCGGGGTCCCGAGGCGCGAAGTGCGGGCGGATCCGCCGCAGCCGCTCGGCCACGTCGGCAGCCGTCCAGGCCATGTCCGTGCCTGCGGCGAGGGAGGCGAACCACGGGCGCTCGCCACGGGGCGCCTCGGTCACGGGATCGGGGAGGCCCGTCGACTGCGCGAGGAGCTGGTGGACGGTGATCCCCCCGCCCCCTCCGGCCGCGAGCGGGTGCATCCCGTCCCACAGCTCGGGCTCCACGACCTCGTCGAGCCGCGTGGCCAGCTGCAGCCGGCCCTCGGCCACCAGCTGCAGCACGGCGGTGGCGATCAGCGTCTTGTCGATGCTGGCGACGAAGAACGGGGTGGTCACCGTCATGAGCGGGCCACCGTGGCGGACCGTCCCGCCGGCGACGCTGACCACCTCGTCGTCACCGCACTGGACGACCAGGACGTGGTGCGAGGCGTGAGCTCGCTCGGCCCGGCGCTCGACGAGGCGGCGGACCTGCTCGGTGGCGGTGGCGGTCACGGCGCCTCCTCAGCTGTCCGCGGTGCGAGGCCGTGCCGCGCGGCGAGGGCCAGCACCAGCGGGTCGCTGCCGTGGCGGCGCCACGCCCGGCGGAGCACGGTCGTCACGGCGCTGCCGGCGCCGCGGCTCGAGAGGAGGTGGTGGGCGATCACCAGGTCGAGCGGGAACTCGGCGAGGTGCTCGCTGCCGAGGGCGCTGGCCCTCGCCGTGTCCCCTTCGAGCAGTGCCACGGCCACGTCGACGTGCTGGCGCTCCCGTCGGGTGAGGCGCCCGTCGCCCTCGGCCAGGTGCAGTCGGGCCACCCGCGGTGCGGGCGAGGAGAGCGCCAGACCAGCCCGCGCGAGCGCAAAGCGGAGGTCCGCGGCGAGGGCCCGGGCGAAGTGGCCCGCCGCCGGCGAGCCGGTGACGGTGGCACCCACGGCATCACCGTAGGCCGTGGCGGCCGTGGTGCTGGCGGTGGTGAGCGGGTAGCCCGACGGGTCGGCGAGGCGGACCGGGGCGGTGGTGCCGTGGGGGCCGTGCATCGTCGCCACCGCCTTCACGACCCCGCCACCGGTGCGGGCTCCCGCTGGTCGGCCCCGGGCTGCGCCCACCCGCCCGGCTCCACGCCGGGCCCGCCACCCAGCCCGGCACCCGGCTCGGGGAGCGGCTCGTCGCCGGGCTCGTGCAGGCCGATCCGGTCGTGCAGCCGGCGCAGCGGCGCGGGCGCCCACCAGTTCCACTCGCCCAGCAGCTTCATCGTCGCCGGCACGAGCAGGGTGCGCACGATCGTCGCGTCGACGATCACGGCGAGGGCGAGGCCGAGACCGAGCTGCTTGATCGACAGGACCTGTCCCGAGGCGAACCCGGCGAACACCACCACGAGCAGCAGGGCAGCGGAGGTGATGATCCGGCCGGTGCGCTGGAGCCCGAGCGACACCGCTTCGTCGTTGTCGCCCGTGCGGTCGTGGATCTCCTTCACCCTGGCGAGCAGGAACACCTCGTAGTCCATCGACAGGCCGAAGGCGAAGATGAAGATCAGCACCGGCATCACGAGGTCGACCGAGCCGACAGAGTCGAAGCCGAGGAGGCCCGACAGGTTGCCGTCCTGGAACACCCACACCAGCGCTCCGAAGCTCGCGCCGAGGCTGAGCAGGTTCATGACGATCGCCTTCAGCGGGATGAGCACCGAGCCGGTCATCAGGAACAGCAGGACGAAGGTGGCCAGGCCGATCACGCCGAGGGCGAGCGGGAGGCGCTCGGCCAATGAGGAACGGAAGTCGACGAGGAACCCGACGCTGCCGCCGGCCTCCGCGTGGAAGCCCGGGTCGAGCGAACGGATGGCCGCGAGGGCGTCCTCCGCCTGCTGGTCCTGGCCGCCTCCGGCCGGCACGGCGTCGGCGACCATCACCCCGGCGGGGGTGCCCGGCCGGACGGACACGGCGGCGATGCCGTCCACGTCGGTCAGCTCGGCGAGGAAGGCCTGCGCCTCCGGCGAGGCGGGGTCGACGTCGGCCACCACGGTGATCGGGTCGGCACCCCTGCCCGGGAAGCGGTCGGCGAGCGTCATCGCCACCTGGCGCGACTCCGACGAACGGGGCAGGCTGCGGGCATCGGCCATCTCGAAGCGGACGCCGAGGAACGGCACGGCGAGCAGCAGCAGGAAGGCGGACACGGCGACCACCACCGGCACCGGCCGGCGCTGCACCAGGCGGGACAGGCGGAAGAAGTACCCGTGGTCGTCGGTGCGGGTGCGCGAGGGCTTGATCCGCCGTCCGGCCACGGCCACGAGCGCGGGCAGCAGGGTCAGGCCCGCCGCCATGGCGACGATGACCACGGTGATCCCGGCGATCCCGAGGCTGGTGAACGTGGGCTCGCGCAGCGTGAGCAGCCCGGCGAGCGAGACGGCCACGGTGAGGGCGGAGAACGCGACGGTCATCCCCGCGGTGGCGACCGTCCGCTCGACGGCGGCGCCCACCTCCAGGCCGCGGCCGCGCTCCTCCTTGAACCGGCTGACGATGAGGAGGCCGTAGTCGATGCTCAGGCCGAGGCCGAGCATGGCCACCACGTGCACCGCGTCGACGCTCACGTCGGTGAACGTGGAGATGGCGAACAGCGAGCCCATGGCGAGCACCGCCGCCACCACGGCGATGACGAGCGGAAGGCCGGCGGCGATCACGCCGCCGAAGATCACGACCATCGCCACGAGCGTCACCGGCAACGCGACCGAGTGCCCGCGCTGGAGGTCGGCCTCCGCCGCCTCGACGAACTGCTCGAGCATCACGAGCGAGCCCCCGACGGTGACCGACGGCGCCTCGATCGCGCGGAGCCGGTCGCCGATCAGCGCGGCGAGCCGGCGCTCCTCGGCGTGGTCGAGGGTGGGCGAGACGGCGACCACGACCAGGCTGGCCCGGCGGTCCACCGCCACGAGCTCCGGTGCACGCGTGCCGTAGTGGTCGGCGACCGCGGTGACGCCATCCATGGCGGCGATGTCGGCGGCCGCGGCCCGCACGGACGCGGCCACCGCCGGGTCGTCGACAGCCACGCCGTCGACGACGGCCGCGATCTCACCGCCGTTGCCCACCAGCTCCTCCACGCGGTTGAACACGCGCGCCGACTCGAGGCGGTCGCTCGCGGCCTGGCCGACGACGAGGCGGTCCATCACCCCGCCGGCGGCGACGGCGCCGACGACGAGGAGCAGCGCCCACACGGCGAGGACCCTTCGCCGGCGGGTGTACACGAACTGACCGAGGGAGCGGAACATGGGGCCTCCTGAGTGGACGGGCCGTCCTCCGGCCCGTGCGCCCACCCTCGGGCCCGCCGCTGACAGCTCGCTGACAGGTGACGGTGGCCTGCTGACGGGAGCTGCGCTCCGTGGGCGTCAGCAGCCGCCGCTCGACGCCAGCTGCGCCGCCCGGTCGGCCGGGAGCGACCTGCCCCGCTCGCCGAGCTCGCGCGCACGCGCCGACCCGATCAGCCTCGTCGCCGCGGCGGTGATCCGGTCCACGTCGTGGCGCTCGGCCGCCGGCAGTGGCGCGCCGCCGCGCGCCCTCGTCGCCGCAGCGGCCCCGAGCACCGTGGCCGCTGCTTCGCCGTCGCCACGCGCGGCGGCCACGCCGGCGAGCCCCTCCAAGGCGAGGGCGACCGCGCGCGGGTCGCCCTGCGCCTTGGCGTGCTCCAGCGCCTCCAGGTGCAGCCGGCGGGCGTCACCCAGCCGGCCCTGCGCCTCGGCCACGAACCCGAGGCACGACGACGTGAACGCCGCGCCGCCGGCGAACCCGGGGCGGGCCCACCACGTCAGCGCCGCCGCGTGCAGCTCCCAGGCCTCCTCCAAGTGGCCCCGGCGGCGGGCGATCAACCCGAGGCCGTTGCGGGAGAACGCGATGGCGTCCTCGCGACCCTCGGCAGCCGCCTCCGCGATGGCCCGGCGGTGCAGCTGCTCGGCGGTGTCGAGCTCGCCCTGCAGGAAGCGCACGTTGGCGAGCTGCGCCAGGATCTGGTGCCGCCCCCAGCCCAGCTCGCCCGCCAGCTCCACGGCGCTGGCGAGGTGCTGGCCGGCGGCGGCGAGGTCGCCGGCCACCTCGTCGGCCACGCCCACCATCGCCTCGGCGCGCAGGCGGCCCCACGGCTCACCCACGGCAGCGAAGGCGGCGAGGCTCGCGCCGTAGTGCTCACGCGCGAGCGCCAGCTCGCCGGCGTTGAGGTGGGTGGCGCCGCGCACCAGCGCCACGACGCCCGCTCCCCAACGGTCGCCCGCGGCGGCGAGCAGCGGCTCGGCGTGGTCGAGGAGCCGGCGCACGGGCTGCGGGTCGCCGAGGCGGAGGAGCGTGACGGCGGCGAGGGCACCGACGAGGCCCTCCACGCCGGCGTCGTCGCACGCGGCCGCTTCGTCGACGGCACGACCGGCCAGCTCGCGGGAGCGCTCGAAGTCGGCCTCCGCCTCCGCGATCATCGCCGCCCACGCCAGCCCCCGGGCGCGGTCGGTGCGCGCCCCGCCCGCCATCGCCAGCGCCTCACCCAGTCGACGCCGCCCGTCGCGACGATGCGCGCGCACCGTCCAGTAGAGCCCGAGGTCGGCGGCGAGCGCGTGGGCGAGGTCGCCGTCCCCGGCCTCGACGGCGGTCTCGAGCGCGCAGCGCAGGTTGTCGTGCTCGGCGTCGAGGCGCTCCAGCCAGCTGCGCATGGCCACCGTGCGCATCTCGGCGTCGGCGCGGCGGGCCATGTCGGCGAACCGGCGGGCGTGGCGGTCGCGCCCTGCGTGCAGCTCACCGCGGTCGGCCAGCCGCGCCAGGCCGTACTCGCGCAGCGTCTCGAGCATCCGGTAGCGGCCGGCGCGCCACCCCTCGCGGTGGTCGACGACGAGGAGCGACCGGTCCACCAGCCTGACCAGCAGCTCGACCAGCTGGTGCTCGTCGCCGCCCGCCACCCCGGCGTCACGGCAATGGCCCACGGCGTCGTCGAGGGTGGCGCCGCCGACGAACACGGACAGCTGCTCGAAGCACCGCCGCTCGTCCTCGAAGAGCAGGTCGTAGCTCCAGGCCACCAACGCCTCCAGCGTCTGCTGGCGGGGCAGGGCCGTGCGCGGGCCACCGGTGAGGAGCCGGAAGCGGTCGTCCAGCCGGGCGGCCACCTCCTCGGCGGAGAGCGCGCGCAGCCGGGCGGCCGCGAGCTCGATGGCGAGGGGGATGCCGTCGAGGCGGCGGCAGATCTCGGCCACCGCCGCTGCGTTCGTCGGTTCGAGGGTGAAGCCGCGTCGCACCCGGGCGGCACGGTCGACGAACAGCGCCACGGCGGCCGAGGCGGCGACCTCGTCGAGGTCGTCGCCCGCCGGTACGTCGAGGGTGTCGACCGGCCACTGCTGCTCGGCCGCCAGGCCGAGCGGCTCGCGGCGGAGGG
>VFQR01001640.1_pt1 | contig 16303 bp, 16 predicted proteins | sample 3512321 | NCBI WGS metagenome assembly VFQR01 (sample SAMN10412374, study PRJNA504923) | tailings metagenome | isolation source: Relicate 3 Philex TSF1 revegetated site | place: Philippines: Tuba, Benguet | collected 2017-08-29
ACCTGGCCTGAATCGCAGGAGAAGCGGCTGGTGCCGTCCGGCATCACGCCCTTGCCCTGCGTGGCGCGGATCGCGGTGCAGAGATTCGAACGCCGGCTCAGGCAGGTTTTGCACTGCCGGCATTCCGGCGTGTAGAGCGGGATCACATGGTCGCCCGGCTTCACGCTGGTCACGCCGGCGCCGACCTCGCGCACGATGCCCGCGCCCTCATGCCCAAGGATCGAAGGAAACAAGCCTTCCGGATCGGCGCCCGAGAGCGTGTAGAGATCGGTGTGGCAGAGGCCGGTGGCCTTCACCTCCACCAGCACCTCGCCGGCCTTGGGGCCTTCGATTTCCACCTCGGTCACGTCGAGCGGCTTGCCGGCCGCCCAGGCCACGGCTGCGCGGGTCTTCATGCGGACACTCCAGATGCGGCCCCCATGTTGCGACGCTTCGCGCCCGGCGTCACGATGGGGCGGGATTGGCCGGGGGTAACGCATGCGGCAGGGCGGGGGAGCATGGGTCGCGCGCGCCTGGCCTTCGCTGCTGCTGGGCTCCGCGCTGGTCTATCTCGTCGCGGTGCCGATCGTCTTCCTGGTGCTGGCCTCTCTGCGGCCGAGCGGCTTTCCCTTCGATGCCGGATGGACGCTGGCCAACTACGCCGCTGTCTATGGCGATCCGCGCTTCCTGCGGCTGCTGGGCGACACGCTGGTCTTCGCGCTGGGTTCGGTCGCGATCGCGCTGACGCTGGGCGCGACGCTCGCCTTCCTGGTGGAGCGCAGCGACCTGCCGGGCGCGGGGCTGGTGCGCGCGCTCGTGATCCTGCCGATGGCGACGCCGCCGCTGCTCATGGCGATCGGCTGGGCGATGCTGCTCTCGCCGCGCGCCGGCGCGCTCAACATCGCGGCGCGGGAGTGGTTCGGCGCGGCCGAACCCTGGTTCAACGCCTATTCGCTCGGTGCCATGATCTTCGTGCAGGGGCTGGCGCTGAGTTCCACCGCCTTCCTGATCATGGCGCCGGCCTTCCGCAACATGGACCCGGCCCTGGAGGAAGCCGCGCTTGCCTCCGGCGCCTCTGGCGCGATGCTGGCGCGGCGCGTGCTGATCCCGCTGCTGCGGCCAGCGGTGTTGGCGGCGGGCGTGTTCCTGCTGATCGTCGGCTTCGTGGTGTTCGAGGTGCCGGGCACGCTCGGCCTGCCGGCGCGGATCTTCGTGCTGTCCTCGCAGCTCTTCTACCTGGCCTCCGAGGCGCCGGGCGGGATGCCACTCTATGGCCAGGTCGGCGCACTCGCGACCTTCTTCCTGGTGATGCTGCTGGCGCTCGGGCTTCTGTATCGCCGGCTGACCCGGCATGCGGCGCGGTATCGCGTGGTGACCGGCAAGGGCTTCCGGCCGAGGCGGCTGGCGTTGGGGCGCTGGCGGTTCGCCGCGCTGGGCTTCGTCGGGCTGTTCTTCCTGCTGGCCGTGGTGCTGCCGATGGGCATCCTGCTGTGGATGAGCCTGATGCCCTACCAGACGCCGCCCTCCTGGCGGGCGCTGGCGCTGGTGACGCTGGAGAACCATCGCGACTTCCTCGACAGCCCCCGGGTCTTCGAGTCGGCGGCGAACACGATGATCGCGGCCGCCGTCTCCGCCACGGTGGTGGCGGTGCTGGCGACCCTGATCTCCTGGACCACGGTGCGGCTGCGCGCACCGGGCTCGGCCTTCCTCGATGCGCTGGCCTTCCTGCCGGTGGCGATCCCCGGCGTGATGATGGGGGTGGCGCTGATCTATGTGTATCTGACGCTCGATCCGATCATCGCGATCTACGGCACGGTCTGGATCCTCGTGGTGGCCTACTCGACGGACTATCTCAGCTTCGGCACGCGGGCGGCCGGCGGGGTGATGGTGCAGCTGCACCCGGAGCTGGAGGAAGCGGCGCGGACCTCGGGCGCCTCTGGCGGCATGGTGCTGCGGCGGATCACCCTGCCGCTGCTGTTCCCGGCGATCGCCGCGATCTGGATCTGGGTGCTGGCGCATGCGATGCGGGAACTGTCGACCGCGCTGATGCTGCAAGGCCGAGACAACCAGGTGATCACCACGCTGCTCTGGGATTGGTGGAATGGCGGCGAACCCACGCGCGCCGCCGCGGTCGGCGTCTGGCTCGTCGCCGCGCTGCTGGTGGCGCTGACGCTGTGGCAGGTGCTCGCGCGGAGGCGCGCCTGATGCTCACCGTCGAGGGCCTGCACAAGCGCTACGACAAGCGGGCCGATGCCTTCGCCGTGCGGGACGTGTCGTTGCTGGTGAACGAAGGAGAATTCTTCACCCTTCTCGGCCCCTCGGGCTGCGGCAAGACGACGACGCTGCGCAGCGTGGCGGGTCTGGAAACGCCCGATGCCGGCGAGATCCGCATCGCCGGCGTCACGGTGTTCTCCTCTGCGCGTGGAATCGCCGTGCCGATCGCGAAGCGCGACATCGCCATGGTGTTCCAATCCTACGCGATCTGGCCGCACATGACCGTCGCCGAGAATGTGCGCTTCCCGCTGGAGGCGATGGGCGTGCGTGGCGCGGAGGCGGAGCGGCGCGTGGCGCGCGCGCTGGAGATGGTGGGCCTCGGCGCCTTCCGCGACCGGCCGGCGCCGCTGCTCTCGGGCGGGCAGCAGCAGCGCGTGGCGCTGGCGCGCGCCGTGGTGAAGGAAGCCCGGCTGCTGCTGCTGGATGAGCCGCTCTCCAACCTCGATGCCCGGCTGCGTGAGCAGATGCGGGTGGAGCTGCGCGACCTCCAGCGCCGTATCGGCACTACCGCGATCTACGTCACGCATGACCAGGAGGAGGCGATGGCGCTCTCCGACCAGGTCGCGGTGATGCGCGATGGCGTCGTGGTGGAGCAGGCGGCGCCGCGCGATCTCTACCTGCGCCCGCGCACGGTCTTCGCCGCCCGCTTCGTCGGCCAGGCGGACCTGCTGCCCTGCACCATCGCGGGGCGAGAGGATGGCACTCTGTGGCTGGACACGCCGCTCGGCCGCATCGCCAGCACGAGCGAACCGGCGGAGGGGCCCGTCTCGCTCTTGATCCGGCCGGAGCATATCGCCTTTGGCGAGGGTGTGAACGCGCTGTCCGGCGTCATCCGCCGCGTCGTCTTTTCCGGCCGGCTGGTCGAGTATGTGGTGGAACTCGCGGGGGGCGCCGCGCTCCGCGTGCAGGGCACCTCCGGTCTGCTGCGCGAGGAGGGCGAGGCCGTGCGCCTGAACCTGCCGCCGGAGCGCTGCGTGGTGGTGCGGGGCGGAGCCGAGGAGAGCGAATGACGATCGAGATCCGTCCCTACCGGCTGAAACTCGCGCAGGAATACCGCTGGGCCAAGGGCGTGCAGCGGGAGCGGCGCGGCCTGCTCGTCCGCATCAAGGCCTTTGGCCAGGAAGGCTTCGGGGAATCCGCGCCGCCGATCCATCTCGACACCGACCCGGACGTGCTGGCTGCGGAGGCACGGGCCCTGGTGCAGGGGCTTCCCATCGAGGCCGATGACTTCCTTGCGCAGCTCGACGAGCGAAAAGTGCCGGCGCGCACCCGTTGCGGCATTGCGGCTGCCTGGATGTCGGCGCGCGCCGCGGCGCAGGGGCGGCCGCTTGCGGCGCTGGTCTCACCCGGGGCCGAGGTCGCCTGGGACGTGCCGGTGAACGGCCTCGTCACCGAGAAGACGCCGGAGGAGGCCGCAGCCCGCGCCGCGGCGCTGGTCGCGGAGGGCTACCGCACGCTGAAGGTGAAATGCTGGGATGACCGCTCGGCAGACCTTGCCCGAGTCGCCGCGATCCGTGCGGCGGCGCCTGGGGCGAAGCTGCGGCTCGATGCGAACGAGGCCTGGGACCCGGCCTGGGCCATGGAGCATCTCCGCGCGCTGTGGAAGTTCGACATCGAGTATGTCGAGCAGCCGATCCCCTCATCCCGCCCGCTGGTGGAGATTGCGCTGTTCCGCCGCACCAGCCCGATCCGCTTCGCGCTGGATGAAAGCGCGACGGGTCTTGCCAGCCTGGAGCGCATCATCGCCACCAAGGCGGCCGATCACATCATCCTCAAGACGCAGCGTGCCGGCGGGCCCGACAAGGCCGGCGCGATGATCCGGCGCGCGACGGAAGCGGGGCTCGGCGTGACGGTGACAGTCAGCCTGGAAAGCGCGATCGGCACCGCCGTCGCGCTGCATGTCGCGGCGACGCTGCCGGCGCCGCTGCCGGATTGCGGCATCCCGATGGGGCGTTTCCTGGCCGAGGATCTGGGGCCGATGCCGAAGGTGGAACCGGGCGCGGTGATGCGCGTGCCGCGGGGCGGGGGGCTGGGGTTGCGGCCGGATTAGCGTGCCGCGCTCTCATTCACCCGCGCGTTGAACGCGTCATACAGCCGCGCGTATTCGTCCTTCTGCGCCATCGGCCATTCCGTCAGCGTCAGGCGCCCGACGCGCCGCCCCGTCTCCGTCTCCGGCAGCAGCGGATGGCCGCGCTCCGTCGCCTGTTCATAGGCGCGCGCGCCGTCGGCCGTGCCGAGCCAGGCGCCGAGCAGCTTCGCCGCCTTCGGCCGGCGCGCCGGCGCCGTGACAGCCGTCCAGATCGCGCTGACGGGCGTGGGATCGAGCAGCACGATCTCGATCGGCGCGCCGCGGCGGATGGCAGGCAGCGCGGTATGGTAGATGCCCAGGCCCACCGCGATCTCACCGGCGGCGACCTGCTGCGCGAGTGGCGCCGTGGAACGGAACAGCATGGGGTTCTGCTGCAGGAAGCGGTCATGGAAGGCCGTGGTGCGCGCCTCGCCCCAGACGAAGGCGAGCTCCGCGAAGGCGGCCATCCGCACCCAGCTGCCGATGCGACCCCTGAAACGCGGATGCAGCAAATCCTCCCAGGTCTTCGGCGCCTCCTCCGGCTTCACCTCGTTGCGGTTGTAGATCACGCAGTAGAGCGCCGCGGCGGTCAGCAGCGCCTCCTCCGCCACGAAGCTCTCGGGGAAGCCGAGGCCGCGCCAGCCGGCATCGGCCAGCAGGTTGCGTTCCTTCAGCCGCATCACGCCGGAGCCGCCGAGGCTGACGAGATCGGCCGTGCGCCCGCCGGCCTGCGCCTCGTTCGCGACGCGCCCGACGATCCCGACGCCGCCCGGCACGGATTCCGGCCGCACCCGGATGCGCGCGCCGGGGCCGCGGTTGAAGGCGGCGATGACGCGGTCCAGCGCATTCAGCGGGTTGCTCTCGTACCAGGAGAGATCGCCGGTCTCGGCCGCCGCCTCGCGCGCCAGCGCGGCGATATCCACCTCGGCCCGCGCCGGGAAGGGCAGCAGGCCGGCCGCGGCGAGCAGGGCGGTGCGACGGGTGAGTTCGGTCATGGCGTTTCCCCTCGGATGTCGTTGCGCCGAGCCTACCAGCCTTGCGCCGGCCTCGCGAAGGGGCGATGGAGGCGCCATGCGCCGCATCCTGCTGATCAACGCCAATACGAGTCCGGAGATCACGGACCGGCTGGTCGGCATGGGCAACGCCGTCGCGCCGGAGGGTGTGCGCTTCGTGGGCGCCACGGCGCGCTTCGGCGCGCGCTACATCGCGAGCCGCGCCGCCTCTGCCGTCGCCGCGCATGCCGCGCTCGACTGCTATGCGGAGCATGGCGCGGGCGCGGATGCGGTGCTGCTGGGCTGCTTCGGCGATCCTGGCCTCGATGCGTTGAAGGAGGTCGCGCCCGTCCCGGTGCTGGGCCTCGCGGAAGCGGCGGCGCAGGCCGCGCTTGCCATCGCGCCACGCTTCGGCGTTGTGACGGGCGGCGCGGCGTGGGGGCCGATGCTCCAGGAATTCTTCGCGGGGCGCGGCCAGGCCGCGTCGCTGGCCGGCGTGCGCACCGTGGCGCCGACCGGCGGCGAGATGGCGCGCGACCCGGGGGGCGCGGCGGCGCTGCTCGCGGCGGCATGCCGCGCCTGCGCGGAGCAGGATGGCGCGGGCGTGGTGATCCTCGGTGGCGCGGGGCTGGCGGGGTTCGCCGCGCAGCTCGCGCATCGCGTGCCGGTGCCGGTCCTCTGCTCGGTCGAGGCCGGGCTGCGCGCCGCCATCGCCGCGCTCGGCGGAAAGCGGGCCGACATGCTGCCGCATCGGCCGGTGGAGACGATCGGCCTCTCGTCGGCGCTGACGCGGATGCTCAGCGGCTGAAGCGCCGGCGCAGTGGGATCGCGAGCAGAGCCAGCCCGGCAAGCCCGAGCAGCGCTGCCAGCACCTGCGGCGTCAGCACGCTGGCAAGCTCGAACCGGCCTGCCGCCAGCGCCTCGCCGAGGCCGGCGCCGGCCAGGCTGAACACGGCGGTGGCCGGCAGGATGCCGAAGAAGGTCGTCAGCACGAAGACCGGCAGCGCCACGCCGCAGAAGGCAGGCACGAGGTTGACCAGGAAGAAGGGAAACAGCGGCACGAGGCGCAGCACCAGCAGGTAGCTCGCGGCGTCCCGTCTGATCCCGGCGGCGAGCACCTGCGCGCGCGGGCCGAGCCGTTCCAGCGCGTCCGCGCCGAACAGGCGCCGGGCCAGCAGGAAGACCACCGTTGCGCCGGCCGTGGCGCCAAGGACCGTCAGCGCGGTGCCGAACAACGCGCCGAACAGCAGGCCGCCCGCGAGCGTCATCGCCGTGGCACCCGGCAGGGAGAGGCCGACGACGGCGACATAGGCGCCGACATAGGCGGCCGCGGCCAGCGCCGTGTTGCGCGCGACGAAGCCATCCAGCGCCGCGCGGTGCCGCGCGAGGGTCTCCAGCGAGACCAGGTCGCCGAGCGGCGAGACGCGCAGCGCGACCAGCAGCGCCAGGATTCCCAGCGCGATCAGCACCCGCCGGTCGGTCACCCACCGCATGTGATTCCCCCGCTGGCGCCACCGGCGATGTTGGGCGAGACTGCCGCCATGAAGCCCTATCGCCTCCATCACATCCATCTTCGCAGCGCGGACCCCGAAGGTTCCGCGGCACTCTGGTCGAAGGCCTTCGGCGCCGAGATCAAGGCGCGGATGCATCCCAATGGGAAGCTGCGCATCATCCTCGATCTGGGGGGCTCGCCGCTTTACATCGAGGAAGTGCCGGCCACGACGCATGCGCCGCCGGCGCCGCCCTTCCTGGGGCTCGAGCATATCGGGCTGGCCTCCGAGGACCTCGATGCCTCGATCGCGCATCTCGAAGGGCTCGGCCTGAAGATCGTGCAGGGCCCGTCCTCGCCCCGCCCTGGCGTGCGGATCGTCTTCTTCGGCATGCCGGATGGGGTGCGCGTGGAGCTGGTCGAGAACAAGACCTGAGCATCCGATGACCGCAGGGCGGAGGGGCTGCAGGCCCCGAGCACCGGAGGTCTGAATCGGATGCGCGGGACGCAGCCATGACCCGTTGGCCAGCAATCCTCGCGGTGCTGCTCGCGGGGATCGCGGCGGCCGCGCAGATCGGCAAGGTGCCGGCGGCGATGACGACGATCGGCGCCGAATTCAGCCTGCCGCTCGCCGGCGCGGCGCTGCTGGTTTCGCTGGCCTCGCTGCTGGCGGCGACGGGGGGGCTCGCGATCGGGCTTGCGGCCGGGCGCATCGGCGCGCGGCGCGGTCTGCTGGCGGGGCTGGCGCTCGCCGCGCTCGCGGCCTCCATCGCGCCGTTTGCGCCGACGGCGCTGCCGCTGTTTGCGATCCGCATCGCGGAGGGGGCCGGCTTTCTGCTGGTGGTGGTGTCCGCGCCGTCGCTCGTGGCGCGGCTCGCCGCGGATCGGGACCGGCCGGCGGCAATGGGGCTGTGGGGCGGGTTCATGCCGGGCGGCATGGCGCTCGGCCTGCTGACCGCGCCGATCGTCGAGGCGGCGGGTTGGCGGCTCGCCTGGGGTCTCTGCGCGGCGTTGCTGGTGAGCGCCTTGCTGCTCTGCCTGCTGCTGGTGCCGCGTCTGCCGCGCGCGCAGGGCGGGACCGCGCCGAGCGTGCGCGCGCAACTCGGCGCCGTGCTGGCGGCGCAGCGTCCGGTGCGGGTCGCGGCGGCCTTCGCGACCTACAGCGTGATCTATATCGGCGTCACCGCCTTCCTGCCGGCCTTTCTCGAATCGCTTGGTGCCGGAACCGGGCTCGCGGGTGGCCTCGCGGCGATGGCGGCGCTTGCCAACCTGGCGGGCAATCTCGCGGCGGCGGCCTTGATGCGGCGCGGCATCGCGCCGGAACGCCTCGTGCTCGCGGGCAGCATCGTGATGGCGCTCGCCGCTGCCGCGCTGTTCAGCCTGGCGTCGCCCGCGGCTGCGGCCGCCCTCGCGTTGCTCTCCTGCGCGGTGGGCGGGCTGGTGCCGGCCTCCTGCTTCGCGCTCGTGCCGGCGAGCGTGCCGCAGCCCTCGCTGGTGCCGCCCGCGATGGGGCTGACCATCCAGGGCAACAACATCGTGCAGCTGTTGGCGCCGCCGCTGCTGGGGGTGCTGGCGGGCTTCGCCTGGCCGCTCCTTGCGCTGCCGATGCTCGTATCCGGTGCAGGCGTCGCGTGGCTCGCGCTGTGGCTGCGCCGGGAGCGCTTGCGGCCGCCCATGCCCTCGCCATAGCCTTGGCGGCAACCAGGGAGACAAAGCGTATGCGATCCTACGACCGCCGCCATCTCTTCGCCCTCGCGGCCGCCGCCGGCGCGGCGCTTCTGCCCACCGGCGCCGAGGCGCGCCCATTGGCCGAGGTGCTTTCCTCCCGCCGTCTGCGCGCCGGGATCAACCCGACGCTGCCGCCCTTCGGCACATTCAACGAGCGCAACCAGATTGACGGATTCGACGCCGATATCGCGCGTGAGATCGCGCGGCGGATGAATGTGGAGCTGGAGATCGTGCAGGTCGGCTCGCCCGACCGCATTCCCTTCCTCCAGGCGGACCGCATCGACATCGTGCTCGGCGCGATCACGCGAACGGTGGAGCGGGCGCTGGTGATCGACTACACCGTGCCGCTGCACACGCAGTCCATGGTGGTGCTGACCAAGGCGACCGGCACGGCGGCGCCGATCAACGCACCGGCGGACCTGAACAACCGGGCCGTGCGTCTGGTGCAGGTGCGCGGGACCGTCGGCGTGCCGTGGATCCAGGCCAATGCCGCGCAGGCGCAGGTGACGCTGCTCGACAACTACCCCGACTGCTTCCGCGCGCTCGCGCAGGGAAGGGCGGATGCGATGGTGGACGTGCTGGAGAGCGTCGTCGTGCCGCTGCGCAACTTCCCGCAGGTCCAGTGGAAGGTGCTGGACCAGGTGCTGGCGAGCACCTGGGTCGGCATCGGCGTGCAGAAGGGCAACGCCTCGCTGCGCGATGTGCTGAACGTGGTGCTGTTCGAGATGCATCGCGAGGGCGTCGTGGCCCGCACCTGGGAGAAGTGGTTCGGCGAGCCGATGAAGACGCCGATCCCGTTCAACCCGATGTTTTGATTCCCTACGACAACGCTGCGCGTTGCCGCGGGGACCCCGGATTGGCGCCATGTCCTGCGCGGGCGGCGCGCCCTGCCGCGGCAAAGCCGCGGCAGGCTTCCGGCGGGCTCGCGCCGGCAGACGCACCGCTCGTCCGGCATAGGCGATGACCCTTCAATACGGCCAGATCCTCCAATACCTGCCGGACTTCGCGATGGGTGCGCTCGTCGCGCTCTGGATCGCGGCCGTCGCCTTTGCGGGCGGGCTGCTGATCGGGCTGGTCGGTGCGGCGGTGCTGAGCTTCGGCCCATGGCCCGCGCGCGCGCTGGTCGGCGCCTATGTCCGCTTCTTCACCTGGACGCCGCAGCTCGTGCAGATCTTCTTCCTGTTCTTCGCGCTGCCCGAGATCGGCATCATCCTCTCGCCCGTCACCGCTGTGCTGATCGGGATGACGCTGAATGCCGGCGCGTATCTGACGGAGATCGAGCGGGCCGGCTTCGCCAGCGTGCCGCGCGCCGAGCTCGCCGCGGCGGAATGCATGGGCTTCTCGCGGCCGCAGATCGTCTGGTACGTGATCGCGCCGCATGTGGTTCGCGCGCTGTATCCGGCGCTGTCCAACCACTACATCATCATGACGCTCGGCACCTCCATGGCCGCCATCTTCGGCGTGGAGGAGTTGACGGGCCGCGCGCTGAACGCCAACGCCATCTCCTTCCGCTCGGTCGAGATCTTTACCACTGTCGCCGCCATCTACATCCTGCTGACCATCATTGCCTCCGCGCTGCTCTGGCTGGTCGGGCGATGGATGTTCCGGATCAAGGCGAAGGTGTTCTGAGCGATGAGCGCCTGGGACATCATCGCCGCGGAAGCCCCGCGCTTCTTCACCTGGTGGAACATCCGCTTCCTGCTGGAAGCGGTCGGCAACACCCTCATCGCGAGCGTGCTGGGCTGCGCGCTGGGCTATGCCTTCGGCTTCGTGCTCGCCGCGCTGCGGCTGCCGCAGCTGGTGCCCATCGCGCCGGCCCGCGCGCTCTGCGTCCTCTGGGTGGAGACGTTCCGGCGCATCCCGTTCCTCGTACTGCTGCTGCTGGTGTTCTTCCTGAGCCAGTTCGCGAAGCTGGAGGCGCCGCTCTGGGCCGTCGCGGTCACCGCCGTTGCGATCCGCATGTCCGCGTTGGCCGCGGAAAACATCCGCGCGGGGCTGGAATCGGTGCGGCCGACGCAATGGGAAGCGGCGCTGACGATGAACCTCGCGCCCTTCACCGTGCTGCTGCGTATCGTGCTGCCGCAATCCTGGCGGGTCATCCTGCCGCCCTCGATCGCGCATGTGCTGTCCATGGTGAAGGAGACCTCGCTGGTCAGCCAGATCGGCTTCATCGAGATCACCTTCGCGGCCAAGATGCTGACGCAGCGCGGCTTCTCGGCGCTGCTGACCTACGGCTCGGCGCTGATCCTGTATTTCTTCGTCGGCTGGGCCCTGGCATCGCTCGGGCGCTGGGCGGAACGACGGCTTACAGCCCGGACTCCCGCATCGCAGCCCGCAGCATCGCCGCTTCCGGCGGGCTGATCGGGGGCTGCGGCGGGCGCAGCGCGGGGTCGGGGATCACGCCCATCTCCGCGAGGCAGAACTTCAGCCGCGCCGTGGCGCGGCCGCCCGGCGGCGCGCCGTAGATCGCCTCGGCGAGCGGTTCGAGGTTCTCATGCAGCGCGCGGGCGCGGGAAAGGTCGCCAGCGCGCATCGCGGCGTCCAGCGCGACGATCTCGTCCGGCATGATGTCGGCGAGCGAGACCAGCGAGCCATCCGAGCCATGCGCCATGCAGGCCAGCAGATGCTCGTCGCCGCTGGCGCAGAAGGCGACATCGGGGCGCTTCGCCTTGCTGATGCGGCGCAGCGCGTCGTAGCGATCCACCTCCCAGCTGCCTTCCTTCACGCCGACCACCTCCGGGATGTCGAGCAGCGCCGCGAAGGTCTCGGGCGTGAAGGCCATGCGGCCGGCGGCGTGATGCGCAGCGAAGAGGAAGATCGGCATGCCCGGTACCGCGCGCGCGATGGTCCGATGGTGCAGCAGCGCCATCTCCGGCGTCTGGGCCAGCGCGAAGCCGTTGGGGAGGAAGACCATGATCGCGTCGGCGCCAGCCGCGCGCGCATCCTTCGCCTCCTCGGCCGCTTCCAGGCTGGATTCCGCGTTGACGCCGGCGACCACGATGTGGCTGGCGCCGACCGTTGCGACGACGACTTCGACTGCGACCTTCTTCTCGGCGCGCGACAGCACGAAATTCTCGCCGGCATGGCCGTTCATGAGCACGCCGGTCATGCCGGGGCGCAGCACGCAATGCGCGGTGTGGCGCGCATAGGCGTCCCAGTCCGGCGCGAAATCCGCCCGCATCGGCAGCACCGTGGAAGGGTAGATGCCATGGAACCGCGTGGGGCCTTCGGGGATCATGCGTGCTCCATCATCGTTGCGCGGCCTGCTGATCCCCTTCGCTGACCGCCTGCGGTAGCCCGCTCCGGGGGCAGGACGCGAGGAGACGATCAATTGGAAACAGCGGCAGCTCCGGCTGTTCGCCCAGCACCGCCTGCGCCAGCAGCTTCCCGAAATAGGGTCCGCTCGTATAGCCGGAATGCACGCTGCCGATGATCCAGGCGTTCTCCACCCCCGGGATCGGGCCGATCGCCGGCAGCGCATCCGCCGTCTCGGCTTCCAGGCCAAGCCAGGCGCGCACCACCCGCGCCTCGCGCAAAGCAGGGATGGCGTAGGCGGCGAGCCGGACATTCCCGGCAAAATTCTCGGCGCGCACGGCGAGCCCGCCGCGCATTCGGTCGCCGATGCCCTGCCAGCCGCCGCCGATCAGCACCGTGCCATTGGCGTATTGCTTCAGCGAGAGCAGGCCCGAGGCGACGCCGAGCACCGTACGCATCACCGGACGGATGCGCTCCGTGATGACGAGTTGATTGATCAGCACCTTGATCGGCAGCCTCACGCCGAGCCAGGCGGCCATCTCCTCCAGCCAGACGCCGCCGGCCAGGACGACGCGCCTGGCGTGCAGCGGCCCGGATTCGGTCTCCAGCACGAAGTGCCCGGCCTCGCGGTCCGCGCCCCAGACGGCGCGGTTCTCGAACAGCGCGACGCCGGCATTGAGCAGGGCCGGGCGGAAGGCGCGGCCGGTGAGGTAGGCACTCGTGAAGCCGTCGATCGGGCAATGGCCGGCGAGCAGCACGCGGTCGCTGAGGCCCGGCTCGATCTCCAGCGCGCGGCCGGCGGAGATCAGCTCGATCGGCGCGCCGGCGGCGCGGCGAAACTTCGCGCGTTCCTCCAGCATCGCCGCCTCGCCTTCGGTGAAGGCGACGGAAAGGCCCGGGCAGGCGGTGGCGAGCACGTCGCCGCCATCGCACCATTCCGGCATCCGCAGCCACATCTCATGCGCGCGCAGCGCGTAGGGGATCAGCGCGGCGCGGGTCATCTGCATCGTCAACGTGCCGGCATTGACGCCTGAAGCCTCGCGGCAGATCGCGCCGCGGTCGAGCAGCGCCACGCGCATGCCGCCGCGCGCGAGATGCAGCGCGGTGGAGCAGCCCATCACGCCGGCGCCGATGATGGCGGCGTCGAACATCAGATCGGCGCCGGCGCCGGGACGGGGATGTCCGCATAGTCGAAGGCCCCGAGCAGCGGTTCCATCGGCACCGGCCGCAGCGGCATGCGGCCCGTCGCGAAGCCGGCCAGCTCGCGCCCGCCGACGCGGCGCGCCACCAGCTCCGCCGCGGCCTCGCCGCAGACGCGGCCCTGGCAGGGCCCCATGCCGCAGCGGGTGAACTGCTTGAGCTGGTTCATGTCCGTCGCGCCGTCATCCAGCGCGGCTTCGATCTCCGCGCGGGTCACGCCTTCGCAGCGGCATACCACGGTCTCGGGTGGGATCGCCTCCACCAGGGCAGGGCGCAGCGCCATCATGCGCGCCATCGCCGCGCCGGTGCGGCCGGCGCGCCAATGCTCCGCGAAAGGGCGCCAGCGCGCACGGGCATGCGCGCGGCTGTCGAGTTTCTCCAGGTCGCGCAGGGCGCCCAGCGCCGCGAGCCGGCCTGCCGCGGGCGCCGCGGCGGCGCCGCGCACGCCGGCGCCATCACCCGCCACGTAGAGCCCTGCGACGGATGTCCGCCGGTCGGCATCCAGCACCGGCACCCAGCCGCCGGCAGAGCGATCGTAGCGATGCTGCGCGCGGAAGAGCCGCGTCGCCTCGGTCGCGGGCGTGAGGCCATGGCCGATGCAGAGCGCGTCGCAATCGAAGCTTTCCGTCGTGCCGCCGGCGAGCGGCTGCAGGCGCACGCGTTCCAGCGCCGCGGCGCCTTCCGCTGCGACGACGCGATGCGCCGGCAGGATCGGCACGCTGCGCGCGGCCAGTTGCGCGCGCCAGGCGATCCCGCGCGCCAGCAGATCGGGCCGCGCGAGCAGCGCGGGCACCGCGCGGGCCCATTCGCCGCCCGATGCCAGATCGGCCACCGCCGCGACCTCTGCGCCTGCCTTGTGCAGCTTCGCGGCAACCGCATAGAGCAGCGGCCCTGCACCCGCGACGACCACCCGCCGGCCCGGCAGGATGCCCAGCGCCTTCAGCAGGATCGTCGCGGCGGCGAGCCCGATCACGCCCGGCAGCGTCCAGCCCGGGAAGGGAATGACCCGTTCTTGTGTGCCGGGGCAGAGGATCAGCGCGCGCGCTTCCAGCGTGACCGGGGTGCTCTCGTGCAGCGCATCCAGACGGAACGGCGCGGCCGGCGCGCCCTGCGGCACCAGCGGCCCGCCGCCAAGGCCCCAGACGCGATGCGCCGTCCGGATCTCCGCGCCACTCCGCGCCAGCGCGCTGCGCAAGGCATCGCCGGCACGCTTGTCCGGATCGTCGGGCACCGCATAGCCCGGCGGAGCAGCGCGATAGACCTGGCCACCAGCCTGCGGCGATTCCTCCAGCAGCACGGTCCGCGCGCCACGCCGCGCCGCTTCCGTCGCGGCCGCCATGCCGGCTGGGCCCGCGCCGAGCACTGCGACGTCGTACACTAGAGCGGCTCCACCACCATCCCCGCGCGCACCGGCACGAGGCAGGCCTGCGCCAGCTTGCCATCCACGCGGACCACGCATTGCTGGCAGGTGCCCATCATGCAGAAGGCGGCGCGGGGCGAGCCCGGGCCTTCGCCAAGCCGTCGTATACCCTCGGCCATCAGCGCGGCGGCCAGGCTTTCCCCCACGGGCGCGCGCAACGCCTGGCCTTGCCACCAGAATTCCACCTCGGCCGGGCGCGCGATCCCGGCGATTCGCAAGCTGCCGCTCATGCGGCCCACCCTAACGCCGGCGGCTTGACGCATCCACCCGCGCGCCGGGACACTCGCGGCGATGAGCTTCCTCTCCCTCGAAGGCGTCAGCGCCAGCCATGACGGCCGCACCGACGTGCTGCGCGAGATCTTCCTCAGCGTCGCCAAGGGCGAGGTCGTGGGGCTGATCGGGCCGTCCGGCTCGGGAAAATCCTCGCTGCTGCGGGCGCTGGTGGGCCTGCTGAGGCCGCGCGCCGGGCGCGTGATGGTGGCGGGCCAGGTGCTCGACTACGGCAGCCGCGCCAGCCTGCGCGCCGCGCGGGACCGCTTCGCCATCGTCTTCCAGCAGTACAACCTGTTCCAGAACATGACCGCGCTGCGCAACGTCGCGGTCGCGCCCACGCTCGTGAAGAAGCGCAACGCCGCCGAGGTGGAGGCCGAGGCGCGCGCGCTGCTGGAACGCGTGGGGCTCGGCGCCAAGCTGCACGCCTATCCGGACGAGCTCTCGGGCGGCCAGCAGCAGCGTGTGGCGATCGCGCGCGCCCTCGCCCTGAAGCCGGACATCCTGCTGCTGGACGAGGTGACGAGCGCGCTGGACCCCGAGCTGGTGACGGAGGTGCTCGACACCATCCGCGCGCTGCGCGATGAGGGGATGACGATGCTCGTCGTCAGCCACGAGATGGCGTTCATCCGGGAAGTCGCGAGCAAGGTCGTCTTCATGGATGCCGGCCGCGTCGTCGAGAGCGGGCCGCCGGGACAGATCTTCGACGCGCCGGAGAGCCCGCGGCTGCGCGACTTCACCGCCAAAATCCTTCGACACTAGGAAGCACCGATGCCCTACACCGTCCCCGGCTCGCACCTGCTGAAAGGCGCGATCGACTGCCACGTGCATTGCGCGCCGCATCTCAACGGCCGCTCCGTGAACGTGTTCGAGGCGGTGCGCCAGGCCGCCGCTTCCGGCATGCGCGCGATCGGCATCATGTGCAACTTCCAGAACACCTCGGGCTTCGCAGCGCTGGCGAATGACGAGCTCGGCCATCTCGGCTGCCACGCCTTCGGCGGCGTCATCATGCAACCGACCGCCGGCGGCGTGACGCTGGAGGTGGCGAAGGCCGCGATCGGCTATGGCTACGGCCCCGGCACCGGCGCGCGCTTCGTCAGCCTGCCGACGCATCACACGCGGTACATCGCGGAGCGCGAGGGCCGCAGCCCCGCCTTCCTCGAAACGACCTTCCAGGTGCCGCGAAACGGCAAGGTGCCGGACCCGGTGCCGGCCATCATGGAACTCTGCGCCGCCAAGGATGTGGTGTTCGATTGCGGCCATGTCGCGGGCTACGAGGCCGTGGCGCTCGCCGAGGAGGCGCGCAAGCGCGGCGTGAAGCGGCTGCGCACGCATGGCTCCCGCTACGCCGAGGACGAGATCAAGGCCATCGTGATGCTTGGCGGCTATGTGGAACTCACCTTCTTCGTGCTGACGCATGCGACGCAGGTCGGGCTGACGCATGTGGACGAGGAGAAGCACCGCATCAGCGGCGGCGCGACGATCCATGACTACGCGCCGCGCATCCGCGCCGCGGGCAATCACTGCATCCTCTCGTCCGATGCCGGCGTCTATCTGCTGCCGCCGCCGGCCGAGTGTTTTCGCGAGTATCTGCTGCTGGTCGAGAGCGTCGGCTTCAGCGAGGCGGA
>VFQR01001642.1_pt1 | contig 16274 bp, 16 predicted proteins | sample 3512321 | NCBI WGS metagenome assembly VFQR01 (sample SAMN10412374, study PRJNA504923) | tailings metagenome | isolation source: Relicate 3 Philex TSF1 revegetated site | place: Philippines: Tuba, Benguet | collected 2017-08-29
CGCGGCTTCCGCGCGGACATCGGCCGGCATGTGCCACACCGCCATGTCGAGGATGCGCGCGCGGCGGTAGTCGCGCGCGGCCTCCAGCACCAGCACGTCGAGCCTGCGCTTGATCAGCCCGATGAAGGGCAGGAAGGCGTCGCGGCCGGGCTTGCCCTTGAACAGGTCGTCCGGCGTGGTGTTGCTCGTCGCCACCACCACCACGCCGCGCGCGAACAACGCCTGGAACAGCCGCCCCAGGATCATCGCATCCGCGATGTCGTGCACCTGGAACTCGTCGAAGCAGAGCAGCGCGGCCTCGGCGGCGATGGCATCGGCCAGCGGCGGGATCGGATCCGCGGTGTCGCCGTGCTTCCGCTTCCAGGCATGGATGCGCGCATGCACGCGGTGCTGCATGAACTGGTGGAAGTGCAGCCGCTGCTTGCGCGGCACATCGGCGGTGGCGAAGAACAGATCCATCAGCATGGACTTGCCGCGCCCGACCTCGCCGACGAGGTAGAGGCCCATCGGCGTGCCCGGCGGTGCTTCCTCGGCGGCCACCGGCTTGCGGCGGATGAAGCGGGCGAAGAATCCGCCCTGCTCGGGCTCTTCCGGATGCGGGTCGTAGCCGCGGGTGCGGTGCCACAGCTCCTGCAGCACCTCGGCGGCGCGCGCCTGGGCGGAATCGGCCTGCAGCTCGCCGGCGGCGATCATGGCGCGATAGGCCGGCAGCGGCCCCTGCGACGTTCCCGGCGCGGCGGGCGGATGATCCATGGGCCGCGCCGATACTCCGCGCCGCCCGGCCCGGCAACCCGCCGGTTGACGCTGCGCGGCGCGCCCAGCAGCCTGCGCGGCGATGCCTGCCGCCGCCCTGCTCTACGCCCCCGACGGCTTCGACACCTCGCGGGCGCGGCTGATGGGCCGCCATGCGGCGGGCGAGGGTTTTCTCAAGGGCCTGATCCGCCATGCTGGCTTCGACCGGCTGGTGGCGCTGACGCGAGGGGAGGCCGATGCCGCCGCCTTCCGCCGCCACGCCACCGCCCTCGGTGCCACCATCCCCACCGAGACCATCCTGGACGAGCAGCTTCATCGGCTGGCCGGGATCGGCTGCCTGCTGCTGCCGGGCCCTGGGCTCGGACAGCATGCCTGGCGCCGCCGCCGCGCCGGGCCGCAGGACGCCTTCTCCCTCGTCGGCGTCACCCACACGATCAGCTCCGCCGGGGCGATGGATTCCATCGCCGAGGCGCTCATCGCCCCGGTGCAGCCCTGGGACGCGATCGTCTGCACCTCCGCCGCCGTCCAGGCCGCGACGCGCCGGCTGCTGGACATGCAGGGCGACTACCTGCGCCAGCGCCTCGGCGCGACGCGCATCGAGGGGCCGGCGCTGCCGGTCATCCCCCTCGGCGTGGATTGCGCCGCGCTGGCGCCCGACCCGGCGGCGCGCGCGGAATGGCGCCAGAAACTCGAGATCGGCGAGCGCGACATCGCCGTGCTGCATCACGGCCGCCTCTCCTTCCACGCCAAGGCGCATCCGCTGCCGATGTTCCTGGCGCTGGCCGAAGCCGCGAAGGCCGCGCCGCCCGGCGCGAAGGTGATCCTGATCCTCTCCGGCTGGTTCGCCGACGAGACGCAGCGCCGCGCCTTCCAGGACCAGGCCCGCGCCGTGGCGCCGGAGCTCCCGATCCGCCTGGTGGAGCGGCCCCCCGCCGACACCACGCTGCGCAGCGCGGCCGATTGCTTCACCCTGCTCTCCGACAACATCCAGGAAAGCTTCGGGCTTGCCCCGGTGGAGGCGCTGGCAGCCGGGTTGCCGGTCGTGGGCACCGACTGGGACGGGCTGCGCGACACGATCGAGGATGGCGTCACCGGTTTTCGGGTGCCCACCCTGATGGCCGGCCCGATGCCCGACCTCGCGGACCGCCACGATGCAGGCCTCGACACCTATGACAGCTTCATCGCCGGCGTCGCGCAGTTCACCGCGGTGGACATCCAAGCCGCCACCGACGCCTTCCGCGCGCTGATCGCCAACCCCGCGCGCCGCGCCGCGATGGGCGAGGCCGCGCGGCGGGACGCGCTGGCGCGCTTCGACTGGGCGCCGGTGATCGGCCAGTGGACGGCGCTGTGGGAAGAGCTGGCCGCGATGCGAAGAGCCGCCCGCGCCGAGCGCGCGCCGCCGCTGCGCGGCGCCGAGCGCGTGCCGCACCGCCCCGATCCGGGCATCCTCTTCGCCGACTACCCGACCCGCCGCCTCACGCCCGAAACCCTGCTCGCCCTGCCGGCCGGCCTGGGCGCGGAGGCCACGCTCGCCCGCCTGGCAACGCTCGCCGGGCTGACCGGGGTGATGCCCCGCCGCGACCTGATGCCCGCGCTCGACGCCTTCCGCACCGTCCTCGATGCGCTGGAGGGTGGCCCCCGCCGCGTCGCCGAGCTGATCGCCGAGCTCCCGCCGGCCCGCGCCTGGCGGGTGCAGCGCGCGTTGGGGTGGATGCTGAAGATGGGGCTGGTCCGTCTGGCCGGGTGATTTTCGCCTCTCTTTCGTATCGCTTTCGGGCCGGTCGCGCGCGCAGCCGCTAGCCTCCTGCCGTGTCCAGGGCATCGAGGCGGCGAGGGAGGCGCGTGAGGCGGATGAAGCGGTCCACGGCGATGGCCGAGCTGCGCGCCCAGCAGGCGGCCCTGCAAACACCCCCTGGCGCCGCCGGCGGTCCTGCGCCTAGCATGGATCCGTTGCGGATCGGGATTGGCCTGATGGCATTGTTGCAGGGCACTGCGCCCGTGGCGGGCCGCATCCGGTTCGGCGCCTGCATCCTGGATGAGGGGCGCGGCGTGCTCTGCGCGCCGGACGGCACCGAATCCGTGCTGCGCCCGAAGACGCTGGAACTGCTCCGCCTGCTGCTGCGCAACCCCGGCCGCATCGTCGCGCGGCAGGAGATCCTCGACGCGGTCTGGCCCAACCTCTTCGTGACGGATGACAGCATCACGCAATGCGTGGTCGAGATCCGCAAGGCGATGGGCGGCGGCGGCGCGGAGATGCTGAAGACCGTGCCGCGGCGCGGCTACCTCCTCCAGGCCGAGGTCGAATCCGACACGCCGGCGGACGCGTCGCGCAGCCCGCTGCCGGAGGATCGTCCCTCGATCGCCGTGCTGCCCTTCCGCAAGGACGGCGCCGACCCGCAGGAGGCGTATTTCGCCGATGGCGTGGTGGAGGGCATCGTGCATGTCCTCTCCGGCCTGGAGCGGATCGTGGTCATCAGCCGCGGCTCGGCGCTGGCGGTGGCCGAGACCACGGTGGATCCGCGCGAGGTCGGCCGCAAGCTCGGCGTGCGCTACGTGCTGTACGGCGGCGTGCGCCGCGCGGGCGAGAAGCTGCGCATCACGACGGAGCTGTCGGAGGCCGAGACCGGCGCGGTGCTGCGCAGCGACCGGTATGATGGCGAGACGGCGGACCTCTTCGCCTTGCAGGACCGGATCGCGGAGAATGCCGCGGCGACCCTCGTTCCGGAACTCAGGGAACGCGAACTCGGACGCGCCCTGCGCAAGCCCAGCGGCAGCCTGACTGCGTACGACCTTGTGCTGCGTGCACTCGACCAGGCTCGTCGCGTCGAGCCGGAGGCGAATGCCTCCGCCCGCGCGCTGCTTCGGGAGGCGTTGCGGCTCGACCCGGATTCGGCGATGGCACGATCGAACCTGGCCCTGCTGCACATGCTGGATGTTGCGGAAGGATGGGCGAGCGACATCGTCGCGGCCCATGCCGAGGCGTCCAAGCTGGCGCAGGACGCGATGGAGCGTGATCCTGCCGATCCGCTGCCCATCGCGATTTACGCGCACACATTGTCCTATCTCAACCGCGACTATGCCGCAGCACGGCGATTGCTCGAGAAGGCGATGCGCCTCGGCCCAAGTTGTGCCTGGGCTTGGGCCTGGGGAAGCGCCACGGCGGGCTATCTCGGCGAGTCGCGGGAGGCCGTGCGGCTGGCGGAGCGGGCGATCCGCCTCTCACCACTCGATCCCTTCGTGCACATGTTCGAGCATCTTCTGTCGCAGGCGCATTACCTGGCGGAGGATTACGAGGAGGCGGTGCGTTGGGCGCTGCGGTCAGCCGCCGCCAATCCCCGCCATGCGCCGAACCAGCGCGTGCTCATCGCGGCGCTGGTAGCGCTGGACCGCATGGACCAGGCGCGAGCGGCGGCGTGGCGGATCGCGGAGGGCGACCCGGATTTTCGTCTCTCTGCCTTCGCGGCGCGGACACCACTGCCGCCAGGCGTGCGCGAGACATTCTGCGAGCGGTTGGCACGGGCGGGGCTGCCGGTCTGACGGCAGGGCAGCGGATTGGAGGGGCTGATGGCTGGAAATGCGGGCAATGCCGGAAACGCGGGCAATGCGGGGAATGCCGGCAACGCGGGCAATACGGGCAATGCCGGTGGCGGGGGCGCCGTATTCTTCGCCGATCGCGTGGACCTGCCTTTTGTCATGGCCTTGAAGGAAGTCAGCGGGACCGTGAGGCTGTCCACGCTGCGGCTGGCGGATCCCGAAGCGACGTTCCAACGGCATTGGGACGGTATGTGGTGGGCGTGGGGCGCGATGGCGAAGTTCACGGCTACGCCGGAATGGCGCGACCTGCTCAACGAAACGGCCGGCTCGCCGCTGATGATCAGGACGTGGCAGCAGGTGCTTGGCGATGACCCCGCGCTTGCCGCGCTAACTCCGACGCAACGGGTGGACGCGGAACTTGCGAACCTGATCCGCGCCGCCGAGGATGAGCGGGCCGATGCGTTGGGCGAGATACTGTCACAGGCGGGCAACTTCTTTCCCGATCTGCTTGGCGTCATGGGCATCACCACGGCGAGCCATCCGAACACGGTGCGGCTGATGGAGATCGGCAATCTCGTGGCGACCCTGGCGGTCATGCTTCTCAAGCGGCGCAGTGAGCGCATCCGCCCTTCGCAATATTGCCCGGCCCTTCGCCCGGCGCTGCCGATCCCTGGGCACAGCGCCTATCCGAGCGGGCATGCGACCCAGGCCATGCTGTGCGCGAAGCTCGCGGGGCTGGCGATCTCTGGCAGCGCATACGAGCCTACGGCCAAGGCTGCGGAGGTTATGGCCAGGCGCATCGCCCGCAACCGCGAGATCGCCGGCCTCCACTATCCGAGCGACACCATCGGGGGCTTCGAACTGGCGGACGCGCTGTTCACGGTGCTGAAGAACTGGACTGCGGACGACTTTGCGAAGACGAAGGCCGACGCGGAGTTGGAGTGGAGAGCCTAGGCCATGGCAATCGGCAAGGACGACCAGGCCGCCCTGTTGCAGGAACTTGAGCGCCGGACACCGCGCCTGCGCAAGGACAGCGTCCCCGGTCTGTACTATGCGACGCCGAAGCGGAAGGAGGAGCGCGACGGTGCCTTGAAGGGATGGGCGGCATCGCCGTCGCCTCAGACCTACAAGCGTCCCCGACTGGCGATTGACGACGAGGTCGCCGCGCATCGTCCGCTGCAACGCTCGCCCGGCGCCAGCAATGCCGGCGCGGATCTTCCGGGTCTGTGGACGCGATGCGGCAACAGCACGAATTGGTCCGGATTGGTGCTCGCTGCGTCCGGCTTCTATGGGTTCAGCATGGTCAAGGCCAGCTGGACGCTGCCGACCGAGGATCAGGTTGGCCCACCGCCGGCCGGCGATGCGGACGAGTACCGCGCTTCGATCTGGGTCGGGCTGGATGGTCATCGGCCCGCCTCACCCTCCATGCCGCAGATCGGCACCACGATCAGGCTGAAGCGGAAGGATGATGGCTCATACGACAAGACCGCCTATGCCTGGGCGCAATGGTGGGTGCGGGGCAAGGACGGTCAGAAAAGCTATACCGAAGTGAAGTTCGATGCGTTCTCCCTCGATCTCGGCCAGAGGGTGAGTTGCCTGGTCCATCTCGACGATCGCGACGACGTCTTTTTCCGTATCCAGAACCTGAGCACCGGCAAGGAGGACAGCGCTGGTTGGGTGAGCCACAAGGTCCTGTCGGGCGAAGAAGAGGTGAGCCGCATCGGTGAGGAGGTCTCCGGCGCGGGCGCCTGCTTTGTCGTGGAACGCCCCATGGTCCATGTGGAGACGCTCGGCCGCGCGCTCCAGGACCACGAGAAGAAGCTGTATCCGCTCCCCAGCTTTGGCCAGATCACGTTCACTGAGTGCCAGACGGCATTGCGCCCACTGGACCTGAAGGGCCAGCGAGAGGCTCAGGACCGCTTCGATCTTTCCGCGGCACGCCAGATACGACTCGTCGAACACCTGACCGGGCCGCAGCGCACCGAGTTGCGGGCCGTTCCGGACATCCTCACCCAGCCGAACGGCACCTTTGTCGTCAACTACAAGGCGTAGCCTCACCCCCTCCGTCTGAACCGCTCCACCGCCCCCACAAGCGCCGTCCTGACCCCCGGCTCCAGCGCCGAATGGCCCGCATCCGGCACCACCGTCAGCCGGGCGCGCGGCCAGGCGGCGGCGAGGTCGAAGGCGGTCTCGGCCGGGCAGACCATGTCGTAGCGGCCCTGCACGATCTCGGCGGGGATGTGGGCGATGCGGTCCATCCCCCCGAGCAGCCCCTCGGGCGGCAGGAACAGGTCGTGCGCGAAGTAATGCGCCTCGATCCGCGCGAGCCCCAGCGCGCTGCGGTCCTGCGCGAAGCTCGCCACCGTCTCGGGGCTCGGCAGCAGGGTGGAGCAGGAGCCTTCGTAGAGGCTCCAGGCGCGCGCGGCGGGGCCGTGCACCAGCGGGTCGGGGTCACGCAGCCGGCGGAAATAGGCGCCCAGCAGGTCCTCGCGCTCGGCGGGCGGGACATGCTCGGCGAAGGCCGCCCAGGCATCGGGGAAGACGCGGCGCAGGCCGTAGAGGAACCACTCCACCTCGCTCTTGCGTCCCAGGAACACGCCGCGCAGCACGCAGCCCGCCACGCGCTCCGGATGCGCCTGGGCATAGGCCAGCGCCAGCGTCGAGCCCCAGGAGCCGCCGAACAGCAGCCAGCGCTCGATGCCGAGGAAGCGGCGCAGCACCTCGATGTCGGACACCAGGTGCGGCGTGGTGTTGTCGCGCAGCTCGCCCAGCGGGCGGGACCGGCCGGCGCCGCGCTGGTCGAAGATCACCACCCGCCAATGGCCGGGGTCGAAGAAGCGGCGGTGGATCGCGCCCGCCCCGGCGCCCGGGCCGCCATGCAGGAACAGCACCGGCTGGCCGCGCGGGTTGCCGACCTGCTCCCAATACATGACGTGCCCGCCCGAGAGCGGCAGCAGCCCCGTCTCATAGGGCGCGATGTCGGGAAAGAGGTCGCCACGCGGCATGGTGCGAGGTTTACCGAGGGCGCGCCGGGCTCTGCAATGGCGGCCCCGTGTCGTTGGTTTCGCGGGATGAACGCCCCGGTCCCCGCGCGATCCACACCCCGGGCCCGCGCGATCTACGCGACGGCTTCGCGCAATGAACAGCGCACCACGTGACCCCTTCGCCTCGGGCCCATTCGTGCCTACTCTATGCAGTTGATGGCCGAGATCCCTTCGCCCGGGTCGCGGTCCGCTTCCGCCGGCGTGACCCGCTGCGGCGTCTGCGGCACCGAGAGCCGGCACCCGCCCTTCCGCCCTGCCCCGCCCGAGCAGCCGCCGGATCTCGACCTGCGCCCGGGCGAGCCGGTGCGCTCCACCATGGCGCGCTGGCTGCAGCAATGCCCGGCCTGCGGCTATGCCGCGCCCGACATTGCCGAGGCGCATCCCGCGGCGGCCGAGGCGGTGCGCGCCGCACCTTTCCGCGCGCTGCTCGCCGATGGCTCGATCCCGCCGCTGGCCCGGCGCTTCCTGGCCTGCGCGCTCGTCCTGGAGGAGACCGGCGCGCTGCACGCGGCCGCCGAGCGCACGCTCCAGGCGGCCTGGATCGCCGACGACCTGGACCGGCCCGATCTTGCCCGCGCCTGGCGGCTCGACGCGGTCGCGTTGTGGCGCGGCGGCCCGCCGCTGAATCCGGAGCAGACCGTGCGGGTGGTGGATGCGCTGCGCCGGGCGGAGGTGTTCGACGATGCCGAGCATACCGCCGCCGCCCTCGCCGGGCTGCCGCCGCCCGAGGTCGTCGCCCAGGTCATCACGCTGGAGCGCCGCCTGATCGAGGCCGGCGACACCGGGCGCCACACCGTCGCGAGCGCCCTGCCGCCGCCGGCGCGGCGGCCGCATGTCAGCCATCAGCGATCGGTGGCGCGCGGCGAGGGGCTGTTCGGCTGGCTGCGGCGGCTGTTCCGCAAATAGTGGCTATTGCAGGAAGCCGATCCAGCGGCCGGCCAGCAGCGCGCCCACCCAGCACAGCAGCGAGAGAGCCGCCCCCGTCCGAAGCGCCGGCGAGGCCATGCCTGACGTGATCGCGCGCCGCCAGGCGCCGGTGAGATGGATCACCGCGACATTCGCGAGCCCCAGGCCGACCAGCGCGAGCTTGGCGAGGAAGGCCGGGTTCTCCGCGTAAGCCTGCGGCCTGGTGCTGAACAGCAGGAATCCAGTGCAGGCCGCGAGCGCGAGCCCGGCGGCGGCGACCTGGCGAAGCGGCGGCCCGAGCGCCGCCAGCCCATGCCGCCCGAAGGCGCCGAGCAGCCGCAGATCCAGCGTCGCCGCGGCGCCGATCAGCAGCCCGAGGCCCAGGATATGCGCGGCATTGACCAGCGGATACAGCGTGGGCGAGGCGCGCAGCGCCGCCGCGACGGACCAGGCCGCCACCGCCTCCAGCAGCGCGGTCAGCTGGGGCGGATGCGGTCGGGGTAGATGTCGTAGGTGCGGTTCCGCACCGTCAGCCGCACCGCCTTCATGCGCCGCTCGCTGCGGGTCATCGCGCGGTTGCCGATCGCATGCACCGCGTCGCCCGGCGCCGCGGAATTCGCATTGAAGCCGGACCGCTCGGTGGCGCGGGGGTTGTTCAGCTCGACGATCCAGAGCCCGTCGGCCTCGGTCTGCACGCGCAGCGTCGGGTGCGGCTGGCCGATATAGACCTCGCGCACCGTCCCGCGCAGCTCGAAGGGCTCGCTCTCCGCCCAGCTCCAGCCGTGATGTGCTGCTGCGCCGCCAGCGCCGAGCGCCGCGCCCGCCATGCCGAGCGCCATGCGCCGCGTGATCCGATCCCGTCGCATCCTGCCGTCTCCCTTGCCGTGGCTAGACGAGACCTGGGCGCGGCTGGCGCGCTTGTCCAGCGCCGCCGCGCGGCATCGCGCGGATGGTCGCATCGGGCAGACGCTTTGCGCCCGCCGGGCGCTCAACTCTTCGTGCCGCTGCGCTCGACGATGCGGCGGATGATCGCGGCCGGCACCGCCCAGCCGCCCGCCTCGGTGTTCAGCGCCATGGAGCCGACGCCCGCCACCACCCAGCGGCCTTCGGGCAGGCGCAGCAGCAGCGGCCCGCCGCTCGATCCGCTCGTCGCCGAGCAGGAATGGCGCATCATCACCTCGCCGCGCGGCACGCGGGCATAGCCGACGGCGCGGCAATCGAGGTCGGCGACCAGCAGATTCGGCCGATCCGCCTGGTAGCCGCCGAAGGCGAGCGGCGTGCCGGGCCGCACGAATCCCTCCACCACCTGCAGGACATCCGCCTGCACCCCGGCCGCCGCATTGGCATCGAGCAGCAGCATCGCCCAATCCGAATCCGGCGCGACATCCGGGTCCGGCGTCGGCCCCGGCCGTGCCCGGAAACCCGGCCCGGTGAGCAGCGAGACGACCGAGACACGCCGCCCGCCATCCGCCGGCGAGAGCCCGATCACCACCTGCACGTCCTGCGGCACGAGGGCCGTTCCCGTGCGCGGATGCACCACGCAATGCGCCGCCGTCAGCACGACATTCGGCGCCACCATCGCGCCCGTGCAGCGCCCGCCCTGGCGCGTCGCCACGGCCGCGAGGGAGCGCCACGGCGCTTCCGTGATGTCCACCGCGAGCCGCGCATCGTTCAGCCCGACGCCCGGCAGAGGCTGGCTGGCGCACCCGCCGAGAAGCGCCAGCAGCGCCAGGGCAAGCCGCTTCATGCGGCGGCCGCCAGCGCGGCCTCCGGTGCGACGCGCCCGTCATACAGCGCGCGGCCGAGGATGGTGCCGGCGATGCCGGCGCCGGCGGCACGCAGCGCCACGATGTCGTCCACGGAAGCGACCCCTCCCGAGGCGATCACCGGCACCGCGACCGCGCGCGCCAGCTCCGCGGTGAGGTCCACGTTCACGCCACTCAGCATGCCATCGCGGGCAATATCCGTGAAGATGATCGCCGCCGCCCCGGCATCGGCGAAGCGGAGCGCGAGGTCGCGCGCGGTGATGTCGCTCGTCTCCGCCCAGCCCTCGGTCGCGACGAAGCCGCCGCGCGCATCGAGGCCGAGCGCGACCCGCCCCGGAAAGGCCTTGCAGGCCGCGCGGGCGAAGTCCGGATCCTTCACCGCCGCCGAGCCCAGGATGATCCGCGCCACCCCCGCTTCGAGCCAGGCCTCGGCGGTCTTCATGTCCCGGATGCCGCCGCCGAGCTGCACGGGGAGCGTTACCGCGCCGAGAATGGCCCGCACCGCCGCCACGTTCGCCGGCTTGCCCGCGAAGGCGCCGTCGAGGTCCACCACATGCACCCAGCGGAACCCCTGCGCGGCGAAGCGCGCAGCCTGCTCGGCGGGGTCCTCGGCATAGACCGTCGCCTGGTCCATCTCCCCGCGCTTCAGCCGCACCACCTGCCCGGCCTTGAGGTCAATGGCGGGAAACAGCTCGAAGCGCACGGTCTGCGCATGCGATTCACCGCTCCGGTGCTCGCCGCGTTCCGCGTCTGCGCCCTTCGCGGATCGCATGCGTCAGGACCCCGAGATCAGCCGCTCGGTGGATCGCCCGCGCCCGGGCTCCAGCAGCTTGTAGTAGTGATGCCCCGCGACCGTCCGCCCATCCACCCGCGCATAGGCCGGATGCGTTCCCCAGCGGATGTAGCCGAGCGATTCGAACAGCGCGATCGCGCGCACCTGCGTCTCCCGCACGTCGAGATTCAGCACGCGGAAGCCGACCGAGGCGGCGTGCTGCTCCACCCGCTCCACCAGCTTGCGCGCCAGGCCGTGGCCGCGCGCATAGGGGGCGATATAGGCGTGGGTGAGCTGCGCGGCGAAGGCCTGCGCCTCGTTGTTGCGCGGCGGGCGGACGAGCTGCGCGCTGCCCACCACCATCCCGTCGAGCCGTGCGAGGAACAGCACCCGGTCCGGCACCAGCAGCACGCCCCGGAAATGCCGCGCGAGCACGGCGCGGTCCTGCGGCTGCACCCAGCCGAAGCCGCCGCCCTCGACGATGGCGGCATTGGTCGCCTCGCACAGCTCCTCGAGGTCATGCGCCTCGATGCTGGTCGCGATCTCGACGGCGAGGATGTGCGGGCCCTTGTCGCGCGCCGCGCTCATGGCCGCCATCCCAGGAAATTGGCGAGGATGCGCAGCCCCACCTGGCCGGATTTTTCCGCGTGGAACTGCGTGCCGGCGAGGTTGTCGCGGCCCACCATCGCCACCACGCGCCCGCCATACTCGGCCGAGGCGACCAGCTCCTCCTCGCGCCCGTCGGCGAGCGCGTAGGAATGCACGAAATAGGCGTGCCCGCCTTCGGCGAGCCCATCGAGCAGCGGATGCGCGGCCTCGCGATGCAGCCCGTTCCAGCCCATCTGCGGCAGCGGCAGCGCCGCACCCGCCTCGTCGCGCGGGTCCATCGGCGCGATCTCGCCGGCGATCCAACCAAGCCCCGCCGTGGTCCCGTGCTCCAGCCCCCGCTCCGCCATCAGCTGCATGCCGACGCAGATGCCGAGGAACGGCCGGCCCCCGCCGATCACCGTTTCCGTCAGCGCCTCCACCATGCCTGGCAGCGCATCCAGCCCGCGCCGGCAGGCCGCGAAGGCGCCCTGGCCCGGCAGGATGATGCGATCGGCGTCCCGGACATCCTCGGCCCGCGTGGTCACCGCGATCTCGGCGGCGATGCCATCCTCCCGCGCCACGCGCTCCAGCGCCCGCCGCACCGAGGCGAGGTTGCCCGAGCCGGGATCGATCACCGCGACCTTCATGGCATCGCCCGGATCAGATCCGGCCGCTGCTGCGCCAGCCGGAACCAGGCGAGGTCGAGATCGGGCGCCGCGACGACGCCCTGCTCCAGGAGCCCGCGCCGCGCCAGCCTCGCGCGCAGCCGGTCGCGCCCCTCGAACCCGGCGAGCAGATGCAGCGCGACGAGCGCCGGGCCATCCGCCGGTGCCGGCAGCAGCATCGCCAGCGCGACGCTCAGCGCGAGGAAGCCGAGCGCCTCCCACCACAGCCGCTTCCACAGGAACCAGAACGCCCCGAAGGCGAAGGCCCACAGGCAGAAGCCTTCGGGCAGCAGCACCGGCGGGCGCGGCGCCCCCGCCTCCGGCGGCGCCGCGTGGATCGTGTAGCGCCGCATGTCAGAGGCTGCCCTTGGTCGAGGGCACGGCGCCCCCGGCGCGCGGATCGGGTTCCACCGCCATCCGCAGCGCGCGCGCCACCGCCTTGAAGCAGGCTTCCGCGACGTGATGCGCGTTGGTCCCCGCCTTCAGCGTGACATGCAGCGTGATGCCGGCGTTGAAGGCCAGCGCCCGGAAGAACTCCTCCACCAGCTCGGTGTCGAAGGTGCCGATCTTCGGCCGCTGGAACGGCACGCTCCAGGCCAGGAAGGGCCGGCCCGAGATGTCGATCGCGGCCTCGGCCAGCGCCTCATCCATCGGCAGCAGCGCATGGCCGTAGCGCCTTATGCCGCGCTTCTCGCCGAGCGCGGCGCGGATCGCCTGGCCCAGCACGATCCCGACATCCTCGGCCGTGTGGTGGTCGTCGATGTGGAGATCGCCCTTCGCCGCGATCTCCACATCCATCAGGGAATGCCGCGCGAGCGCGGTGAGCATGTGATCCAGGAAGCCGATGCCGGTCGCGATCGCATGCGTCCCCGACCCGTCGAGGTCGAGGCTGATGCGGATCTCGGTCTCGGAGGTGGCGCGCGCGATCTCGGCGCGACGCGGCCCCCCGCCCTTCGCGTTCTGGTTGCGCTCGGCGTCCATGCGCGCCCCTTTACTGCCGGGCGGCCGGCTTGGCGAGGGGGGAGAGGCAGGCCAAGAAGGCGCCGTGCCCCTTCCGCCGAAGCTTGACGCCCGAGCGGCGCGAATCCTAGCGTCGGGTCGGCTCCGGCGCGGGCCGACAAGCCAAGCCGGGAGGCACCGCGCGCGCCATGCGCCTCATCTACATCCTCTTCGACAGCCTGAACCGCCATGCGCTCGGCCCCTATGGCGGGCGCCTGGTGCCGACGCCCGGCTTCGACCGCCTTGCGCAACGCAGCGTCACCTTCGACACGCATTATGTGGGCAGCCTGCCCTGCATGCCCGCCCGGCGGGACCTGATGACCGGGCGGCTCAACTTCCTGCACCGCGCCTGGGGGCCGCTCGAGCCCTTCGACAACGCCTTCCCCGAGATCCTGCGCGCGCATGGCGGCACCTACAGCCACCTGGTCACCGACCACTACCACTACTTCGAGGATGGCGGCGTCGGCTTCCACGGCCGCTACTCCTCCTGGGAGTTCTTCCGCGGGCAGGAGAAGGACAAGTGGAAGGGCGTCGTGAAGCTGCCGATCGAGCGCTGGCGCGGCGAATACCACCCGACCCAGTTCGACGGCCGCACCGATCCCAACGCCAACATGCCCTACTACGTCTCGCGCGAGCAGATGCGGGAGGAGGCGGAGTTCCCGCTTGTGCGCTGCACCGAGGCGGCGCTGGAATTCCTCGACACCAATCGCGCGGCCGACAACTGGCTGCTGCATCTCGAATGCTTCGATCCGCACGAACCCTTCTTTGCGGCGAGCCGCTTCCGCGAGGGCCTGCCCACCAACTATCGCGGCCCGGTGCTGGACTGGCCGCGCTACGGCCAGCCCGGCTACGCGCCGGAGGAGGAGGCGGAGCTGCGCGCGAACTACCTCGCCCTGCTCGCCATGTGCGACGCCTATCTCGGCCGCGTGCTCGACTGGATGGATGCGCAGGATGCCTGGCGCGACACCGCGCTGATCGTCTCCACCGATCACGGGCTGCTGCTCGGCGAGCACGAATACTGGGGCAAGAACCGCCCGCCCTTCTTCGAGGAGGTCGCGCGCATCCCGCTCTTCATCCATCACCCGGACCACGCGGCGCAGGCCGGCTCGCGCCGCGCGGCGCTGACGCAGACGATGGACCTCATGCCGACCATCCTGGAGATCTTCGGCGCGCCGGTGCCGCCGGAGGTCACGGGGCGGTCGCTGCTGCCGGTGCTGGCCGACGACACGCCGGTGCGGCAGGGCGCGCTGTTCGGCCAGTTCGGCGGCGCGGTGAACCTCGCCGATGGCCGCTTCGTCTACATGCGCTATCCCGAGGGCGAAGGCTGGGCGACCCAGCTGCATCACTACACGCTGATGCCCGTGCACATGCGCAGCTTCTTCGAGGCGTCGGAGCTCGCCGGCGCCACGCTCGCCGGCCCCTTCGGCTTCACCAAGGGCATGCCCGTGCTGAAGCTGCCGCTGGTGCCGGATGCGGCGGCGAACATGATCCACCGCTATCCGCTGCTCGATGCGCGCACCGCGCTCTATGACCTCGCGACCGATCCCGGCCAGCTTGCGCCGCTCGACGCGCCGGCGGAAGCCGCGCGCCTCGCCGCGCTGCTCGCCGCGCTGATGACGCGGGAGGAGGCGCCAGCCGAATCCTTCGCGCGGCTCGGGTTGCCCGCCAGCGCGATTTGACCGCGCGCGCCGGCGCCCTGCATCATCGGCCCAATCCAAGGGAGAAACCGTCCATGCAACGCCGCACGCTGCTCGCCGGCCTGTCCGCCCTGCCGCTCCTGGCCCCCGGCCGCGGCCGGGCGCAGGCCTGGCCCGCGCGCCCGGTGCGCCTGATGGTCGGCTTTCCCCCGGGCGGCGGCGTGGACCTCACGGCACGGCCGCTGGCGCAGCGCCTGTCGGAGCGCCTCGGCCAGCAGATCGTCGTCGAGAATCGCGGCGGCGCCGGCGGCAACATCGCCATGGATCTCGTCGCGAAGTCGCCGGCCGACGGCTACACGCTGCTGGTCGGCAATGTCGGCATGCTCGCGATCAATCCCGCGCTCTATCGCGACCTGCCCTTCGACACGATCACGAGCTTCGCGCCGATCGCGCAGATCGTCGCCGTGCCGCTCGCGGTCGCCGTGCCGGCCGACCTGCCGGCGCGGACGCTCGCCGAGTTCGTGGCGCTCGCCAAGGCGCGTCCCGGCCAGCTCAACATGGGCTCCGGCGGCAATGGCGGCATCCCGCATCTCGCCTTCGAGCTGCTGAAGCGCCGCGCCGGCATCGACGTGGTGCATGTGCCCTATCGCGGCAGCGCGCCGGCGCTGCAGGACCTGATCGGCGGGCGGGTGCAGCTGATGGTGGATGGCTACAACCTCATGCGCGGCGCGGCCGAGGCCGGCCGCATCCGCGTGATCGCGACGACGGGCCGGCAGCGGCTGCCCGCGCTGCCCGACGTGCCCACGGTGGATGAGAGCGTGGCGCCCGGCTTCGAGGCGGTGGGCTGGCAGGGCATCCTGGCGCCGGCCGGCACGCCGGAGCCGATCCTGGCGCAGCTCGAAGCCGCGATCGGCGCCGTGCTGCGGGAAGGCGACCTGCCGCGGGTGCTGCTCGACCAGGGCCAGCTCCCGACCTTCCTCGCCCGCGCGCCCTTCGCCGAGCTGATCCGGCGCGATCGCGACCAGTGGACGCGGGTGGTGCGGGAGGCCGGCGTCACGCTCGACTGAGGCGGCCGATCCTCCCTCCCCGCCCCCCCTCTGCCCCGCAGCTCCCAAGCCGCCTATGAGGGCGCAGCCGGGATCGTGGGGAGAGTCTGACATGCGGATGCTGGTTCTCGGGGCGGGCGCGCTCGGCGGCTATTACGGCGGCCGCGCGCTGGAAAAGGGCCTCGACGTCACCTTCCTCGTCCGCCCGCGGCGCGCCGAGCAACTCGCCCGCGATGGCCTGGTCGTCGAGAGTGCCTTCGGCGACATCCGTCGCCCGGTGCCGACCGTGGCCGAGGCCGGGCCGGGCTACGACGTGGTCCTGTTCACCGCCAAGGCCTACGACCTCGACAGCGCCCTCGCCGCGATCCGCCCGGCCGTCGAGGCGGGTGCCGCGGTGCTGCCGGTGCTCAACGGCATGCAGCACATGGACCGGCTCAACGCCGAGCTCGGCCAGGACCGCGTCTGGGGCGGGCTCGCGCAGATCAGCGCGACGCTCGGCGCCGATGGCGTGATCCGCCAGGCCGGCCGCTGGGCCAACCTGGTCTGGGGCGAGCAGGATGGGCG
>VFQR01001643.1_pt1 | contig 16271 bp, 12 predicted proteins | sample 3512321 | NCBI WGS metagenome assembly VFQR01 (sample SAMN10412374, study PRJNA504923) | tailings metagenome | isolation source: Relicate 3 Philex TSF1 revegetated site | place: Philippines: Tuba, Benguet | collected 2017-08-29
CCAAATAACAAATGACTATTGATTACGATGTCGTAATTATTGGTGGCAGTCTTGCCGGATACCACGCTGCCCTTGTTGCCAGCCAACTACGTGCTATAGTTGCCCTGGTGCAACCCGAAGTAGACTATGGGTTTATTAATCATTACGCTCTAAGGGAAATTGCTAAACTGGCACAAAAATTGCGTAATGCTGCTGGTTTTGGTGTTCATACCACACACCCTGATACCTCCGAAAAATGCCACATATCTCTGGCATGGCAGGAAGCAATGCTTTATGCTCAAGCCGTTGCCTCAAATCTTGAAGAACAACATTCTCCCGCCATCCTAGCCGCCCAGGGAGTCGATGTTATAGTTGGTACTGGGCAATTTCAGTCCTCAGCACAACTAGCTTTTGTTGTTAACAATCGCTTACTACGCGCACGCACCTATTTGCTAGCTAGTGGTTCGCGTCCACAAATTCCCGAAATTGAAGGATTAGAAGCTACGGGTTACCTGACGTTAGCTAATATTTGGCAATGCCTAAAAAAAGCGAATTTACCCCAAAATTGGGTAATTATTGGCGGGGTTCCCCAAAGCATTGAAATCGCTCAAACTTTAGCGCGGTTCGGTTGTAGTGTGACGCTGGTAGTCAAGTATTCTTATGTTTTACCTCATCTTGACCCTGAAATAGCCATACTGCTGCAAGCACAGTTGGAAGTTGAAGGCGTGCGCGTCCTCACCGAAAAACCAGTAACTCAAGTCAGGCGAATTGATGATAAAAAATGGCTTCAGGCAGGAGATAAAGCCATTGAAACTGATGAAATTTTAGTGGCGACTGGACAACAGCCAAATCTTGAATCTCTAAATTTGGCAACGATAGGTGTAAAATGGCATGGGCGTCGTTTACTAGTGAATGAAAAACTACAAACCACCAATCACCGCATTTATGCTTGTGGTGATGTTATTGGCGGTTACGACTTTCCTAATATTGCTAATTATGAAGCTAAAATTGCTCTGAAAAATGCACTATTTTTCCCCAGGTTACGAGTAAATTATAGCTGCATTCCTTGGGGGATATTTTCAGTACCAGTGATGGCACAAGTAGGTTTAACTGAGGCACAGGTAAAACGCCAATTTCGCCGAGATGAATTTTTAGTTTTGCGACAATATTTTAAAAAAGTGGCAGCAGCCCAACTCCGAGATGAAACCACCGGTATGTGTAAATTAATTGTGCTACGCAATGGCGAAATTTTGGGAGCTTCAATATTAGGTGCAGAAGCCGGAGAATTAATTAATTTGATTGCTTTGGCAATGTCTGAAAAAATTAAAATCAAAGATTTAGTAAATTTCTCTCCCGTCTATCTAAGTTTCTCAGAAATCATGGAGCAAATTGTCGAAGAGTGGAGGAAACAAAAGTTAAATGCTAACATCCCTTTGGAAGAATTTCTGGAAGGGTTCTTCCATTTTCGCCGCAATTGGAATTTGTGAATTATTGGGCATGTAAGAGAGCAGCTTTCGGGAATGAAAAAAATTATAGGACTTGTAGCGATCGCAGTTTTAGCAATAATATTAACAACACATTAAACTCTCAGGTTTGAATTGGGTCAAAAGGCGGTGGATGCCGTCCAATTTCTCTATCGGTAGCAGGAATATTCATTATCCTGGCTCTGTTGAATGCTAATGCTGCGACTGTGGTGCGGGTGCATCCCAGTTTTTATTTTATCAGCAAGAATAAATAAGAGCGAAGAATTGTGACAGTAATTTGAAGTTCAGAAGTAGTGGGAGACAACAAAGAGATAATAAATTCATTATTCATGCTTTTTGTGTCTTTTTTAGCAAGCCCTAATTATATCCATCACAGTTTTTTTAGATTAAGTTTCTTTTTTTAAAACCCCATTATCATTTTTTAACTTAATAATAAATTCGTTCGTCAATGGAAATGTACTGTATTGATAATTACCAGCGCTAGTTTTACATTGTGCCGTGAGTAATAGTTCTATATTTCTAGAACTTTTTCTATAACTACCTGCTGGGTAATAGCAATAGCCTGAAAAGGGATTGCTCCAATCGCCCTCGTCCTGCAATTTTAATTCACCATTTTGATTAGAAATGAGATTCAGTAGTGGATGAAAATTAAATAGTTCAATTTTTGACGGATTCCAACTCCCATCAGCTTTTTGACATTGGGCGCTAACAATCAATGTGACATCTTTGGAATCTTTAATATAACTCCCTAATGGAGCTATTTTTTGTGGATACTCATTTTCATAGCGACTGTCAGCATTAGCGAAGCAATCTGACATATATTGAGTTTCCTTATAGCTTTCTTCTAACATACCATTAATACTCATCAAGGCCACATATAAATCAACGAGGTCGCTTTGTTGAGAAACATTACGAGCATCATTTTTTGCGACTTCAAGTTCTTTTGTCAGAACGCTCCACTGAGTCCATAATGCCTGAGAAGCACCTTCTGCCTCTATGGAAAAAGCTATGATTAAGCGAAACTCATCTTCGAGGTTAAATAAAAAATTTTTAATATCAAGATTGCGGATGTTTTCAGCAAGATCGATTTTGAGTTGTATCTCGCTACTTAGTTCCACCATTTGTTTTCTAAATCTTTCCAGTTTTTCGGTGGCTAAGTTGTTGTGTCCTTCTTGATACCATAACTTTGACCAAATACTTCCGATGCCATCAGCAATAGGAGTCATATCTCCTACTTCTTTTTTTTTAATCATCTCGTCCAATTCTTGCAGCATTCTATCAATCTCACCATCATGGTCGTTGTGAATTTTCAGCATGATTTCTAAGCGTTCTTTAAAAGTTTTTTCCACTTCGTTCCAATACCTGCCATTATCATTAATATTTTCAAACAATTCTAAAAAACTTGCAGTGCTAAGAGGTCCTGTGGATGGATCATCGTACCCTAAACAGCTTATGACATCTTCTTTACGAACAGGCATAAGCACTGCTATTCTGGCATATTCTTTGATTTTTAAGATGTCTTCAACTGTAAAAACGCTACTAGCTTTTTTCATCGAATTTTTCCCAATCAATTTATTATTAACTTACAGAAATTATGCAACCCTAACGTGTTTTTATCATTGCGATCATAGGGCAATACCGTTCAGTTAAGGTTTTGATCCCTCTTAGCCCCCCTTAAAAAGCAGGGCTGTTTCATTCCATTTCAAACAGGATTTGTCAAGATGGTTAGCAAGAAAATTGTAAGTAAGCGTGACGAAGAGATGAACATTTAAGCACTGAAATATCAGTAAAATAGTTGGTTTCATCGGCACGCCAGTAACAAAATAACTAATTTTTAATCGCTAGAACCCTTGATTTTTAAAGCTCTTTGGGGAATGAATCAGCCCTGCCCTTAAAAAGGAGGGAAAATTCTTTAAATCCCCCTTAAAAAGGGGGATTTAGGGGATTTTTAATGTTCACATTTCACTAACTGAACTGTATTGGATTATGGGGTTTGCGTAGCGTCTTGTAGAAAAGCAATCTCAAAGTCTTGATTTTCTTGGCGAGTGCTTAAAGTCCTAACTTATTGGCAATAAGACCGAAGCCAGGAATAAGCGCAGGACTTAATGGATTTAGTATTGCCTTTCTTCTCAGCCAGTCAAAGCCTTGAGATGCCTTCTTTTGAAACAAAAAATCAAATTGGCTCAAGTTCTAGAAAATTTACAAACTGTTGATATGATCCACCATTTCATTTAGCAGTTCCAGCATATTATCATAGTTATCGTACTCTCCCATTGCTGCTAACGTTGAGTTAATATCTTTGATAAAATTGTCATAGGTAGTTGCTAAATTTTTTACTTGTTCTGTGAATGTAAACCTTTCGCTTTCAATGATGCTAATATTGTCCAGATCTTCCAGCTTGTTTTCGTTTTGACGCTTGCTTTGATTCAGGATTTCTAGTTCTGTTTTATAAGTCTGTATTTGCTCATAGGTATAATCCCTTGCCTTTACCATTTGTACGTAGCTAAAACCCTCTCCTATCTCATGGGTTAATTTTTTATAGACTTCAAGCCCTGCCATGACAGCAGCTAATTCTGGGCTTTCCATCCCAACTCCTAGGATTTCACTTAGTTCCTCTGGAGTCGGAATAGTCTCAGAGATAAATTCAAAAAGATTACGATCTTCAAAAACTTTCATCGCTGCCGATAATTCTTCGTAATCTTGTTCTGCTTTAGCTTTTTTTGCTTCATAGCACTCAATCCTATCTATATCTTTTTCGAGTTGTTCATTTAATTTGCTGACTTCCTCATCTACCAGTTTTTTAAAGTCAAAAAACTCAATATTTGATGCTTTTGCTTTCAATGTTTGAGACTCCGACTGTATCTTATCTGTTGCTGACTTAAGTTCTCTATCCCCCCTCTCTCGCAGTGTTTTAATCATTGGAGATTCTGGTTGCTGGTTTTTGATCAGATTGTTAAGATCCTCAAGTGATTTTTTCGTTTGCGTTAGTTCGATTCTTACTGCTATTCTTGACTCTTTTGCTAGGTCAAAGGTTGTGCTAACGCCCTTGTAAATTTCGTCACAACTTTCCTTGAACCCATCATATTCAGTCTGTCCCAACTTTTGAAAAGCAGATCTGATAGTATTTTTACTTTCTTCCATGACAGCAAAACTTACATCTGGCATGGGACTCATGGCAAAATTCTTTTTGTTCATGATCAAAATTTTCCTTTGTTTTGGGGTTTGGATTTGATTTGAAAAACGTTTAATTTGGTTGGGACTTACGCACTCGCCACGAAAATCAAGGCTTTGAGATTGCATCGGTACGAAAATACGTTAGATTTGCGTAAATCCCATTGGTGCTAAACTTAACCTGTCAATACTAGAGACAAATGCTCTTTATTTACAGACTTGAGATTATCCTGTTTAGGTATTCTCTCGCCGCCATTGTTCCAGGGCATCTTGGAATTGTTTGTTTACTATTGCTGCATTTTGTCCCACTTCTTCCCAGGGTTTGATCATACGATTAAGATCGATGTAAACATCCAAGACATCACCAGCATTCTTAATATTTTCGGCACTTTCAGATGCAGATTTCAATAATTCATTTATAGTTGTCCAAACTGTCACCAATTGCATTACCCCTTTTTCGGCTTGAATCATTACGGTGTATAACGTTACCAACCGATTATCTAAGGTAGCAATTGCATCGACTAATCGAGAAAGTCTTTCAATTTCCTTTTCTAACGTTCTAATTTCTGCTTCAACTGCCTTGATTTCTTTTCGCTTGTTTGCTGCTTTTATGCCAAAAATGCTACCTGTAATTGCCAGTCCAATTCCACCGCCTGCTATTCCAGTAAACGCTAAACCCACAAGCTTATCGTATTCATCATTTAAATCTTTTAGCCTTGCCTTTTTTTTGTCTAACTCTTCCTTTTTTTCGTATAACTCTTTATCCATTTCCAATCTTTTCAATAATTCCTCTTTGGTCTTAACTTGATCCGAACAGTTAGTTAGTTCGGCTTTAAAGGTTTTGATCTGGTCTAATAACTCCTGGGTTTCGTCAGAATATTTTTGTGTTGATGTAACCAATCTGTCTATTGTCCGCTTAGTTATTAGGATCTCGGTTTTTTTGGCTTCGGCAACGTCAGCCTCAAGATTAAGGCTATCCAGAAGTGCTTGCACATACTCTTCGTCGTCTATCTTATCGAGATCGATGTCTTCCCAGTCTGAATAGAACTCTAATATTTCTAAAAGAATTTTAAGAGCGTTTCCTCCTTGATCGGTTACTTCCTTGGAAAAAACATCCAGTTGTGCTGCTGTCTCTATAATTCCATATTCCAATTCCGCCCAATTCCCAGCATTGGTTCTAATGTCAAGGAAAGTTTCCAGCAATTCTCTATTAGTCAGTCCTGGAATATCCGAATTGCCCCCTAAATAAATCTTAATTTCCTCATCTGTTTTAGGTAAAGATAGCCCTCTTTTCTCATATCGCTTAATCTGAAGAATCGCCTCGGTATCTAGTACTAGGCCAACCTCGTCCCGCCCTCCTTCAAACTCGCTATTTGCTGTTGCTAGTCTCAATAGCTCCTTCGATGCGTCCTCTTTGGGGATAATTTGTTCAGCCCCAGCATCGTACAAAGCTTTTATGTCTGCTGGACTCATAACTGTTAAAGGCATGATTTTAGTCTCCTTTGGTAAAAAAATTTAGTTCTCAAACCCCGTTATTGTCAGGGTTTTTCCAGTTTACATTTAGCTATCAAATGAGGTTTTTATCAGGATTAATGCTGATTAATACCTCAAATTCTGTCCGCTTAATACAGCAATCCGATTCAATTTCTGAACTTACTTCTATGGTGCGCGAAGCACAGCGCAAGCGCGATAGGTAGAGAACAGGGAACAGCAAAGACGCTTCTTCAGAGTTGTACTGAATTGTTTCATGCAATCAAACAGGAGTTTTATAAATGCAAATTCTGTACTTATATTGCCTATGAAATATATCTGCATAATCCAAAAAAGCAACCACACAAAACTACTCTTGAAAAGAACTCAGAATTGAGAACAAGAGCGTGTGGCGAAGCAGCGCACTAATCGCTAAATTTTCGATTTAGTGTGGTGTTTCACTATTTATTCATCCGCCAGTCGGACTCCAATTCATACTGAATTCTGACGAAGTAGCGCATGTATTCTATTTTGATAAACAAATATTGGGTAGTTTTTCTGCCTTTACCTAAATGATTATTTAAGTTTGACGTGCTTTTGGATTAATCGATGATATCGCAGTGGTAAAAAGCAAGTATTTTTATGTTAAACAATGCTTTTTAGCTTGACGTTTAGATATTACAACAGACTAGTGTGAATAGCAATATGCTGTGTTAATATTCTTAATTTATTTGGTAACAAAAAAAAACTATTGCAGATGTACATAATTATTCACAACTAAAAATTCATAAAAATACTATAGTTCACTCCTGCCTTCTTCAAATTTTTTAATTGGAGAAAAAATGCCGAAACTGCGCTCAAATTTATCAGGGAGCATCCCAGTTTTTATTCCTCCAAAAAAGGTAAATAAAGCATGAGAAGGTAAAGGAATAATCCATGCGATCGCTTAAATGGGAACTGTCATGACTGAAGAAGAAAACCAACTTTTAATTGAACACGCTCGTGCGATCGCTAAAATACTCTACAAAAACGCTCCAGTTGAGGAACTAACAAGTTTAGGGAAAATTGAAGAAGTAGTACGCAGTCAAATGCAGGAACATGTAATGCCAGAAGTAAAGGTTTTTTTATCGAAAATGTCACAGGAGAAAACACAGGACACAGACGAAAAATATTGGTGTTATGTATAAAATGCTTAAGATAACAATTGCATTATTACCCAAACTACTGCTGCGGCTACTAATGGTACACTAAGGTTATCTGTGCCGTGGGGTGAGACTGCTTCGACTAGGGTGGCAAAAGTAGCAGCTGCGATCGCTGTTAATAAAGCCCATGCTAAACTCAAAGGCATTGCTAGGGGGCTAAGGAAAGAACCAGGAAGTAGCAACAGCACCAAGAAAATCGCTGCTGTACTCGCCACAAACATCGCTGCTGAACCCTCCCAAGAACGCACAGAATTACCTACTTGGTATTTGTGCTGGCCAAAGCGCCTACCAATTAATGCCGCCAGTGCATCACCCCAAGTCATAGCCATTACACCAGCTACAGCAATTGGGACGCTATCTACAGCGCCACTTGGTCGCCACAGTAACCCAAACAGTAATGTCACGGAAATAGCGAAATAAACTGTGCCAGGTGAACTATCTTCGGTATCCATTGCACCAATAACTCGGTAGCGATAAAACAGGTAATTGAGTGCGATAAATGTCGCAAAGGGTATAATTCCAATTTCCCAACGCTTAAACAACAGCAGGACGCCGAAAACCCACATTCCTGCACCAACATGGATTACTTTACGAGTTAAATCTGGCTTCACACCAAACAGCTTACGTAGTCCCTCAGCAATAACGAGTAGACTAGTTGCGTATACGTAAGAAATTACTAACCCAATAAAATCGTTGTTTGTCATTAAACATTTCCAAAATAGTATGTTGTGTGGTAAAACAACTTCCTAATAATTTTTTTGATATACAAATATGAGTAATATCATGTCCGATTAATCAAACTGAATAAAAATGTTTGCTCGTAGTGAGGACTTTAGTCCTCAAGCCAGGACTGAAGTCCTGACTACAAACTGTCTTTTTTACCCCGTTCGGTCGAGGTGTCGATTTTATTTAATAATCCGAGAATCTCATCTAAAGTGCTGTCGTAAGCTTGGTTTAGCAGTACATTAATAGGCTGGATAATTTCTTCTCTTTCGCGTTCAGTTTTCATTTTTACACTTCACCTAATTACTACAATTCTAACTTTTGACTCCGAATCAAATAATCAAATAACTCTATCGGATAAATCACTTAAATTTTGTTATACTGCCACTTTAAACGTTTCGTAATTACTCCGATCGCTATTTTCGTTTAAAGTTTTTTTCTATTAACGAAACGCTGCCAATACCTTGAAGAATACCACGACCAATTAAACCTAAACCACGACCGATGATTTGGGTCAAAATGAAGACAATACCGCTACCTAAAAAGGCTACTAGTGATTTTAAACGCGGTGCGATCGCATCACTAAATTCTAAAATTAGTGTGACGAATAAAGGAATATGAGAGAGTTTTGCTAATTCCTGATTGCGCGGGGCATAAACTGAAGTTTTGGCAATGCCGCGAGGTACAATTACAAATATTTCGTAGCGGCTTTCAAAAATCGCTTGGGCTTCATTTACATAATTATTATAACGATACTTCCATGACAATCCGTTCCTAAATCTTTCAATCTCTCTTGTGGAAATCAAGCGGCTACCATAAAAATTTTGCTTAATGATTTCTATATCTGCTAAGGAATTGAGCAGTGGTTGTACAACTCCGTTTGCTACTTGAATCAATAAGTTCTCTAAAATCATTGATGCTTGGTTTTTTGCTTCAACGCTAACTGCTGGATAGGAAGCATTATCAATATACATTTCTTTTTGAAATAACAGATAACTATATAATTCAATAACTAAGGGAATTTTATGGAGAATTTCTGTTTGCACAATCTGGGTGTTTTGCAGTAAAAGATTGACAATTTCTCTATTTTCTTTACCTAATTTAATTAATGAAAATTTACCAAAAAAATCTGTTACTGCTGCTTGCCACAAATCACTTATCAAAGTACTTTTTACTTCAGATAATTGATTGATATCAATTTCATAAGCCCGCAATTCATCCAATTGTTGAGCTAGTTTTTGCAGAATCAAATAAAGTAATTCCCGCTTTTTTTGTTCGCGCAAAATGTCAATCTCTAAAGGAGCATCCGTGACATTTTCTAAAGGAAATTGAAGTTTAGTAACGCAAGATGCAAACAAAGCAGATTGTAATGCTGCTGTGGTTACCAGAGGTGGCGGCGTTTGGGTTTGTTGAATGGCACTACTGAATGAATCACTCACAGGCGGCTCATCTGCAACCAAAATATTGTCTTCTGGCCTTTCTTGTGGCGAAACTAGCAATTGATTCAGCAACCAACGAGCTGCTAGCAGTTCTCGTCGTTGTCCAGCCAGAATTGCCCGATCTAATACTGGTATTCCTGGTACTTGTAATTGTGCTGTTACTGCCGCTAAGGTAGCGTTAATGTAACCAATTCCTGACAAACGTAAATTATTTCGCAGTTTGAACAGAGGAAGTGGGGATTGGGTAGAGACGCGATGAATTGCCTCTAGTGTTTGAGTTTGGTCAAACCAATGGAAATCACGAGCTGCAACTTGTTGCATGGCCGTGACTAGTTCAGAAAGAGGTGTGCCTTTGGGAGAGTAGCCATTTACACCAATGGATTTGGCAGCTAAGAGTAATCCTTGGTCTTGAACAGAACTGAGGAGGAAAATTGGCAAATTGGAGTACAACGCTCTCAATTGCCGACAGAATTGTAATCCTAGCTGCTGACTGGTAGTCGAGCGACCATTACCTATTTCCAAAACTACCAAATTCACTTCCTTCGGGTCTTGTTCGGCAATTTCTACTAAAATCTGCAAGGCGGCTGTATAAGTTTCTACTACTGCCGTCACTTGCACATCAGGAATTGCTTCTAAAGCTACCCGTAATCCCAGACGAAAAATCGGGTCTTGGTCGATTAACAGTAATTTTAAAGGGCGATCGCTCATAGTCTGCTCAATTATACAAGTACTGTTTTTTACCAACTAAAAAACAGTTTTGATACAAAACTTTGCCTTACCCATTGTGACTTGTTTTCGCAAACTGAATAAATCGATCATCGAAACTCCTAGATCTCTTACCCCGTGCTTCTAGCAAGGCTTTAGATGGAATGTGGTAAAATGTGAAGCATGGAAAAAGCCTACCGCTACCGTTTTTACCCAACCACCGAGCAAGAACAAACATTGCGACAGACAATTGGTTGTGTGCGGTTGGTTTTTAACAAAGCTTTAGCTGCGAGAACCGAAGCTTGGTACAAGAGGCAAGAACGAGTAGACTACGCTCAAACCTCCAGCATGTTGACGCAGTGGAAAAAACTTGAAGACCTGCAATTTTTGAATGAGGTTAGCTGTGTACCACTGCAACAGGGCTTGAGACATCTGCAAACTGCTTTCACTAACTTCTTTACGGGGAGAACAAAATACCCTAATTTCAAGAAGAAACGTAGCGGTGGGAGTGCAGAGTTCACCAAGTCTAAAAATTGCCGTTGAATATTAGGGAGTGGGACTGCCCCAACTGTGGGACGCACCATGATCGGGACATCAACGCAGCTAAAAACATTTTGGCGGTGGGACACACCGTTACAGTCTGTGGAGCGAACATAAGACCTCTTGGGCATAAGTCTAAAGGGCAGTTGCGAAAAACCTGTAAGGGAAGGAAACAGAAACCCCAGTCGTGAGTCTTGGGAATCACCGTGGCTTTAGGCCGGTGAGGATGTCAAAATTGCCATAGCAGCCTTGGGCGTGTAATTAAATGAACCTGAGTATTAGGCACTGGTTGGCAGAACATAATATCGCAATCAATGGAATCAGTGGATTTTCAGTCGGACAATTGGCGGGTATTGCTTACCGTATTGTTCAGGATATGGAAGTCAAAAGTCTGATGCCTTTTGATATCTGTACTTTGGTAGAGATTTTAGAACTACCCTTAAGTGTTGTTTGCCAAGAAATTGAGGTGATTTCTGAGTTAACAGCAAGCTTGTTGCGTAGCCTCAGCCAAAAAAAACCTTTAAAACGTAACGAAGGCACATGGTTAACCTTTCAAGTTGCCTATCTTCAAGCTTTGCAAGCAATTTTACAGCAGGAATCAAGCCTGCAAAAACCGTGGCTAGATAGAGCAAGAATACCTCAAGAGGAAGTCGGTAAAATCACCCTCCAAGATCCTCAACTGCAAGGACTACTGAAAACTCTCAGTCCCGGCAAATTGACTGACACTCAAGCTGAACAAGCACTGTCTTTACTTGCCGACTCATTACTGGTACAACAAATAAATAATGCTGCCATAGCTTGGTTAATCGCCAATGGTGCAGAGGAAACTGAAGCGAAACTGATAACACAGCGTTTGCTAAACTCATTCCCTGGTCATTTACTAGTAGTAGTGACCGAAAATGCTGCTCCTTTAGCGCAACTGCAAAAATTTGTCCGATTGGGGATTTCATCACTTGATTCTACGGTGAGCGATAAAATTGACTTGCACCGAGAACATTATCGGGCAAGTTTAATTAAAAATCTCAGCACACCATTGCTTACAGAATGCTTTGCTCTTAAAGATATTTATGTATCACAAAAAGGCTTAATAGTAGAAGAAAGCATTTCTGAACAGGATAAAAAAGCTCTCACCCCAGTTGATTTAAAAACATGGGCACAACAACAGCTAACAGATTTAGAAACCATCGCTGTTATTGAGTCTGAATCTGGTTATGGAAAAACTAGTTTTTGCCAAATCTGGGCGGCAGAAATAGCAGAAAAATTTTACCCTGATTGGATGCCGATACTAATTAAGTTGCGAGATGTAAAATACGGCAAAACTTTTACTGAAACTCTCAATTCGGCTTTTTTTGTTAATCTTTCAATTTGGTTAGAACAAGAAAATCTTCGCTGTTTGTTGTTTTTAGATGGTCTAGATGAGCTACCACCTTCTAATCAAGGTATAAGAACAAAGGCAATTTTTCTTGAGCAATTGCTAAGTTTTCAGTCTCAGCATCGCCATAAAATTGTGTTAACAAGTGAGTCAAATACGTTGCAGGAAATTGACCCAGAAGTATTGTTTTTATGCAAACGAATTAGTATCCAACCGTTGGATGTGGAAGAACTCAAACAATGGTTTCAGCAATGGGCAAAAGTACAATCATTGGCGATCGCTCAAAATTTATTTACATTTTTAAAACAGGCAGGTTTGTTTGCCAAATCAAAGTTTCCAGAACTATCTGTTTTTGTGCGTCAACCTTTAATGCTGCATTTATTGGGGATTTTACACCGCGAGGGACTGCTAGATGATGAGTTATTGCAATTAACTAGCAAAGCTCCTTTATTATGGGAAATTCATCATCGCTTGAGTCGCTGGTTGTTAGGTTATCCCCTAACTGGTGGGATGAAAACTATGCTGCTGCGATGGGGATTTGTTCATATTCACCGGACTCCAGAAGCCATCGCAAATTTACTCGGCGATCGCCATCCCCAAGATTTAGTTAAGCAGATGCAAGTAATGGCTTTGAAAATATTACACTCGCAGCGTTATCAAGTCAATAACGAATGGAAGAATTTACCGGGTTTCTATTTTGATGTTAGGCATTTAGAAAGCTCACACAAAGGCACAAAGACAAAGCAGCGTTTTGCAGGAATTATCCCCGTTGTAGCGACTACCGCCCAAAGTAATTTGGTTGAATTTTCACATATTAAGTTGGGAGAATATCTTTGTGGAGAAGCTGTTGCTAGTGAGTTAAAATTATTGACTCAATATCGAGATGATGTTTATGGGATGATTAGTTTTGTGCTTAATTCTCCCAGTAGTGTAGCCGAGCATATTTATAATTTACTGGGTTATGGGATACTTAGTCAGGAAATTGAAGAACTGGCGATCGCCAGTTTACGTCAAGAGCAAAAATATCGATTTTCTTTTGAAGTTTTATTTCAACGACTTTTGTCTTTTTGGCGTAGTTACTGTCAAGGGCGTTGGTTAGATGAAGGGATAGCACATAAAGCCTTGACTCATTTTCACCAAGTAGAAAACCCTGTGAATGTTGAGCAGATAAATGCTGCGGTGGGATTGAATGTGTTTTTATTGCTTTGTGCTTGCCAACAGGAAACAAAAATTCCTTTTTGGCCTTGTGGCAATCCAGTTAATTTGACAGAATTTAATCCTGAAGCATTAAATGTTTTAATTGCCAGAACAAAAGTTTTGCACAAAAACGCCTTTACAAACAGAATTCAGTCTTTGGGTGGACTCAACTTATCAGGAGTTTCTTTATTGCAAGTAACATTAACTCAAATAAATCTTGAGCAAACAAACTTATCGAATGCGGAACTGATTGGCGTGAATTTTGCAGGTGCAAATCTCCAAAAGGCAAATCTCACAGGCGCAAACCTCCAACAGGTAAACCTCACAGACGCAAACCTCCAACAGGCAAACCTCGCAGGCGCAAATCTTCAACAGGCGAACTTAATGGGGGTAAATCTGAATTTTGCTAATCTCGCCAATGCTTGCTTATTTGATACCATTATGAGCGAGAGTGACAAAAAATTAGCTGCCGATAATGGTGCTTTGTTTGATCAAGAATCATTTCAAAAACTGAAAAATTTGCCATCGCAGCAACCCTTATTCAACAGCAAAAAAATCACATCAACCACAAACACTAATTGGAACCATCCCGCAACAATCGGACTAATCGAAAGCTGCGAAGGCACAATTGTACCAGTAGATTTACATGATGATGACGTAGTTGATGAAACTGTTTTTTAGGGACTGGGGACTGGGGATGAGGGAGATGAGGGAGATGGGGAGGCTGGGGAGCAGGGAGCAGGGGAGAAAATCTTCCCCTCTGCCCCCCGCCCCCTGCCCTTTCAAAGGTAGGTGTTTAAGAAAGTCGCCAAATGAAGGTATGATAGCGAACTGAGGCTTGTGGGTAGAAACCACTCTCTTCAGGGGTAGCGATCGTTAACTTTCAGGGGGGTTTTGTTTGGATGCAAGTGGTCAAAAATGAACCATTAAATGAGTGGACTAGAACAGTGATCAAAAAAATGCCACATCTGACCAAATCTCAAGCAGTTGTATCAGCAATGTGGAGTATTGAGAAAATTTATACTCCATCGCTTGAGTAGAGCAAAATTCTCTGGGGAGTTATCTTTACGGATGCGACAAGCATCCTCATTAAAGGTGACATCTAAAACCCAATGAAGTTGATTTTCACTCTTCCAATGCTGTTGAATCGCAAGCCCTATTTTTTGAGCATCGGCAGGCAATGAACTCAAGTAAAACATTACTTCTTGAGTTGTCTTATTCCACAAGTGACGAGTACGAACAACTTTGACAATCGTCTGTAATCCAGACCATTGAGATTGTTTATATAAACTACCCATTTGTTCAATTGAAACAGCCCAAATCTGTCGCTTTTCTTGACGATTGTGTGCCGATTCTACTCGAACGTCATAACTATACTCAATACCATCAAAATTATTTACGGTAGCATTCTCAAACCATTGTTTTACATCTTGAAATAGTCTTGGATGAGGGTAAATCGCTGTCTCTAGAGAGAATGTACTTTTGGATTATCTCAATCTAATGGCAGCATAATGAGTTTTATAAATAGGCAGTGTTTCTTGAGCTTGTGTATAGATAGAGCTATTTTTTGGGATAGCTTCTAATAAATTAATTGCTTGCTTCCATTTATCCTTTGCTTGCTGGCGAGTTATTGTTGAATGAGGCGAATTTTGTACAAAGAACGTAGCTTCTATTGCCAATTTTTGTGCTAATTCTAAGTTAGCGATCGCTTTTTTTTCAGTTAAGACTATTTGGCTGATAGCGTTATAATTAATCTGATAATTAGTTAATTTATTCTTTGCCTGCTCAGAAACTGATGTTTGAGTAGGAATGCTATTCAATAAGTTGATTGCTCGATACCATTTCGTTTCTGCTTGTTGCCAGACTTGTAGAGAATGTGGTGGCTTTTGAACTAGAGAAGCAGCTTCCATACCGAGTTGTTGAGCAGATTTAAAATTAGCGATCGCTCTTTGTTCTGTAGTTAAACTTAGACTTGGCAATTGTCGATTTCTGTCTTCCGTTTGCCAACCACAAAAACCTAATAATAATAAGCTAGAGACTAGGAAAAAAGCTGAACCTAGTCTTTTTTTGGTCGAAAGCTGCGTAACATTTTCTAATTGATTGCTAATAATTAATTTTTTAGTACTTTGCTGTTCAATCTTTTTTAAAGCTTGTTCTGCCTGTTCTCTTAAACTGTCGGCTTGAATGATTAAAGCAGCAATTTGTTCTTGAAAAATATCGCAATCATTCAAAATATTTGTTAATTCTTGGATTTTACCATCACTTGATATAATTAATTCATGGTCATCATCTAACCACTCTAAAGTAAATCCAGATTTGCCGCAGAAAGCAGAAACTCCTAATAAAATAGTTAGTAAACTATGACTAGTTTTAATAGTATTAAAAATATAATTTATTTTTTGTTGCAATTGGAATAAATCACTTTGAGAATTACTAATTTTTTGAAATTGATACTCTAAATTTTTAGAGTTATTAAACACTAAATTAATTTTTAAATTTTCAGCAATTGCTAAAAATTTCCTGGGTAAGCTGATATGGTGAATGTCAGAATTTAGTTGGTTGACCAATTGAACATCACTGAGAATATCAGCAGCTAAGGCTTGCAAAAAATAGCCCCATTCAATCCAGACATCAATTTTCTTTTGTAAATCAGTTAATGAAAGTTTAGTTTCCCAATTACCGAATTTTGCTGCTAGGACTGGATCTACTAATCCAATATGAGGTATAAACAAACTGGCTGCTGTATTAGTTCGAGGAAGTGTGGCGATCGCGGAATTATTGATATTGTCAAATTTTAACTCCTGAACAATTAATTTTTGAATATTCCTGAGTTGTTCCTGAGCATGATTAATCAGGATAATTTGTTGCATGATTTCATGAGAATCGCCAATAGTTAACTTCAAACTCTGAATCAAATTTGGCAATTCACTAACAAGTAATTCGAGGTTAGCCATAAATACCCCTTAGGGATTTGTCGAAAATATATGCG
>VFQR01001644.1_pt1 | contig 16253 bp, 12 predicted proteins | sample 3512321 | NCBI WGS metagenome assembly VFQR01 (sample SAMN10412374, study PRJNA504923) | tailings metagenome | isolation source: Relicate 3 Philex TSF1 revegetated site | place: Philippines: Tuba, Benguet | collected 2017-08-29
CGGACCATTCCTTGATGCGGGCGAGATGGTCGTATTTGCCGAAGCGGCCTTTCCATTTCGTGCGCGGCACGGAGTGATAGGGAGTTTCTGATTTCGCGAATACCCGGATCAGAATTTCGACATTAATGCGCGCCGCCTCCGCAAGGTCCTCGCAGGAACTGATCCGTTGGCGGGTGATGGGATGCAGAACCTCCGTGTTTGCTTTCGACGGATCGAGCGAAACCCGTTTCCCCGGAGGATTTCCGCCGGAAAGTTTGAGGACAAAAATATCAGCAATCGAAGGTTTTTCTATCGAGCGAAAACCTCCGCTCTTAGCGATGGCCGCTTCCAGCGGCAACTGTGGGGCTAGGCCGATCATCGCCTGCCGGGGCGTCGGTGGTTCACCAGTCTTGTAGTCGATCACGGCAATCGAACCGTCTTTCCGCAAGTCGATGCGGTCGGCACGGGCGGTCAATGTGAATGTCGTGCCGTCCAGATCGAACGTCATCGATCCATTGGCTTCGCCAAAAACGCGCTCGATATTCTCCCGCAATCCGCCTTCCTCGCCGACGAGCCATTCAGCGGCGCGGACAAAACGAGGCCACCAGATCGCGTGCAATTCAGGGTAGTCGGCGATCTTTCCGAACGCCAGTTTGCCGGCTTCCAGCAGCCGGTCGAGCGCATCCGCAGGAAGCTGCTGCGGCAGCGCGCGGACAAATTCATCGAATGCTTCGTGGATGATCGAGCCGCGTTCGGCCGCACCCGGATCGGCGGCGATTTCCTCCAGTGGAGAAAGCCCCAGCACGTCGCGCGCATAGATCGAATAGGGATCGCGGATCAGGACTTCTATGTCGGTGACGCTGAGTTTGGTGGGGCGGACACTCGCGTGTGGCTTCGGTGCGGGGCGCTCGATTTTCGGCAGCTTGATTTGCGCTTCCATTTCGCGCGCGATACCGAGGATTTCTTCTCCGCGTCCGACCGCCGCGTCCCATGCATCTTTCGGCGCAATCGCGGCGATGCGCTGTAGAAAACGCGAGGGCACAGCCTCGACGCCGTTTTGCTTGCGCGAGCGGGTCAGAACGGCTTCTCCAGCACCCAATGCCTGCACGAAGTCATGCGCTGCAAGGCCGATGCGCCGTTCCGGCAGATCGAGTTTCAATTGACTGCGAAGCGGGCGGTTGAGCCAGGCATCGGCATGGGTTTCTGGCGGCCAGGTTCCTTCGTTCAGGCCGCCGATCAGAATCCTGTCGGCCTGCAACAGCCGCGCTTCGAGCGGACCGAGGATGCGGATGCGCTCGTCGGGATTGAATTCGCGCCGCACCGGCGGCTCGCCTTGCAGAAGTTCGGCGAAAGCAGAGGCATAATTGTGCAGGGTCAATTCGAACGAACCGCCGGAATTTTCCAGTGCCGTCATCGCTTCGCCGAGTTCGAAAGCGCCGTCGGCGCCGTTCCGCTCGAAGGAGATTCCACAGCGAACGAGAGATTCCCGATGCGCGGCAACGAGGCGGGAAAGATCAACCTTGGCTGCCGGAGCAAAACCCAGCAACGCCTCGACGACCGCACCCGCCCTGGACGCAATCTCCGCTGCGGCGTCCCATTGTTCGGCCGTGAGTTTTGCCCGCCGGTCGCGGCGGTGATGCTTCTGGTTTCTTGTCCGCTCAATGGTACGGAGTAACGCCTTGATGCCGCCCGCGGGCCTTGGTCCCCGCAACACCGCCAGCTCCAGCGCATCGATCGCGGAGGATTCTTTTGACAGAGAATTCATCGGATGCCGCAGGAAAGCGAGGAACGGCACGGGTGCGAGTTCTTCCGCTGCGGCAGCGGCGAGGAGACGCGCGAAACGTCCGGCTTCGGATTCGGGCAACGGAATGCCGCCAGAGTCGTCAACCACGATCTCCCAACGGCGAAGCTCCGCCGCCACGCGGCGCGCGAGCGAGCGGTCCGGGGTTACGAACGCCGCACGCATGCCGGGCTTTTCAATTTCTTGCCGCAGCAGGATCGCGACAGCCAGGGCCTCTTCGCGCGGGTCGGCGGCCTGCAGGAGGGTGAGCTTGCCGATGGCGAAACGCGTATCGTCATCGCTCACGCGTTGTTCGCGCGAATTCCAGAGATCGGTGCTTTCGGCCGGGCGGAACGCCTCGGAGAGAAGCGGCTCAAGTTTTCCGGCCTGCCCGCCGCCGAGCACCTGAACATCGGTACGCGCAACTTGCAGCTTATCCAGCAATCGCGACAGGCCGAATTGAGGATGGCCGAACGACGCTCCGGTCTTTGTCTTCTTCTTTTCGAAGTGCCCGATCATGCGGAAGGATTGCTCGTCGAGCGTGGTGTCGAGTCCGGGCAGCACGACAGCCCCATCATCCCGTCCGGAAATCGCCACCAGCAAATCCGCGACCGCCGGGATGGTGCCAGTGGAACCCGCCGCGATAAACGGCCCGCCGCCGCGCTTGCGCAGGTCTTCTGCCTTGCGCCTTAGCAGCGCATCGCGCCGCACGGCCGGATCGGATTTGCCGATTTCGGCAAGATGCGCGGTCCATGCGGAATGTGCGAGGCGGACAAACTGGATCGACTTTTGCCAGAAGCGGTCGAGATGAGCCGGAAGCTCTTCGTCCTTCACGGTATCGACGGAAATATTTGCCGTCGTCAGGTCGTCGAACAATCGTGCGAGTTCATCCGCGAGCCGGAGTGCGGATGCAGGGGAGGAAGCTACGGCTCCCGCTTTGGCGAATTTTGAGATGAGTTGCGCGAGCACAAGCCTGCGCTCGGTAATCGTCACAGCCGGGAGGATGTCTTGCGCAGGCTGATCCTCGGAAAAAGCGAGCGCATCTTCATCGAGATCGCCGAGCGGAACGATGCGGGGCAACAGCGCCGCGTCCGTGCCGAGCGAGTCCAGGATCGCGTATTCGAAGGCCCGCGCCGCGCGCCGCGTGGGCAGAAACACCGTGGCACCCGCGAGCGCCAGCGGATCCTTGCGCGGATCGAAATCCGGCACGAGCGCGCCATCGACCATCGCGGAGGCGAGGGCCGGAAGAAAAGGAATGGAAGACGGGATCGAAAAGACGTTGGCCCGGCGCGGCATGCGCGCACTATAGTTCAAGCCGCGCCGCCGTCATCCTTTTGCGCGGCGGACAGCGTCTTCCGCCGCCACCACCGCTTCTGGCGTACCGACATGCAGGAAGGTTCCCTGCATCTCGATACCGTAAAGGTGTGCATTCGATTCGGCCCGGTCGAATAGCCGGCCGAGCGGAAAAGCGCCCTTGGGTGCGTCGTGGAAAAATTCCGGCTTGAGAATTGCGGCACCTGCATAGGCATAGGGAGCCGTTTCAGCGGATTTTCGCCGCGTGATTGAGCCTCCTTCTTGCAGGTGATAATCCCCGCGCCCGTCATACCCAAGCGAGCGTGCGACGGGCGCCAGCATCAAGAGCGCATCCATGCGCGCCGGGTCGAACTTCGCGGCGAGCAGGGAAAGGTTCGGGTTCGCCCCCTCGATCCAGAGACTGTCGGAGTTCACGAGATAAAACGGCGCATCGCCGAGCAGCGGAAGCGCCTTCTTGATTCCTCCGCCGGTCTCCAGCAGCTCGCCGCGCTCGTCGGAAAATACGATCGCGGGTTTTGCGCGTTCCTTCAAATGAGCCTGAAGCAGATCGGCGAAGTGATGCACGTTGACGACGGTGCGGCTGACCCCGGCATCCGCGAGACGGTCCATCACATGATCGATCAGCGGCCGACCCATGAATTCCACGAGCGGCTTCGGCCGGTCCGATGTCAGATTGCGCATGCGCTTGCCGTAACCGGCCGCCAGCACCATCGCGCAATCGGGCGTTCGCACGATTCGATCTCCGCTCAATTCGATTCCGGTGACTGCGAAGGGTTCGCGCCCGACTGCGATCCGGGATACCCGGCCGGCGGCGGAACATTCGCGTTGTACCAGGCGGCAAGCCGCTCCATCGAAGGATGCGCGAAGCAGCGCTGCAGATACGTCCAGATGCGCGGCAGATGGCGGGTGTAGTGCGGCTTGCCATCGCGCCGTTCCAGACGGGCGAAAATACCGAGGATTTTCGTCGCGCGCTGCACGCCCATCATCACGTAGCGGGCCGCGAAATGCGCGGGGTCGAAATGGGGATCGCGCAGCCTGCGGCCCGCCGCATAACGCGACAGCAGCCGCAATTCCAGCCAGTCCGGAATATCGACCCGCGCATCCATCAGGAGCGAAGCGACGTCATAGGCCGGAGGTCCCATCACCGCGTCCTGGAAATCGAGCAACCCGACGGACTGGATGCCGGAGCGGTCCGGCAGCCACATGAGGTTCGGCGAATGATAGTCGCGCAGCACCCAGGTTTTCGGTTCCGACAAGGTCTGCGCCAGCATCAGCCGCCAGTCGGTGAGGAATTGTTCGCGTGAAGCCGCATCCGGCTGCTTCGCGCCGCGATAGGGCAGGTACCAGTCGAACAGGAGTTCGATCTCGATCAGGAATGCGTCAAGGTCGTAAGGAAGCAATTTATGTTCGATGCGCGGCGCGACCGGCAGCTTTTCAGAAACCTCCGTCGTGTGCAGGGCGATCAGCACGTCGATCGCCGCGGCATATCTCTCTTCGATGGGCGCGTGCGGCTCTTCGGTCACGAGCCGCTCGTTGCCGAAATCTTCCAGCAGCAGCACGCCGCCCTCGAGATCGGCGGCATAGATTTCCGGTGCGCTGAAGCCGCGTTCGCGCAGGCCGCGCGCCATCGCGACGAAGGGACGAACATTGTTCGCAAGATGCGCCGTGTCGCTATAAGTCCGCCCATGGCGCAGCTTTGGTTCGCCGGAACGCGGCGGGTGTTTCATCAGCACCGCTGTTCCGGCCATCAGGTGAAGGCGCTCGTAACTCCTGCTCGATGCATCGCCTTCCAGATGGGTGCGTAGTGCGGCACCAAAACCCGAGGCGTCGAGCAATGTGCGGGCCGATCGAAGCTGTGCCAGCCGCGTCGCCCAGGCGCCGTAGCCGGTCAGCCGCACGCGCCGGTAATTCGGCCCGTTGCGCGCGGACAGCATGAAAGCGATGTCGAGACGGTCGGATTGCAGAAGGGCCGCTGCGCGATCCGGCCATTCGACGAGGACGACGGCGTTTTCGGCTGCATCGCGCCATCCGATTTCGGTCAGCTCGGCGACGGTCGTGACCCGGTACAAATCGACATGGATCAGCGGAAAACGCGGCAGATCGTAGATCTGCATCAGTGTGAAGGTCGGGCTCGGGACGTCGAGGTTCGGGTCCGCCGCGAGATAGCGGATCATCGCGCGCGCGAACGTGGTTTTGCCCGCACCCAAATCGCCCGACAGCGTGACGAGATCGCCATGCGCCAGTGCCACGGCGATATCCATGGCGAGGTGCTGGGTCGCATCCTCGTCGATCAGTTCGATATCCCAGGTGGCGCGCGGAATATTGGAAGTCGGCATTCAGGCTCTATTCGGCGGCCTTCGATCCAAGTTCAGCATGGATCGGGAAGGCGCAGACGGCCACAGTACCTTTTCCCGGCTCGGAGTCGATGGCGACGGTACCGCCATGTAATTCCATCAGCGACTGCACGATGGAAAGGCCCAGCCCGGCCCCCCGGTGTTGGGAGGCGCCCCGGTGGGTCTCGAACCGCTCGAAGGCGCGGTCCTTGAGTTCAGCCGGTATGCCGGGACCATTATCGGAAATCGTAAACCGTACCGCGCGCTCTGTGCGCTCGGCGCTGATCTTTACCTCGGCACCCTCGGGCGAAAAACCGGCCGCATTGGACAGCAGATTGAACAATACCTGCCGGACGCGTTTTTCGTCGGCAATGAAACTGCCGATATTCTTCGGCACGCGAATATTGAGCCTAAGCCCGCGTTCGTTCAGCCGCATCCGCACACCCTCCGCGGCAGCATCGACGACGGCACTCGCATCGACCTCGCCGAGATCGAGCGTCATGGCACCCGCGTCGATGGTCGCAAGATCGAGAATGTCGTTGATGATTGCGAGCAGCGCCGAACTTGAATCCGTAATGTGCGCGAGATATTCGCGCTGCTTTTCGTTGAGTGGGCCGATCACCGGGTCGTCGAGGAATTGCGCGAAGCCGATGATGGTCGTGAGCGGCGAGCGCAGCTCGTAGGACACGTGGCTGACAAAGGTATTCTTGAGGGCGTCGGCGGCGACCAGCGCCTCGTTGCGTTCGATCAGCGCGCGCTCGACTCGAGCGCGGTCGCTGATGTCGCGGAACGTCACGAGCGTGCCGCCATCCGGTAACGGCATGGCGCCGCCGTCCAGCACGCGCCCGTCCTTCAGCTCAAGTTTGCGGACGACCGGATTGCGCTGCCCGATGCCGGTTACGGCAAGCTGGATCGCGGTCCATGCGGCGTCGCTCGCCTCCAGATAGGGTTTGCAGAGATTGCCGATCGTCTCGATATGCGGGCGCTCGGAGAGCTGCTCCTGCGGCAGGGTCCACTGTTCGGCGAAGGAACGGTTGAAGAGCTTGAGTTTGCCGTCGCTGCCGAATACGGCGACCGCCTCGGCGAGCGCATCGAGTGTTTCGCCCTGAATCTGGATCAATGCGTTGTGGCGGCTTTCCAGATCGTACTTTTCGGTGAGTTCGTCGAAAAGATACGTAACACCGCCCTCAGGGTTGGGGGCCGTGACGACGCGCAGCGTGCGGCCGCCGGGCAGATGCCACGCATGTTCCTTGATCTCGGTCGCGCGATAGGCCTCGTGCAGGTTCTTTTTCCAGCTGCGGAAATCCGCCTGTTCCGGCAGCAGGCGTTCGCCGCGCAGCCGGTCGAGGATCGCGGAGTCGGTCGGACGTTCGTCGAGGAAGGCGGCATTCAGGCTGAACAGCGTTGCATAGGCGTCGTTGTGGAACACGAGTCGCTCATCGGCGCCGAAAATCGCGACCGCTGTCGCCAGCTGGTCGAGCGTGCGGCGGTGACCGCTGACGACGCGGTTGAGTTCGGTCCGCATCCGCTCGGATTCGGTGACGTCGATTCCGATGCCGGCCGCACCATCGATGCTGCCGACCTCCAGAATGTCGAACACGCGCCGCTGGCCGGCGGCAACAAGCGCCATACGCTTCGAGAAATTCGATCCGGCCACGCGCAACCCGGCTGCTTCCTCGCGGGCATTCCGGTCGAGGAGTTCCGCGCCGCGCGCAATCGCCTCGCTTGCATCGCCGGCATCGACCGCCGACGCATAGGCGCGGTTGGCATAGGCGAGATTTCCATTGGCGCCGCGAATCCAGATCGGTGTGGGCAGTGCGTCTAGGAGCTTGCGCAATCCGGTAACTTCACTCGCGAGCGCGCGATGCTGTTCGGCGAGTGCTGCGTGATCGAGTCTGGCGCCGGTAATGTCGCGGAGACGAAGCACGGCTGCCCCCGCGACCGGACGGCCTTCGGCTTCGATGTGCCGCGCGCGGGTGCTGACCAGCAGCATCGAAAAACTTTCCCCGCGCTTGCGCAGTGCATCGAGGGCCACGTCCATCGCATGGGCGCGGCCGGCATCGAGCCAACTGCCGAATACGAGTACACGGCGGGCAGCGGTATGGCCGGTGATTTCCGCCGCGTCGCCGATAATCACCGGCTCCGAACGCTGATCGCGCCAGACCGCGATCACCTGCGGATCCGTCTGCATCAGTGCCAGTGCGAGATCGGCTTCCTCGCGGATGGATGCAATTTGCTGTTTCGCCGCGGCGAGTTCGAGATTGGATCGCGTCCGCAGCCGCGCATAAGCGATGGCGGAAATCGCAGCGAACAGGAAAATGCCGCTGACGAATGCGAGCATCGCAAGCTCGTGGCTGGCGAATGCCTGTAGCGCGGCTTCGATCCTTTCGAAGCCCGTTGTTGCAGCGTGGGTGTGAGTGAAAGAAACGGCAAGCAAAGCCGCCGCCGTGAGCGCGCGGAAAATCTGCCCGCGCAACCATGCGCGTGCTCCGACGCCGCTCCCTGACAGACCCGGCATTCCCCGCCTTTGCCTTCGCTGATTGTTCGTCCGAATCGCCCGCGAATCTAACCCCGGGCGGAGTCAGTGCAGAAGAGGAAAGCGGCAAAAAATCGAAATAAAGAGCGGCCGGACGATGCCGCCCGGCCGCTTTTAACCTTTCGTTCCCGCTTTGATTCCTTTGGCGAGGAAATTTCCGGTCAGAGACCCTCGAACAGGGCGGTGGAGAGATAGCGTTCCGCGAAGGATGGAACGATCACCACGATATTCTTGCCCGCGAATTCGGCGCGGGTTCCAATCTCGAACGCGGCGGCGATCGCGGCTCCCGACGAGATGCCGGCGGGAATGCCTTCGAAGCGTGCAAGTTCGCGGGCGGTCTCGAAAGCGGTCTGGTTGCCGACCGTGATGATCTCGTCCACGACCGAGCGGTCGAGTACTTCCGGCACGAAGCCGGCCCCGATGCCCTGGATCTTGTGCGGACCGGGCTGGCCGCCCGACAGCACCGGACTGTCTTCCGGTTCGACGGCAACAACGCGCAACGACGGCTTGCGCGGCTTCAGTACCTGCCCGACGCCGGTGATGGTGCCGCCGGTGCCGACGCCCGCGACAAACGCATCGATATTGCCGCCCGTATCGTTCCAGATTTCTTCCGCGGTGGTCCGGCGGTGGATTTCGGGATTGGCGAGATTCTTGAACTGTTGCGGCATGGCGGCCTTCGGCAGTTCGCGCAGCAGTTCCTCCGCCTTGCCGACAGCGCCGCGCATGCCCTTGGCCGGATCGGTCAGCACGAGTTCGGCGCCGAGCAGCGCAAGCATCTTGCGGCGCTCAAGCGACATCGATTCCGGCATTACCAGAATGAGACGATAGCCGCGCGCGGCGGCAACGAAGGCAAGCGCGATGCCTGTGTTTCCGGAAGTCGGCTCCACCAGCACCGTGTCCCTGTCGAGAACGCCGGCCGCTTCCATCGCGTCGAGCATGGAGACACCGATGCGATCCTTCACCGAGCCAATGGGATTGAAGAATTCGAGCTTGGCGAGAATGTTCGCCTTCACGCCGCGCTCCTGCGGCAGCCGGTTCAGACGCACAAGCGGCGTGTCGCCGATGGTTTCGGTGATGGAATCGAATACACGGCCCCGGCCAGGTGCCCGCTCCGGCGCGGATTGGGGTTTCTGTTTTCTTGCCGCTTCAGCCATCGCTCGCTCCTTGCATTGAACCTGTCATGTGGGGCCGCCGCCGTTCGCCGGAAGGGCGTGCCCTTTCATCAAATCGTGAAGTCGGAATGTCCGGCGGGTTCGAGCATGCCGGTCTTCTCCGCCTGCTGGCAAAGCCGGTCGATGGTCACCGATGAAAGTGAAGTTTCAAAAATCGCTTCGGCTTCCGCGATCGCCGGCATGATAACGTCGCGCACGACTTCCGGCACATTCGCCTTGTTGTCCTCGCTCGCGGCCTCGGCGATGCGGACAATTTCAGCAACCGAAATCCGCCGCCGTTCGCGGGCAAGTTCGTAGCCGCCGCGCGGACCGCGTACGCCCTTCAAAATTCCCGCATGCACGAGCGCCTGCAGCACCGGCTCCAGATGCCGTGGCGGAAGGTTATGACGCTCGGCGAGCGCCTTCGCCGCCACCGGCTGGCCGCGCGAATGGATCGCGACGTCGATCACCGCGGCGACCGCAAGCAAACTCTTTTCGGACAGTCGTGCCATCGTCTCCTCAACCGGTCTTTCGTTCCAGAGCGGTACCGGTCGAGCCGAAACCGCCTGCACCGCGTGCCGTTGCATCCAGTGTTGACACCCGTTCCAGCGAAGCCTGCACGACCGGCGCGAACACTAGCTGCGCGATCCGCATGCCGCGGGTGATGATAAAATCTTCCGTGCCAAGATTGACGAGGATCACCTTCACCTCGCCGCGATAATCCGCGTCGATGGTGCCCGGTGCGTTGAGCACGGTGACTGCGTTGTTGAGCGCGAGACCCGAACGCGGGCGGACCTGTCCTTCATAGCCCGAAGGAATCGCGAGCGAGATGCCGGTCGGCACCGCGGCACGCGCGCCGGGTTTCAGCACGAGCGGCATGTTTTCCGCGACGGCGGCCTGCAGATCGATGCCCGCCGCGTCCTTGGTGGCGTAAGCGGGTGAGGGCAATCCGGCGCCATGCGGCAGTTCGACGAAAGAAACGGTGAGCGGCTTCATTTGCCCGCCCCCTTCAGCGTTTCGGCGATCCGTCGCACGAGCGCGCCCGCCACCGCTTCCTTGCTCTGCGTCGGCCAGTCTTCCACGCCATCTTTGGTGACCAGATGCACGGTGTTGCGCTCGCCGCCGAACACACCGCTTTCGGGCGACACGTCGTTCGCGACGATCCAGTCGCAGCCTTTTTTTGCGAGCTTTGCCCTGGCGTGATCGAGAATTTTTTCCGTCTCGGCAGCGAAGCCGATGACAAGGCTGGGGCGGCGCTTGTGGTGCGCGATCGTCTTCAGGATGTCCGGATTTTCGGACAGAGAAAGAGTGACCGGCGCGCCCGCGGATTTTTTCATTTTCTCAGGCGCAGCTTCCGCGATTTTCCAGTCAGCGACAGCAGCGGCACAGATCGCGGCATCGACGGGGAGAGCGGCCTCGACCGCTTTCAGCATTTCCTGCGCGGTCTGCACGTGAATCGTTTTCACGCCTGTGGGGTCGGGCAGATCGACCGGACCGGAGATCAGCACGACCTCGGCCCCCGCCCGCGCGGCAGCGCGCGCGACTGCATGACCCTGCTTGCCGGAAGAATGATTGGAGATGTAGCGCACCGGATCGATCGGCTCGCGCGTCGGACCCGATGTGACGAGCACGCGCTTGCCCTTCAACGCTGAAGGATCGAGCGCGGCGGCAAGCAAAGTCTCCGCGGCTGCGGCGATCTCCGCAGGCTCGGCCATGCGGCCGACACCCGCCTCGTTGCTTTCTGCCATCTCACCTTTGTTGGGACCGATCACTGAAATCCCGTCGGCGAGCAGGCGCGTAAGATTTCGCTGGGTGGCCGGATGGCTCCACATTGCCGGGTTCATCGCGGGCGCGATCAGCACCGGTCTATGCGTTGCAAGAAGGACAGCGGTTGCGAGATCGTTCGCCGAACCGTTCGCCATCTTGGCCATAAGGTCGGCGGTCGCGGGTGCGACGACGATCGCGTCCGCTTCCCTCGCGAGCCGGATATGGCCGACGTCGAATTCGCTGGAAGGATCGAAGAGATCGGTGAACGGCTTTTCGCCGGTCAATGCGCCAACGGAAAGCGGCGTCACGAATTCCTGGGCGGCAGCCGTCATCACGGCACGGACCCGTGTGCCCCGCTCCCGCAGCCGGCGGATCAGGTCGAGACTCTTATAGGCGGCAATGCCGCCACCAATAATGAGGAGTACCTGTTTGCCCGCGAGCGACATCGATACGCCAACGCCATCTAATTATCAGCACTGGCCTGTATATTAATGCATTTTACGGTGGAAATGCAAAGACTTTAGAAAATCCGCTGAAATCAGCGTGAATCAGCCGAAAATCCAGACTGCGAGCAGACCGGCAATCACCCAAAGAGCAAGGGCCGTCCAGCGGCCACGCTTCGCTTCAGCTCTCCCGATGGCCTCGACCGTTTCGGGCGCGAGCACGAGACCCTCGCGGGTCTGTTCGTCGAGCCGCTCCAGCGTGCCGGCCGCGCGTGACAGCAAAGCGGGCGCGGAGCCGATGAGCTTGCCGATGCCGCCGAGTTCGCTCGCCGCGTCTTCGATCCTGCCGACCGGCCCGAGATGGCGCTCGATCCATTCCCGCACCACAGGCTCGGCGGTGGTCCACATGTCGAGTTTGGGATCGAGCGAGCGGGCGACACCTTCGACCACCACCATGGTTTTCTGCAGCAGCAGCAGCTCCGGCCGTGTCCGCATGTCGAAAAGCGACGTGACTTCAAAAAGCAGCGTAAGCAGTTTCGCCATTGAGATTTCGTCCGCGGGCCGATCGTGGATCGGCTCGCCGATCGCGCGGATCGCCTGCGCGAAATCTTCCACCGCGTGATGCGGCGGCACATAGCCCGCCTCGAAATGCACTTCCGCCGTGCGGTACCAGTTGCGTGTGATGAAGCCGAACAGAATTTCGGCGAGGAAGCGGCGCTCTTTCGGTTGCAGCCGTCCCATGATTCCGCAATCGACCGCGACAAGCCGGCCTTCGCTGTCGACAAACACGTTGCCCGGATGCAGATCCGCGTGAAAGAAGCCGTGTCCGATCGCTTGCCGGAGAAAGGACTGGATCAGCACGCGGCCGAGCCGCACGAAATTGTGGCCCGCGGCGCGCAGCTTTTCTTGATCGTTGAGCGGAATTCCATCGACCCATTCGGTCGTGAGCACGCGGCGTGCGGTGCGCTCCCAGTCCACTTTCGGTACGCGGAAATCCGGATCGTCCTTGCCGTTTTCCGCAAGCTCCGAAAACGCCGCTGCCTCGAGCCGCAGATCGGTTTCCATCGTGACCGAGCGCGCGAGCGTCTCGACGGTTGCGACGAGCCGCAGGCGCCGCGCTTCCGCCGAATGGCGTTCCGCGAGGCGCGCGACGAAGAAGAAGGAACTCAGATCGTTCTGGAAGCGATGCTCGATGCCGGGCCGCAGCACTTTGACGGCGACCGTGCGCATGCCTTTCGCGTCGTTGATTACGGCCTTGTGCACCTGGGCGATGGAAGCCGCCGCGACCGGCTGGCCAAAGCTCGCAAAGAGTTCGGAAACGGGCTTACCCAGCGATTCCGCGATCGTCCGCTCGGCGGCCTCCTGACCGAACGGAGCCATGCGGTCCTGCAACGACTCCAGGTCTTTTGAGATTGCCTTACCCACCACATCCGGCCGGGTGGCGAGGAACTGGCCGAGCTTCACATAGGTCGGGCCGAGGCGCGTGAGTGCTGCCGCGAGCCGCGCCGAGCCTGAACCCGCGCCCCGACGCTCTATCAGTCGCGCGATCTTGAGTCCAAAGCGTGCACCCGGCGGCAAAGCCTGCGGATCGGCGAGCGCCAGCACGCCTTCGCGTGCGAGCACGAAGCCCGCGCGCATCAGACGGAATAAATGCGTGACCGCTCCGAACATCTGCCTAGAGCCGCCAGCCCGAATGAAGCGCCACGATGCCGCCAGTAAGGGCGGTGGCTTGAACGCGCGCGAAGCCCGCTTTCCGGATCATGCCGGCAAAGGTTTCGCGATCTGGAAATTTGCGGATCGATTCCACGAGATATTGATAAGACTCTGCATCGCCCGTCACCGCGCGCCCGATCTGCGGAATTACATTGAAGGAATAGGCTTCGTAGATTTCATCCAGAACGGGCACTTCGACCGAGGAAAATTCCAGACAGAGAAAATGCCCGCCGTGCCTGAGTACGCGGTGCATTTCCGCGAGCGCAACAGGGATACGCGGGACGTTGCGAATGCCGAACGCGATGGTAACCGCATCGAAATGCCGGTCGGGAAACGGCAGCGATTCCGCGTTGGCTTCCACAAACTCGATCCGGCCGGAAAATGGGAGGGCAGCGGCCCGTTCACGCCCGACTTTGAGCATTTCCTTATTGATGTCCGCCACGACGGCACTGGAGCCTGACCCGCCTGCCGCCAGTGTCCGGAACGAGATGTCTCCGGTCCCGCCAGCCACATCGAGCAGGCGAAATTCCCGGCCGCTTTTCGGCGGGCGCAGTTTGGAGACAAGGATTTCCTTCCAGGTCCGGTGCAAACCGCCGGACATCAGGTCGTTCATCAGGTCGTAGCGCCGCGCCACGCTGTGAAAGACGCCGTCCACCATCGACTGCTTTTCGTCGAGCGGCACGTCGCGGAAGCCGAAATGGGTGGACTGTTTTTCGCTGGACGCCATGCTGTTTCCGTTCGGCCGGGACCATAGCGCGGGGGTCCGGCAGGCGCTATCTGAACGGCAGCATAGTTAAGGAGAGGGTGAACGTGCCTGAACTGCCGGAGGTCGAGACCGTACGGCGCGGACTGGCTCCGGTGATGGAAGGCTTCGTCATCAAGGAGGCTGAGGCCCGCCGCGCGGACCTGCGCTGGCCGTTTCCGGAAAATTTTGTCGCCCGTTTGGGCGGGCAAAAAATCCTCGGCCTCGGCCGCCGCGCGAAATATCTCCTGGCGGATCTGTCCTCGGGAGAGGTGCTGATGATGCATCTCGGTATGTCCGGATCATTCCGGATCGGGCTGGAGGATGCGAATTCCGTGCCCGGCCATTTCCATCATCCGCGCTCCGGGGACGAGAAGCACGATCATGTGGTGTTTCACATGAGTTCCGGCGCCCGGGTGACGTTCAACGACCCGCGCCGTTTCGGGTTCATGAAACTGGTGCCACGCGCCGGCCTCGAAGGAGACCCGCTGATCCGGAACCTCGGGCCAGAGCCGCTGGGCAACGAATTCGACGCGGCAATGCTGGCGGATGCCTGCGCTGGGAAAAAAACAAGTCTGAAAGCGGCACTGAGCGACCAGCGGGTCGTGGCGGGGCTCGGCAACATTTATGTGTGCGAGGCGCTGCACCGGTCGAAACTCTCGCCGCGCCGCCGTGCCTCTACCATCGCGGAGCGTTCCGGCAAGCCGAAGCCATCTGCCGTCGATCTCGCCGACAGCATCAGGACGGTGTTGAACGATGCGATCGAGGCCGGCGGCTCCTCGCTGCGCGATCATCGCCGCGCCGACGGCGAACTCGGCATGTTCCAGCACAATTTCCGCGTCTACGACCGCGAGGGTGGAAAATGCCCCCTCCGCGGCTGCAAGGGAACGATCCGGCGCATCGTACAGACCGGCCGCTCCACCTTTTATTGCCCGGTTTGCCAGCGTTGATTTTATCGCCGGAACCGGCTTCGCTTTCGAAAACCACAACGTGTGCCCGGGAGGGAATGCATGGCCTACGAAAACATCATCGTTGAAACCAAAGGCCGGGTCGGCATCGTCCGCCTGAACCGCCCGAAGGCGCTGAACGCGCTCAACGCGGCACTCATCAACGAACTCGGCCAAGCGGTAGACGCCTTCGAGGCGGATGCGGGCATCGGCTGCATTCTGATCACGGGTTCCGAAAAGGCATTTGCCGCCGGTGCCGACATCAAGGAAATGCAGAATTTCAATTATCCGGACACGTATCTGAAGGATTTCATCCAGTCGTGGGAGCGGCTGTCACGCGCCCGCAAGCCGGTAGTGGCGGCAGTGGCGGGATTTGCCCTGGGCGGCGGCTGCGAACTTGCGATGATGTGCGACATCATCATCGCGGCGGACAATGCGAAATTCGGTCAGCCCGAAATCAAGCTCGGCGTCATTCCGGGATCCGGCGGAACCCAACGCCTGACGCGCCTTGTCGGCAAATCCAAAGCGATGGATCTGATACTGACTGGTCGCATGATGGATGCCGCGGAGGCGGAGCGCTCCGGCCTTGCAGCCCGCGTCGTTCCCGCCGCCGATCTGATGGCGGAGGCCCTGAAGGCCGCGGACGAGATCGCCAATATGTCGCTCCCGGTCGCCATGGTCGCGAAGGAGAGTGTCGATCGCGCGCTGGAAACGTCCATGAGCGAGGGAATCCGCTTCGAGCGGCGGGTATTTCATGCCCTGTTCGCGCTGGAGGACCAGAAAGAGGGCATGGCGGCCTTCGTCGAGAAGCGAAAGGCCGATTTCAAGCACCGTTAGGGCCCGTTTCCTGCGTTGACGGCCAAGGACACCCCCACTATGTTCCGCGCCAATCGCGCCTGACCGGGCTCGGCTTGGGCCAGTCGCGTAAATTTCCAGTAACAGCTGCGGTTCGTATGGCGGCAACGCCGTCACTCCGCATGGATCAGGTCAAAAAGAAATGGCGAATACTTCATCGGCCAAGAAGGCCACCCGCAAAATCGCGCATCGCACTGCGGTTAATGCCAACCGCCGTACCCGGATGCGCACGTATGTTCGTGCGGTTGAGGACGCGATTGCTTCCGGCGACGCCAAAAAGGCCCAGGCGGCACTTCAGGCAGCCGAACCGGAGCTTGTCCGTGCCGGCCAGCGCGGGCTCGTGCACCGCAAGTCCGCTTCGCGGAAGGTTTCCCGTCTCGCCAAGCGCGTTCAGAAGCTCGGCAAGTAATTCTTCTCTGAAATTTCTAAAAATTTGAATGCACCGCATAACATTTGCGGTGCATTCGTCTTTTATTGCCCCCGCATTGACAAAAATCGGGGATCGGCCGTCACTTGTGGCGCTTGACCGTCCGGAAAAATTCTGCCGTCGCACGCTTTTACGTGCACATCGCCGGACGGGTGCATGAAAATCCGCTCAAAAAATTTTCTTTGTATCCAAAACCTTGCAAGCAAATTGCCGTGCGGAGTTGAGATTCCGCGCATTAGGCGAATTGCAAGGTAAGATTTTTTTCT
>VFQR01001645.1_pt1 | contig 16251 bp, 13 predicted proteins | sample 3512321 | NCBI WGS metagenome assembly VFQR01 (sample SAMN10412374, study PRJNA504923) | tailings metagenome | isolation source: Relicate 3 Philex TSF1 revegetated site | place: Philippines: Tuba, Benguet | collected 2017-08-29
GCTGCAACCCAATTCCGGCGCACAGGGCGAGTATGCGGGCCTGATGGTAATACGGGCCTACCACGAAAGCCGGGGCGACAGCCACCGCAACATCGCGCTGATTCCACAGTCGGCACACGGCACCAACCCTGCCAGCGCGGTTATGGCCGGTATGAAAGTCGTTATCGTAAAATGCGACGAGCGCGGCAACATCGATGTGGCCGACCTTCGCGCCAGAGCCGAACAACACAGCAGCGACCTGTCGTGCCTGATGGTGACGTACCCCTCGACGCACGGCGTATTTGAAGAAAGCATCAAGGAAATCTGCGCCATTATCCACGAGCATGGCGGGCAAGTGTACATGGATGGCGCAAATATGAACGCGCAGGTGGGCCTGACCAGCCCGGCCACCATCGGGGCCGACGTCTGTCACCTGAATCTGCACAAAACGTTCTGCATTCCGCACGGTGGGGGTGGCCCCGGTATGGGTCCCATTGGTGTGGCTTCGCAGTTGGTGCCGTTTCTGCCGGGACACTTTACAGTTAGCAGTTACCAGTCAACAGCCAACAGTACTGGAGCCGAAAACAGTAAACCGAAAAACTCGTTCGGCGCGGTGTCGGCGGCTCCGTATGGGTCGGCGAGTATCCTGACCATTTCGTATGCCTACATTGCCATGATGGGCGGAGAGGGGCTGACCAATGCCACGAAGCAGGCCATTCTGAACGCCAACTACATCAAAGCGCGGTTAGAGGGTCACTACGAAACGCTATACACCGGTGCTAATGGCCGGGCGGCTCACGAAATGATTATCGACTGCCGCCCGTTCAAACAAGCGGCTGGCGTTGAGGTCGAAGACATTGCCAAGCGATTGATGGACTACGGCTTCCACGCGCCAACGGTCTCGTTCCCCGTGGCCGGTACGATGATGATTGAACCAACCGAATCAGAATCGAAGGCCGAACTCGACCGGTTCTGCGAGGCCATGATTGCCATCCGCCACGAAATCCGCGAAATAGAAACCGGCGAAGCTGACCGCATCAGCAACGTGCTGAAACACGCACCCCATACGGCCTCGGTTGTGCTGACCGATGACTGGAACCGGCCCTACAGCCGCGAAAAGGCCGTGTATCCGCTGCTCTACGTTCGCGCCCGCAAGTTCTGGCCGAGTGTGAGCCGTATCGATTCGGCCTACGGCGACCGCAACCTCGTCTGCTCATGCGTCCCCACCGATGCGTATGCCGAAGAGGTAGCAGAAGCGTAATAGTAAAGCAATGTAAAGCGGGCTTCCACCCGCTTTACTATTAAACATTCTTCAATAAAAGCCGATTGTATTCGTTAAAAATAAGTCCTGCTAAAAAACTTCCTATCTTGGCAGACCTACGGTTTTTCGTCTATCAATCGCTATGAGAATCTATACGTCGTCGGCACTGGGGGTGGCACTGGGCTTTGCTCTCGCGCTATCGGGTTGTAACCCGGCTATGCAGGCGTACAAAAAAGGGGTTCGGCACTTCGACGCCGGGGAGTACAATCTGGCCCTGCCGCAGTTTGAGAAAGCGGCCAAAGGGAGCATCGACCCCGCCCGGCTCAACTATTACACCGCCGAATCGTACCGGCTTTCGAACCGTTTCGGCGAAGCGGCCCCATTCTATCAGAAAGCTCTTGACGCCAACACCCCTGAGCCGGAAGCTCGCTTCAACTACGCCTACGCGCTGAAGTCGCAGGGTAACTATGCCGGAGCACTGGAACAGTTGCAGCAGTTTGTGGCAAACGCGCCGAAAACCACGACCAAGCCGGTGCTGGACAAGGCGAAGCGTGAACTCGAAACGCTGAAGGCCATCAACGCCATTGCGGCCAATAAGTCGCAGATTACGCTTCGGAACATGGGCAACCTGAACTCGCCCAATTCGGAATTTGCGCCGGTGGTGCGGGGCGACGAATTGATTTTTACGGCCTCGCGTAAGGAAACACAGTATAAGAACAACGGGCAACCGATGCTGGGCTTGTACAAGACCAAACTAAACGCCAAACCCGACGAAACCGGCACCACAGCCGCGCCCGAACCATTCAGCACGAACGTATTTCAGGGCGACGTCAACGAAGGAACCCCCGCTTTCTCGAAAGACGGTAAAGCGATGGTGTTTGCGCGAGGCAATAACGGCAAACGCAAAGGCGGCTTGGACGTCGACCTGTATATCAGCCGGTTAGGTGAAGGCGGCTGGAGCCAACCGCAACGCCTGCCCATCAGCGACTCGCTGGCGTGGGACGGCTCACCCGCGTTTTCGGGCGATGGCCGAACGCTCTATTTTGCTTCCAACCGGGCCGGTGGGGCGGGCGGTATCGACCTGTACCGTACCAGCATCGATGCGTCGGGCCGGTTTAGCCGCCCCGTAAATATGGGCCGCGATATCAACACGCCGGGCGATGAGATGTTTCCGTACGTTGGACCAAATGCAAGGCTCTATTTCGCGTCGGACGGGCACCCCGGTCTGGGCAAACTCGACGTGTTTGTGGCGACGCGCTCGCAGGGCGTTACGCGAGTCGAAAACATGGGGCAACCCATCAACTCGCCTGCCGACGATTTCGGGCTGATTTACGTGAAACCCACTGAGGGCTATTTAGCCTCGAACCGACCGGGCGGCAAAGGCGACGACGATATTTACTTCTTCCAGGAAGGCAGCGGCACCCCAACCGACACCACAACGATTGCCCAGAATCCGCCGGGCAGCACCGGCCCCAACGCGCCCAAAACCGTCCGGTATTTCTTAGCCGGTACGGTGTCGGTAAACGACTCGCCCGTATTGCCGCTCGATTCGGCGCGGGTGCGCGTGATTGATGATGCATCGCAGGAAACCATCGCCGAAATTACGACCGACCAAACAGGAGCGTTTGGCAAATATCCGTTGCTGGAAGCCAAAGACTACACCATTCTGGCCGAGCGTAAAGGGTTCCTGACGCGCCGGGAGCAGTTTACGATGCAGGGCAAAAGTATTCCGCAGGTGTTCCTGACCAAAGCCCAAACCGACACCACGTTTTACGTGCCGATTCTGCTCGACAAATCGGTGCTGAACAAAACGTTCGTGCTGGAGAATATTTACTATGACTTGGACAAGTACAATATCCGAGCCGATGCCGCGCCAGAATTGGATAAAATTGTGGTGATTCTAAAAGACAACCCAACGCTCAAGCTCGAACTTAGTTCGCACACTGACGTACGGGCACCGGATGCGTATAACATGAAGCTGTCGCAGAACCGCGCCAAATCGGCGGTTGACTACATCGTTTCGCAGGGCATTGCTGCCGACCGGTTAGTAGCAAAAGGTTACGGCGAAACGCGCTTAGTGGTGAAAGACGCCAAAACCGAAGAGGAGCACCAACGTAACCGCCGGACCGAAATTAAAATCCTGGAGCTGTAAGAAAAATGGAACACGGATTTAACGGATAGTACGGATTTACACGGATTGATTTTAAACAATCATCCGTGTAAATCCGTACTATCCGTTAAATCCGTGTTCCCCTTTACATCATGAATGATAAATTACGCCAGGTTCTCGTTGTTTTTAGCGTCGTCACGATGATTGTGATGAACTATCTGTCGAATGCGGGTGCGTTCGGCGGCAAAACCAACGGCGAAATTTCCGACAAATACCACACGCTGATTACCCCGGCGGGTTACGCCTTTTCAATCTGGGGGCTGATTTTTCTGGGTCTGCTGGCCTTTGCCGTGTATCAGGCCCTGCCCACGCAACGGGAAAATCCGCGCTTTCGGGCTATCGGCTGGTTAGTGGTTGTCAATACCCTCGGTAATGCCATCTGGAGTCCGCTGTTCAATAACGAACGGATTGGCATAGCTCTGCTTGTTATTCTGGTGATGCTGGCAACGGTGGCCCTGATTGAACACCGACTTCTGGCATGGCCCCGCGTACCGGTTGTCGCGCCGGATTTAGACGCGACCCTGCCCGAATCGCCTGCTTCCACCGCCGAAACGTGGCTGGCCCGTGTGCCGTTTTCCATTTATTTCGGCTGGCTCACCGTAGCCACCATTCTAAACGTTGCTGTCTTTCTGAAGGCAACGGCTTTTGACCTGGGCAGCTTGCCGGAAACAACTTGGGCAATGGGCGTATTGGTAGTTGGGCTGGTAGTTGGCGCGGTGGTATTTAATCGTTTTCGTAGCGTGGCTTACATGCTGGTATTTGCCTGGGCATACTTAGCCATCGCTCGCGAACAGGCCGGAATCGGGCCGGTTGTTATGGTTGCTTATTTCGGCGTTGGGTTCACGCTCGTAGCGGCTGCCGTAGGCTGGTGGTCGAAGAAAACGCCGGTGTATTCGTAATCTGTAGCCTGAACGGCCACGTTCGGGCGTGAAAGCTATAAAACATTCCTGCTTCACACCCAGACATGGCCGTTCAGGCTACGTACTATGCTTCAACAATTTCAATATTCTGAATTTTATCGCCCTGCCGGATGGCATCGATAACGTCTAAGCCATCGACTACTTTGCCAAAAACGGTGTGGTTACGGTCGAGGTGCTGAGTATTCTGGCGGTTATGGCAGATAAAAAACTGCGAACCGCCCGTGTTGCGGCCCCGGTGAGCCATGCTCAACACGCCCCGGTCGTGGTATTGGTTATCGCCCGTCAGTTCGCAGGGAATGGTGTAGCCGGGTCCGCCCGCGCCGGTGCCGGTGGGGTCGCCCCCCTGAATCATAAAGTTGGGAATAACGCGGTGGAATGTTACACCGTCGTAAAAGCCTTTTTTGGCGAGTGTAATGAAGTTTTCGACCGCTTTAGGGGCATCTTTCTCGAAAAATTCGATAGTCATCGACCCCTTATCGGTATTCATAATTGCGGTTGCCATACGGAATTCGTTTTGTTTGCCGCAAAGGTACGCGAGAATTGGCCTACCGCCCACGGCTTAGCGCACCAGCTTACCTAAATCAAGTACAAAACCCGGCAGCACGTCCTCGCCCGAGAGCGTCTTGTCGAAGCCTTCTACAAGCTGAATCTGGCCATTGGCGCGGAAGATATGTACGGTTTGCGCTTTAGGGTCGATTAGCCAAACTAACCGGCAACCATTCGCTATCCAGACGTTTTGCACGTTGGCCTTCGCAGCTTTGGGCGAGTCGGTAACGGAGACCAGTTCAATCACAAAATCGGGGCATAAGGGCGGAAACTGCCGAGCGTCGGCCCGGTCCTGCTGATGTGGGGAAAGCCCGTTCCAGCGGTCGTTGCGTATCCAGGCTACGTCGGGCGAACGCGTTGACCCGTCGGGCAGACGAAAAGCGGTTGATGAATCGAAAAACTCGCCTAACTGTGTTTCTTCGAGCCAATTATAAAATTGACCGTAAAGTCTAAAATTTGATTTCCCGGTTTTTCCTCCTGTGTTGGGCTTAGTGATAATTTTCCCGTCGGGGTCACGCTCGAACTTATAGTCGGCGTTGTTCTGGCAGAAATCGTAGAACTCCTCGTCCGTCATCACATATATCCTCTCTTTTTCTACTACGGTCTCCATTGGTTGGTTGCTCTGCCAGACGAAAACAAGGTTAAATATACGGCTATTTCCGGGCCTTATCAATTCGGTGCAAAAGCTTCCTGAAAGTATCCCATTCGGCAGCTTGACTTTTGGTTATTCGTGCCACTAACTTGCCAAAGGTTCGGATGGAATCTCGTCTTACTCCAGTGTAACAACCTCATTTTGAGCGTTTTTACTTAGTAATTCTACGCATTTCTACCCACCTGCGACCCTTCCTCTTTTTATCTGTTCCGTTCATTATGTGGATTGTACGGTTAGCGTTAGAAAAAAAATACACCATCGCGGTGATGGCCTTGCTGATTATGATTCTGGGCGGGCTGTCGATTACGCAGATGCCGACCGATATTTTTCCGCGCATCAACATTCCGGTTGTTTCGGTTATCTGGGGCTACAACGGCCTATCGACCAACGAGGTGGAGAAGATGATTACCAACTTCTCCGAAACGTCGATTATCAATAACGTTAGCGACATTCAGCGGGTCGAGTCGCAAACGTATAATGGTACGGCGGCCATTAAACTCTATTTCCAGCCGACCGTTCGCATCGAAGAAGCCATTGCCCAGGTTACGGCTATTTCGCAGACAATTCTGGTCAGGATGCCGCCCGGCACGCAGCCTCCGCTGATTGTGCGCTACAACGCCACCGACGCACCCGTGCTGCAACTCGGTCTGTCGTCCGACAGCCTCACTGAACCGCAGATTACCGACTACGCCCAAACGCGCGTTCGTCCGCAGATTGCCACCGTGCCGGGCGCGCGACTGTCGCAGGCGTTTGGCGGTAAAACCCGGCAGGTAGTCGTTGACCTCGACCCCGATCAGTTGGTGGCCTATAACGTCACGCCCGAAGAAGTGACCAACGCCGTATCGGCGCAGAACCTGACGCTGCCCAGCGGGGTGGTGCGGCTCGAAGACCGCGAGTACGTGGTGCGGCTGAACTCGAAACCCGACGTTATCAACCTGCTCAACGACATTCCAATCAAGGTAATCGGCGGTACCACCGTACACATGCGCGATGTGGCAAACGTACACGACGGAGCCAGCGTTCAGACCAACATCGTGAAACAGGACGGTAGCCGGGGCGTTCTGATGAGCTTAGTAAAAACCGGTAATGCTTCGACCACCCAGATTGTTGATCGTATCCGCAAGCAGATTCTGCCCACGGTGCGGGCGGCTGCCCCGGCCAACCTGCGTATTCAGGAACTGTTCGACCAGTCAGTGTTTGTACGGGCATCCATTGAAGGCGTTTTGATTGAAGGACTAATCGCGGCCCTGCTCACGGCAGCCATGATTCTGCTGTTTCTGGGTAGCTGGCGCAGTACGCTGATTGTCGCGATTTCGATTCCGTTGTCGATTTTGTGTTCGCTGATTTGTTTGTACCTGCTCGGCGAAACGCTCAACATTCAAACGCTCGGCGGTCTGGCCCTGGCAATTGGTATTCTGGTCGACGATGCTACCGTGACCATTGAAAACATTCACCGCAACGAAGAACTCGGAATGCCGTTGCGGCAGGCCATTCTGGAAGGTGCCCAGCAAATTGCCACGCCCACGCTGGTATCGACGCTAACCATCTGTATTGTGTTTACATCGGTACTGTTTCTCGAAGGTCCCGCCCGCTTTTTGTTTGGTCCACTCGCCGAAGCCGTTGTGTTTGCCATGCTGGCATCGTATCTGCTATCGCGAACGCTGGTCCCAACCTTAGCCGATTTGATGCTGGAAAGCGAAAACCAGCACGACCAGAAAACGGCTGCGTCGTTCTACGACCACTTCAACCGGGGCTTCGACCGGTTTCAGGCGCGGTATCTGCGGGCGTTGACCTGGACACTGAATAACCGCCGAACGGTGTTTGGCATTTTCGTAGTGCTGGTGGCATTCACCGCCGTGCTGGTGCCGTTTGTTGGGCGCGACTTTTTTCCGCGCGTTGATGCGGGGCAGATAAAGCTGCACTTACGCGCACCCGCCGGGTCGCGGCTCGAAGCAACCGAACAGATAGCTGCCCAAACCGCCGACATTGTACGCGACGTGATTCCCGAAGACGAAGTAGGGTCTGTTATTAGCAACATTGGCCTGACCGCCGAGCGGTATAATTTTATCTTCACCGACAACTCGTCGTTAGGTTCTGCCGATGCCGAGTTGCTGATTTCGCTAACCGGCGAACGTTCGCGGCCAACGGAGGAGTATATGCGCGAACTTCGGGCGCGGCTCCGCGACGAAATGCCCGACGTAACGTACTTTTTTCTGCCTGCCGATATTGTCAGTCAGATTCTGAACTTTGGCCTCACCGCCCCTATCGACGTGCAGGTGTCGGGTTTCGACCGGGCCAATAACCTGAGTGTGGCCCGGCAGCTTCGCGACCGCATCGCGCAGATACCCGGCGCGGTCGACGTACATCTGCATCAGGTCTTAGACGCCCCCGAACTATTTTTGGAAGTTGACCGCGAACGGGCCGCGCAACTGGGCCTGACCGAACAGCGCGTGGCAACCAATATGAACATCTCACTGAGTGGTACCGGTCAAACGCGCCCCAACTTCTGGCCCGACCCGGTCACGGGATTTCCCTATCTGATTACGGTTCAAACCCCGCCCTACAAACTCGATTCGTACGATAAACTGCTGCGGACGCCCGTGGTACCGGGAGCCGTGACGCCCCAATTGCTGAGCAACGTCACCACCGTAAAGCGTACCGTAACGCCGGTGATTATCAACCGCGTAAACACGCAGCCAACCTACGACGTGTATGCATCGGTCGAACGTACCGACCTCGGTTCGGTAGCCAAAGAACTAAACGCGCTGGCGGCTGAGTTTAAAGACCAACTGAAACCGGGTAATGTTATCAGCATACGCGGTCAGGTCGAAAGTATGGAAAGCGCGTTTAGCCGGTTGGGGCTGGGCATTGCGTTTGCGGCCCTGTTGGTGTATTTGCTGATGGTGGTCAATTTCCAGTCGTTTCTGTATCCGTTCATCATTATCACGGCCCTGCCCGGTGCGCTCTGCGGCATGGTCTGGATGCTGTTTCTAACCGGCACCACGTTCAGCATTCCATCGCTGATGGGGGCCATTATGAGCGTAGGTGTTGCCACGGCCAACAGTATTCTGTTGGTCAGTTTTGCCAAAGACCATCTGCCCGCCGTAAACGGCAATGCCTACGAAGCGGCTTTGGAAGCGGGCCGAACCCGCCTGCGGCCTATTCTGATGACGGCCATCGCCATGATTATTGGTATGCTGCCCATGTCGCTGGGCTTGGGCGAAGGCGGTGAGCAAAATGCCCCGCTGGGCCGGGCCGTGATTGGCGGGTTGCTACTGGCAACGTTTACTACGCTGCTGTTTGTGCCAGTCGTATTTAGTTATCTGGCAAGAAAGTCTAAAGACGCATGATTTATCACATTACCACAACAACCAACTGGGCTAAATCGTCGGGAAGTTACGAAGCCGAAAGCCTGCACAGCGAAGGATTTATCCACTTATCTACGAAAGAGCAGGTTTCCGGCGTCTTGGAACGGTATTACCGGCACGTATCTAACTTAATATTGTTGCACATCGACCCGGCAAAACTGACCCACGAACTGAAATACGAAGTAGCCACAAATAACGAACTGTTTCCGCACCTCTACGGCCCCCTAAACCGAGACGCCGTGGTGCTGGTGGAGCAAATCGAATGACGGAATGATGGAATGGTTGAATGGCTTGCCGTTCTCCATTCAATCACTCAATCATTTATTCATTCAACCATTTATGAAAGCCCTCAAACTCCTCATTCCGCTGCTGCTGCTGATTGGCCTGTTCGTGTTTTTTGGCGTGCTGCCGCGCATCCGCAACGCGCAGGAACTAAAAGCCGAAGCCGCTGCCGAAAAAAGCCGCGAACCCATCGTGAATGCTGTGCCGCTGAAGCAGGCCTCCGACACCTCCGCGCTCACGCTGCCCGGACAGATTCAGCCGTATCGGCAAACGCCCCTGTACGCCCGTACGCAGGGCTTTTTGCGGAAATGGTACGTCGATATTGGCGCACAGGTACGGCAGGGACAACTGTTGGCAACTATCGACGTGCCCGAACTGGAACAGGATATTGCCCGCGCCCGCGCCGATCAGCAGTTAGCCAAAACCAATCTCGAACGCTTAGAAAGCGTACAATTGCCCGGAGCCGTGGCGAAACAGGATGTTGATACGCGCCGGTCGGCGGTGGCGGTGGCCGATGCTAACCTGCGCCGGTTGCAGGCCCTGAAAGCCTTGCAGGAAATTCACGCGCCGTTTTCGGGCGTTATCACCAGCCGAACAGCGGAAATCGGAACACTGGTATCGCCCACGGGCAACGGCCAGCCGCTGTTTACCATCTCCGAACTCGGCTCACTGCGGGTATTTGTCGATGTGCCACAAACGTATTACCGCTCCATTAAAATCGGCCAGTCGGCCACGGTAAAAGTCCCTGAACTGAAAAACCGGACGTTGACAGGCAAGGTGGTTCGCACGTCGGGAACGCTCCGCAACGACTCGCGAACGCTGCTGACCGAAGTGCTGATTCCGAACCCTAAAAACGAGATTCCGGCAGGGCTGTATAGCCAGGTAACGTTCAGCATGATTGCGGCCCAGGCACCGGTACTGATTCCGGCCAACGCGTTGCAGATAACCCCGCAAGGGCCGCGCGTAGTGGTGCTGGATGCCGAGCAGCGTGTTCGGTTTGTACCGATTACGCTCGGGCGTGACTACGGCACTACGCTCGAAGCCACCAGCGGTCTCACCGGCTCCGAACGCGTAATAACAAACCCTAACGACCGCCTGCGCGACGGCCAGAAAGTGCGGTTACGCAAACCCGCAACGGAGAAAAAAGTAGCCTGATGATGAAAACTGTTCTTTGCGCTTTATTTCTCTCGCTTGCTGGAGCCGTTGCGGCCCAAACCGCGCCCGTATCACCAGCGGGCGGAGCCGTGACGCTATCGGGCCAGCCCGCGACGCCGGGTGCAGTAGCGGCAACGGCTACGCTGCCCAAGCCCGGCGAACCGGCTCCAACACTTTCTCTGGACGGATTCCGGCGGTTCAACGACCCCGAACTCGACCGGCTCATTCAATTAGGTTTAGACAACAGCCCCAACCTGCGGGCGGCCCTGAGCCGACTCGAAGAAGCCCGGATTCGGGTGCGGGTGGCGCAGTCGTTTTTACAGCCTTCGCTGCGGAGTTCGGCTTCGGTTACGACCCAGAGTTTGTCGGAACACCGCCCCATCGCCATTCCGCTGGCTACCGACCGGCTCCCACGTTTCCAGCTAAGTGCGTTTCAGCTACTGCCCATCGATGCCAGTTATGAACTGGATTTGTTCCGGCGCATTCGCACGGGCGTAACCTTAGCCGACTTGCAGGCCCAGGCCAGCGACGCCGATTATCAGGCATTTCGGCTTACTCTGGCCTCGGACATTGCCCGGCTCTACTGGCTTATTCGCGGCAATGACGTTGAACAGGCTGTTTTTCGGCGAAACATACTGGCACGCGATACCACGCTGGCAATCATCCGCGAGCGATTCCGAATCGGCCTAATCAACCAAATCGACGTTCAGCGGGCCGAAACCGATTATGCCAGTCTGCGCGTAACGCTGAAGGGGCTGGAACGCGCCCGTGCCGAACTCGTTAACGGCCTAGCACAACTCTGCGTACAGAATCCGGCCAGTTTTTCCGTCCCGGTCGGAACGCTGCCCGTTGCCATACCGGCGTATCCGTATGCCACCGTTACGGCTGAACAGCTGCAACGCCGACCCGATTTGTTGCAGTTAACGCGCCAGAATCAGATTGCCGCTACGCAGATTACCTTGCAGCAGGCCATTACGATGCCTCGTGTTACGCTCGTTGGGCAGGGCGGGCTGCTGTCGGGGCAACTCCGGTATTGGGTGGCTCCCAGCAGCGCGACCTACCTGCTTGGTGTAAACGCATCGGTGCCGCTGTATGAAGGCCACCGGGCGCGGCAAACCATCGCCCTTGCCAAGCAGCAGGTGCAGAGTAATGAGCAGGTTTATCAGCAGGCTTTTCAACTGGCCCAGCGCGACGCCGAAACGGCCTTAGACAACCTGACGCTGCTGCGCGAACAAATCGACTTGCAGAACCAGACGCTTGCACTGGCCCGCCGAACCGAGCAATACAACCGCGAACTCTACGTGCGCGGCCTGACCACCTACCTCGAAGTACTTGACGCCCAGCGTACTATACTTATTACCGAACAGCAATTGGTTCAGCTTCAGAGCCAGGAAGTGCAATTTGTGGTAGCCCTGCTCCGGGCCGTGGGGGGCGAGTTTTAAACCTTTTCCTACGCAATTCGGTAAGATAATAGCAACTTTGCAGCTTCATCACTCAGCCTGAGTTTGTTAACGAGCAATGAACAATACCTATGTTATAATCATGGCCGGTGGCGTCGGAACGCGTTTCTGGCCGTTCAGCCGAACCAGCTACCCTAAACAGTTTCACGACGTTCTCGGCACGGGCCGGACGCTTCTCCAGCAAACTGCCGACCGCTTCGACGGTGTCTGTCCGCCCGAGAATATATTCATTGTTACCAGTTCGCTCTATAAAGACCTTTGTCAGCAGCAGTTGCCGCAACTGACCGACGACCAGGTACTGTGCGAACCCATAGCCCGCAACACGGCTCCCTGCATTGCCTACGCCTGCTACAAAATTGCCCAGCGCGACCCGCAGGCCAACATTGTGGTAGCCCCCGCCGACCACATCATTCTGAAAGAAGACGAGTTTAAACGAACCATTCAAACGGCTCTCGATGCCACCGCCGGGCAGGATATTTTGGTTACGCTTGGCATTCAGCCCAGCCGCCCCGATACGGGCTACGGCTATATTCAATATATTCCCGACGAAACCAGCGCACGGCAATCTCCGCTGCGGCAATCTCCATTGCGACAGCATCCACTGCGGCAGCATCCACTGCGGGTAAAGACGTTCACTGAGAAGCCCAATCTTGAACTGGCCCAGCAGTTTCTCGACAGTGGCGAGTTTGTCTGGAACGCCGGTATTTTTGTCTGGAACGTGCGGGCCATTATTGCCGCGTTTGATAAATACCTGCCCGAGGTAGCCGAAATTTTTGCCGAAGGTGCCGATGCTTACTACACCGACCGCGAGGCAGCGTTTATCGACAAAGCGTATTCGCTCACAAAAAGCATCTCGATTGACAACGGCGTGATGGAACGCGCCGACAACGTACACGTGGTACTGAGCGATTTTGGCTGGTCGGATTTGGGGACGTGGAAGTCGCTGTATGAGGTGTCGGACAAAAACGAAGACCAGAATGTGGTTGATGGGCGCGTGATGTTATACGACACCAAAAACTGCATCATTAAAACCCCCAAAGACCGGCTTGTTGCCATCAACGGCCTCGACGGTTTCATTGTGGCCGAATATGATAACGTGCTGATGATTTGCCGGAAAGAAGACGAACAGAAGGTAAAAAACTTCGTAGCCGACGCTAAAGAAAAAGGCACGGAGTTTGTGTAGTTTTATACTGTGTTCTGCGTACTACGTTCTATGTTATTGAGCATTTAACCAAAGGTTGAGCCGACTTAGAACATAGTACGCAGAACATAGTACAAAAAATACATTGGCCTGTTCTGGCGTTATGGTTCCGTGAAACAACTTTGCCTGTTCGTTATTCTGCTGACCGCAAGCCTGCTGGCCTGCCGCGACTACTCGCCCGCCTTTACGCCCGGCCCCGACGACCCGCGCCTGACCGGAACGTGGCAGCTTGCCGAACGCCGGTTTCGCAAAGATTCTACGTTTAGCGTCACGACGATAATTGAGCGAACCCGACGCGACACGGGTACTATCATCAAAGACGGACAAGCCATCCGGTTCGATACCGTTGCCATTATCCGCGAACCCATCCGTACCCCGCGCGATACCAGTTTCGACGTATTGCGTCGCTACCCGGCAACGCCCCCCCAAACCCTTACGTTTGGGGCCGATGGCCGATTGGCCGCCAATGGCTCTGAAATGACGTATTTCAACCCGATTCGTACGTTTCTGCTGGATAAAACCTTTGCCGATAGTTTGTCTATCAACTTCTTTATTGCCACCAACGGGGCAAACGTGCCATCGCGTATGCGGCTGGCGTTTCGGCGCGATACGCTCGTGTTGCTGCCCGGTTGCGAAACACCCTGCTGGCTGAAATTCGTGCGGGCGCGGTAATCAGCTTATTGTTGCCAGCCCTGCGCCCGAATGGGCATTTGCTGACCGGCTTTCGTTGCCAGAACTACCTGCGATGGGTCGGCGGTGAGGTAGCCGATGGCGGTAATGCGGGCATTTTGAGCCAGTTTATCGTATTCCTGCGGGCGAACTGTAAACAACAGTTCGTAGTCTTCTCCCCCGTTCAGGGCCGCCGTAACGGGGCTTATCTTAAACTCATCGGCGGCTAAATACGCCTGATCGTCGATAGGAATATTCTCATCGAAAATCACCGCGCCCGTGCCCGACGCCCGGCAGAGGTGCAATAACTCCGACGCCAGCCCGTCCGACACGTCAATCATAGCCGTTGGCCGAACGCCGAGGTCGCGCAGTTCGTGAACAATGTCGGTGCGGGCATCGGGCCGCAGTTGCCGCTGCACTAAATAAGCCCGTTCTTCTGATAGATTTGGCTGCATGGTTGGGTCGGCCAGAAACACCTGTTTCTCGCGCTCGAGGAGTTGCAGACCAAAGTAAGCCGCGCCAAGATCGCCCGTAACGCACAGCACATCGTTCGGCTGGGCGGTGTTGCGGTAGGTGATGGCCGCTTTCGGCACCTTACCCAGCACCGACACCGACAGCATTAATCCCGACCGCGACGAGGTGGTATCGCCCCCAACCAAATCGACATTGTAGGCCGCGCCGGCCGCCCGTATGCCGTCGTACAGTTCATCGACGGCTTCAACCGGAAAGCGGCTGCTCAGGGCTACGCCCACCGTTACCTGCACGGGCAGGCCGTTCATGGCCGCAATATCTGACACACCGAATGTAATGGCCTTATAACCAAGATGTTTCAGCGGAACATAGGTCAAATCGAAATGAACGCCTTCAATAAGTAAATCGGTAGCGAGCAGGCCGTAATCATCGTTACCCCAATCGAACACGGCGGCATCGTCGCCAATGCCGCGCACCGTGTCGGGTTGCGCCGGTGCGGGCGTCGCCTGTTTGATACGGTCAATTAATCCAATCTCGCCAAGCGTATTTAAATCAGTCATTTTTTCAGTTAACAGTTAACAGTTATCAGTGAACAGTTTGATAGTCCGATAGCAACTGCTGGCTGATAACTGTTCACTGATAACTGAAAAGCCGTTCCGGCTGATTTACGGAACGGCTTTTGGTAAAAATTGGTTGCGTTGCCTTACGGATTCGAGAGCGTGTACACGTTGTTGGTGTTGCCCGTTTTCTGACTGGCCGTGGTGCGGGTGAGCACAAGGCTGTTGTCTTCAATTGAGTTGATGGTAAACTCAATAGTGCCGTTAGTACCCGTCGGAGCCGGGTTCAGGTTGCTCAGTACTAGCCGGGTATCCGACGGAACCGAGTATTGGCCGGTGAATTTGTTACCGTCGAATTCAGTATACTCAACAGTAGGGGCTTTGCTCAGGTCAAGCCTGAAGGTAGTGTAGTTACGTACATTTGAAGCCGCTCCGCGTGTATAGACCGTTGCGTTGTTTTCATCAACTTTCTGTGCGGTCCAGACTTTGGCGATACGCTCCGACACTGGGGCCACTTTCTTGCCGCCACAACCCGTCAATAAGCCAAAAATCAGTGTAGCCGCGAGAAAGGTAAACAGGGTATTGGTTTTCATAGTCACTTGTTGCATAAAATAGAAGTCGTGAAAGATACGCTATTTTTGTTTTTCGTAGCAAAAACAAGGCCTAATTATTCGTTCAATTGACCCAATGGACATATGCCCCCCCACAGACACGCCGAACTTCGTACGTACACCCGCGCTCAACTGGCCTTACGCAACGGGCAGGACCGCCCCGAAATCTGGTGCGCCTACGCCGGAATGATTTACGACGTGTCGGCCTCGCGGCTGTGGCGCAACGGTAAACATTACGAACACTGGGCCGGACAGGACCTTACCGCCGAACTCACCGACGCCCCCCACGCCGAATGGGTATTCGAGCGATTTCAGGTAATCGGAAAACTCGTATAGCATGACCACCCTCATTGCCGATAGTGGCTCTACCAAAACTGACTGGCGGTATGTTGCCGCCGATGGGCAAGTACACGCCTTTCAAACGGACGGTTTCAATCCGTATTATCAAACCACAGCCCAAATTGTTGAAACGCTACGGGCGCAGTTTATGCCGCAGCTTGGCAATCGGTCCGTAGAGCGTATATTTTATTATGGCACTGGCTGCATAAGTCCGTCTGTAAATCAGCACATTGACGATGCATTGCAAACTATATTACCAACCGTGCAGACGGTCGACGTGAACAGTGATATGCTGGGGGCGGCACGGGGCGCGGCTGGCCGCGAGCCGGGCATTGTTTGTATTCTGGGCACCGGCTCAAACGCTTGCTGTTTCGATGGCAGTACGATAACACGCGGCATTCAATCGCTGGGATTCTGGTTGGGCGACGAAGGCAGCGGGGGTTATCTCGGCAAAACGCTGGTGCGCCAATTTTTTCAGGATCAACTACCCGCCGACCTGCGCGACGCTTTCGCGGCCCGCTATCCGCTCGACCGGGCTACGCTGCTCGAAAACGCGTACCAGAAGCCGTACCCGAACCGCTATTTTGCCTCATTTACACCCTTTCTTTCT
>VFQR01001646.1_pt1 | contig 16246 bp, 14 predicted proteins | sample 3512321 | NCBI WGS metagenome assembly VFQR01 (sample SAMN10412374, study PRJNA504923) | tailings metagenome | isolation source: Relicate 3 Philex TSF1 revegetated site | place: Philippines: Tuba, Benguet | collected 2017-08-29
GTGAACGACAGCCTCGGCCACGCTGCCGGCGATATCGTGCTGCGGGAGGTGGCGGAGCGGGTGCGGGCTCATATCCGCGCGGCCGATGTCGTCGCGCGCTATGGCGGGGAGGAATTCCTGGTGGTGATGGCCGGCACCGCGGCGGAGGAGGCGGCGCTGGTCGCCGAGCGCCTGCGCGCCGCGATCGCGGCTTCGCCGGTGATGGCGGAAGGCCAGGCCGTGCCCGTGACGGCGAGCGTCGGCGTCGCCTCGGGTGAGAGCGGCACGCTCAGCGACGACGTGATCGCGGCGGCCGATACGGCGCTCTATGCGGCCAAGAAGGGCGGGCGGAACCGCGTGGAGATCGCCCGCCCGGGAGACTGGCCGACCCGGGCCGGGTGAGCTGTCCCGCTCCCCCGCGACGCGGGGGAGGCAGCAGGAAGCGCTACTTGATCTTCGCTTCGCGGAAGGCGACGTGCTTGCGGGCGACCGGGTCGTATTTCTTCAGCTCGAGCTTGCCGGTCGCCGTGCGCGTGTTCTTCTTCGTCACGTAGAAATAGCCCGTGTCGGCGCTGCTCACGAGCTTGATGAGGACGGTGTTGGCCTTGGCCATGGGTCCGGGCTCCAGGGGTGCCGGCCATCGGCCGGGCGAAACGGAAGACCGCGCTCACCCGGGGGTGGCGCGGCGGAGCGCGCAACATAGCCATCGCGGTCCCAGGGTCAAGGCTGGGTGGTCAGGGCAGGAAAGGGCGCAGCGCGGCGAGATAGGACGAGGGGCGCTCGATCAGCGTGCGGGCGGCGGCGATGTCGGCGGCGCGGCCCTCCGCCGGGGGGCAGGCGCCGCGCAGCGCCACCAGCTCGGCGGCCGGGACCGGCGGGCGTAGCCCACGGATGCGGGCCAGGACGGGCGCCATGGCGATCTCGCCGCGGCCCAGGCCGGCCAGGGCGGCCGTCAGGCTGTCCGGCCCGAGGCTCGTGCAGACCGCCGGCAGCACGCCGAGGCCCTGCACCGGCCAGCCGGAGGGGGCGACCACCTGCGACCAGGTGACCAGGATCTCGGCCCCGTTGGGCAGCGGCCCGACGAGCTGGATCAGTCCCTTGCCCATCGTGGCGCTGCCGACCACCACGGCGCGGCCGCGCTCGGCGAGGCCCATCGCCACGATCTCCGCGGCCGAGGCGGTGCGGCCATCCACCAGCACCACCACGGGCCGCCCCTGGGCGAGGTCCTGCCCGCCGGCCTCGTAGCGGCGGGCGGCCTCGGGGTGGCGGCCCTCGGTCCGGGCGACCTCGCCGGTGACGAGGAAGGCATCGGCGACGGCGACGGCCTGGGTGAGCAGCCCGCCGCGATTGCCGCGCAGATCGAGCACCACGCCGCGCGGCGGCCGCTCGTCGAAGGCGTCCACCAGCACGGCGGTGATGCGCCGGTCTGTCAGCACGGAGAATCCGCTGACGCGCAGGAACAGGATGTTGTCGCGCCGCTCCGCCGTGACCGTCTCCGGCACCACCACCTCGCGCACCAGCGTCACATCCCGCTCGCGCCGGCCGCGCGCCAGGCGCAGAGTCACCTCCGACCCCTCGGGTCCTTCCAGCAGCGCGGCGGCGAGGCCGGGGTCGCGCGGCCCGAGGCGCCGCCCATCCACCGCGACCAGGCGGTCGCCGATCCGGATGCCGGCCTCCTCCGCCGGGCCGCCTCGCGTCACCGTGACGACCGAGAGCGCGCCGCGGCGGACGCCGACGCGCAGGCCGAGGCCCGATTGGCCGACCCGCCGCTCCCGCGCCTGGCGCGCCTCGGCGGCGCTGACGTAGCGGCTGTAGGGATCGAGATGGTTGAACAGCTCCTCGAAGCCGGAGGCGATGACGCGCTCGCTTCCCGCCCGCCGCAGCGCCGGGGAGGCACCCCAGGCGGCCTCGTAGAAGCCGCCCAGCGCGGTGCCGAGCGCGGCGGCGGTCGTCGGGACGTCCCGGGCGGCGAGCCGCGCGACCGGCAGCGCGGTGACCTGCCGCCCGTCCAGCAGCAGACGCAGCTCGGCCTGGAGGACGGCGGGCGTCAGCCGCTGGTCGAGCGCGCCAAGCCCGCGCAGCGACCAGAGCGCGATATCGGCAGGCTGGGCGCGCTCGATATGGCGCTCCAGCACCAGGCGGAGCGATTCGGCCAGCACCTGCTCGGTAAGCGCGCGGGGGAAGGGCGCTTCGGGCGGCGTCGCCTGCGCGGCGGCCGAGAGAAGAAGGACTAGCGCCGCCGCGACTCGCCATGCCGCCGCGCGGGCTTGCGCGGCGCGTCGGAGGACAGCCGAAAGACCATCCCGCCGGTGCGGGGGGTGGCCGAGACCAGTTGCGCCTGGGATTGCTGCCCCAGGTGGAAGGTGATCCCCGTTCGGCGGCCGGCCATCCGGTGCCCGGCCTCGTCCAGTTGCCATCGGTCGTCCGGCAGGGACGCGAGCGGGACGAATCCGCTTGCGCCGTTCTCCTCCACGGTGACGAAGAGACCGAAGCGTGTCACCCCGCTGATGCGCACATCGAACACATCGCCGACCCGCTGTGACATCCACGCCGCGAGGTAGCGGTCCACCGCGTCGCGCTCGGCCTGCGCCGCGCGGCGCTCGGTGCTGGTGATGTGCTCGCCGGTGTCGGGCAGGCGGGCGGCTTCCTCCGGCGGGAGGGTGCCGAGCAGGGCGCGATGCACGATCAGGTCGGCGTAGCGGCGGATCGGGCTCGTGAAATGGGCGTAGCGCGCCAGCGCCAGGCCGAAATGGCCGATGTTGTCGGGGCTGTAGGCGGCCTGGGACTGGCCGCGCAGCACCGCCTCGTTCACCAGGCGGGCCTCCGGCTTGTCCTTCACCAGCTCCAGGATGTGGGAGAAGTCGCGCGGATGCAGGTGCGTGCGCGGCGCGAGCTTGATCCCCAGCGAGGCGAGGAACTGGCGCAGCCCTTCGAGCTTCTCGTCGGAAGGCCGGTCGTGGATGCGGTACATGCAGGGTTGCTGGCGCTTCTCCAGCTCTTCCGCGGCGCAGACATTGGCGGCGACCATGAACTCCTCGATCAGCCGGTGGCTGTCGAGGCGGGCGCGCGGGACGACGGCCTGCACATGGCCCCTGGCGTCCAGCAGCACGCGGCGCTCCGGCACGTCGAGGTCGAGCGTGCCGCGCCGCTCGCGGGCGGCGAGCAGCGCGCGGAACGCGCCATAGAGGTTCTTCCGGGTTCCTTCCGGTACGCCCGAAAGCTCCTCACCCGCATCCTCGGCAGCCTGCACCTGTTCGTAGGTGAGGCGGGCGAAGCTGCGCATCAGGCCGCGGCCGAACCGGTGCGACACCTTGGTGCCGGAACGGTCGAACAGCATCTCGACAAAGAGGCAGCCGCGCGGCTCGTTGGGCTTCAGGCTGCACCAGCCATTGGACAGCGCCTCCGGCAGCATCGGCACGACGCGATCGGGGAAATAGACGGAATTGCCGCGCGCCCAGGCCTCGCGGTCCAGCGCGCTGCCGGGCTTCACGTAATGCGCCACGTCGGCGATCGCGACGACGACGCGCCAGCCGCCGGCTTGCGGTTCCGCGAAGACGGCGTCGTCGAAGTCGCGCGCGTCCTCGCCATCAATCGTGACGAGGGGAAGTTTTCGGAGGTCCTCGCGGCCGCGCACGGTGACGCCCTTGGCGCGCTCGGCCTCCTGTACCGCCTCGGCGGGGAAGATGTCGGGGATGCCGTGGGCGTGGATGCAGACCAGCGAGATGCTCCGGGGCTCACCCATGCGGCCGAGCACCTCCACGATTTTCGCCGGGCGCGGGCCGAAGGGGCGGTGCTGCGGCAGCGGCTCCGCCAGCACGATGTCGCCGGGCTTCGCCTCGCCACGGTGCTCCGGCGGCACCATCCATTCGGCGCGCGACCGGCGGTCGGTCGGGATGATCCGGCCCTCCTCGAAGACGCCGAGCACGCGCGCGGCGCGTTCGGGCGAGGCCAGGCGCTTGAAGGTGCGGCCTTCGTATTTCGTGCCGCCGATATGGCGGAGGCGCGCGAGGACGCGCTCGCCGGGGGCCAGCGCCGGCGTGCCCCGCTTCTCGGGGGCCATGAAGACGACGGGTGGCGGGCCCTTCGCCTTGTCCCATTGGAGCGGCCGCGCGATCGCGTCGCCATCCGGGTCGGTGCCGGTGACCTCGACGAGCGTCATCTCGGGCAGGCGGTCGGGTGCCGCGTAGCTGCGCTTGCCGGCAGGGGCGGCCTGGCCGTCCTCCTTGAGCGATTTCAGCAGGTCGCGCAGGGCGGGGCGCTGTTCGGTGGTGAGGCCGAAATGGCGGGCGATCTCGGTCTTGCCGACGCGGCCGGGGGAGGATTTCAGGAAGGCGCGGAGTTGTTCGCGGGAGGGAAGCGGGTTGGTGCCGTCCTGACGATGCGCCCTCCCCGACCCTCCCCCGCTTCGCAGGGGAGGGAGCCGCTCCCTCCCCTGCGAAGCGGGAGAGGGCGGGGTGGGGGCATCGCCGCGCGCAACCTTCCCGCGCTTGCGCGCCGCGTGACCCTTCTTCGGCGGGCCGCGGCGCACCATGGCTACTTCGCCTTCCTGGCGGCTGGCTTCTTCTTCGCCGGCGCCTTCTTCTTCGCGGCGGGCTTCTTCGCCGCTGGCGCGGCCTTCTTCTCCGCCGCCTCCGGCTTCGCCGCCGCCTTGCGCGTTGGCGCCTTCTTGCCCTTCGCGCCGTTGCGCGGGGGCAATTCCTTGCCCTTCTCGGCGAGCAGCGTGACCGCCTGGTCCAGCGTCGCCTCCTCCATCTCCACGCCACGCGGGAGGTTGGCGATCATCTTGCCGTGCATGACATAGGGCCCGAAGCGGCCCTTCCGGACCTCCACCGGCGCGCCATCCTTCGGATGCGTGCCCAGCAGCTTCACCTTCGCCCGCGCCTTGGCGAGCAGTTCCATCGCCCGGTTCATGCCAAGCGCCAGCACGTCGTCGCCGGGCTCCAGCGACTGGTAGACATTGCCCAGCCGTACATAGGGGCCGAACCGGCCGATGCCGGCGGTGATCTCCTCGCCGGTTTCCGGATCGCGACCGATCGTGCGCGGCAGCGACAGCAGCGCGAGCGCCTGGTCCACATCGAGCGTGTCCGGGTTCATCTCGCGCGTCAGGCTGGCGCGGCGCGGCTTGACGGGCTTGCCCTTCGCGTCCTCGGTGCCCTCGCCGAGTTGCACATAGACGCCATAGGGGCCGCGGCGGACCGTCACCTTCTGGCCCGTCGCGGGGTCCTCGCCCAGCTCGCGCGGGCCTTCGGAGAGGCCGCCATTCTCGCCCTCGGCGCCCGGCGCGATCAGCGGCCGCGTATAGCGGCACTCGGGATAGTTCGAGCAGCCGATGAAGGCGCCGGTGCGCCCGAGGCGCAGCCCAAGCCGCCCATTCGCGCAGGAGGGACAGGTCCGCGGATCGCCGGCGCCCTCGCGTTCAGGGAAGAAATGCGGCCCGAGCTCGGCATCCAGCGCGTCAATCACATCGCTGATCTTGAGGTCCGTCGTCTGGCCGAGCGCGCGCGAAAAATCCTCCCAGAAGGCGCGCATCACCTCGCGCCAGTCGGCGCGGCCGCCGGAGATATCGTCCAGCTTCTCCTCGAGATCGGCGGTGAAGCCGTAGTCCACGTACTTGCCGAAGAAGGCCGTGAGGAAGCTGGTCACCAGCCGCCCGCGGTCCTCCGGGATGAAGCGGCGCTTGTCGAGCCGGACATAGTCGCGATCCTGCAGCACCTGCAGGATCGAGGCGTAGGTCGAGGGCCGGCCGATCCCGAGCTCCTCCAGCCGCTTGACGAGTGTCGCCTCGGAGAATCGGGGTGGCGGCTGGGTGAAGTGCTGGCTCGCTGTCACCGCTCCGGTCTTCAGAGGATCGCGTTCCGCCATGGGCGGCAGGGTGCGGTCCTCCTCGGCCTCGCCATTCTGCGGGGCGATGCCGGCGCGGCGGTCGGCGTCGCGGTCGTCCTCGTCCTCGCGGTAGAGGCGGAGGAAGCCGTCGAAGGCGATGACGGAGCCGGTGGCGCGCAGCTTCGTCCTGCCGCTTTCATCGGCGATCTCGATGGTGGTCTGGTCGAGCTCGGCCGATTGCATCTGGCTGGCCACCGCGCGCTTCCAGACGAGCTCGTAGAGCTTGCGCTGGCGGTCATCGAGGAAGCGGGCGACCTCCTCCGGCGTGCGGCTCACATCGGTTGGCCGGATCGCCTCATGCGCCTCCTGCGCGTTCTTCACCTTGCTCTGGTATTCGCGCGGCGCGCCGGGGATGTAGTCCGGCCCGAAGGCGTCCTTCACATGGTCGCGGATGGCGAAGATCGCCTCGCGCGCCATGCTGACGCCATCGGTCCGCATGTAGGTGATGAGGCCGACGGTCTCGCCGCCGATGTCCACGCCCTCGTAGAGCTGCTGCGCGACGCGCATCGCCGCCTGCGCGCCCATGCCGAGTTTTCGGGACGCTTCCATCTGGAGCGTGGAGGTGGTGAAGGGCGGCGGCGGGTTCCGCCGGGTGCGCTTCTTCTCGACGCTGACGACATGGAAGCGGCCGGCCTCGACGGCGGCCTTGGCGCGCATGGCGCTCGCCTCGTCCGGCAGGTCGAACTGCTCCAGCTTCTTGCCATCCAGATGCGTCAGCCGCGCCGTGAAGGGCGCGCCGGCGGGCGTGGTGAAGCGGCTCTCGACCGTCCAGTATTCGCGCGCCCGGAAAGCTTCGATCTCCGCCTCGCGCTCGCAGATCAGCCTGAGGGCGACCGACTGCACGCGGCCGGCGGAGCGGCTGCCCGGCAGCTTGCGCCACAGCACCGGCGAGAGGTTGAAGCCCACGAGGTAGTCGAGCGCGCGGCGCGCCAGGTAGGCCTCGATCAGCGGGGTATCGAGGTCGCGCGGCGCCTTGATGGCGGTCTGGATGGCGCGCTTGGTGATCTCGTTGAAGGTGATGCGGTTGACCTCGACGCCCTTGAGCGCGCCGCGGCGGCCGAGCATGTCCTTGACATGCCAGGAGATCGCCTCCCCCTCGCGATCCGGGTCGGTGGCGAGGAACAGCCGCCGCGCGCCCTTGAGCGCCTTGGCGATCTCGCCCACCTGCTTCTCGCCGCGCGGATCGGCTTCCCAATCCATCGCGAAATCCTGCTCCGGCCGGACGGAGCCGTCCTTCGGCGGCAGATCCCGCACATGGCCGAAGGAGGCGAGGACGCGGAAATCGCCACCCAGGTACTTGTTGATGGTCTTGGCCTTCGCGGGGCTTTCGACCACGACGACATCGGTCATGGAGGGTCTTGGATCGCCTAGGTTGCGGTCAGCGCGCGGCGCGCGCGACCCGGTCTCCGGGCAGTTGCTCCACCAGCCCGGAAAGCTCCAGGTCCAGCAGGATCGCCCGCACCGCCGGGGCGGACAGGTGGCAGCGCCGGACCAGATCGTCAACGGCCACGGGTGTGCTCCCAATCAATTCAAGGAGTTGGCTGGGGGCATCGGCCGGCGCCGGCGCCGGTTCGGGGGGAATCTCGGCTTTTTCGGGGGCGGGACGGGGCCGGAACAAGGGTATGTCGAGGGGGGCGTCCGGCACCTCCCCGATGATGTCCTCGGCGGTCTCGACCATGCGCGCGCCCTGGCGCAGCAGGTCGTTCGAGCCCTTGCAGCGCGGATCGAGCGGGCTGCCGGGGACGGCGAAGACCTCGCGCCCCGCTTCCACCGCGATGCGCGCGGTGTGAAGGCTGCCGGAGCGGCTGGCCGCCTCCACCACCACGACGCCGAGGGCGAGGCCGGCGATGATGCGGTTGCGGCGCGGGAAGTGCCGGGCGAGCGGCGCGGTGCCAAGCGGCGCTTCCGCCACCACGGCGCCGCCCTCCGTGGCGATGCGCGCCTGGAGTGCGGCGTTCTCGGGCGGGTAGGGCTCGTCGAGGCCGCCGGCGATGACCGCGACGGTGCGGCCATGCGCCTCCAGCGCGCCAAGATGGGCGGCGGCGTCAATGCCGCGCGCGAGGCCGGAGGTGACGACGAGGCCCGCCGTGGTCAGGCCCGCCGCGAGTTCCTCGGCGATGCGGCGGCCAGCGGCGGAGGCGGCGCGGGCGCCGACCACGGCGACCTGGCGGCGCAGCAGCACCGATCGGTCGCCGAGCACGGCGATGACCGGGGGCGCGTCATCCAGCCGCGCGAGAAGCGGCGGGTAGCCGGGCAGACCGAGATGCAGGAAAACGCCGCCGATGCGGTCCAGCGCCTCCATCTCGCGCCGAGCGGCGGCCTCGGGGAAGGGGACGAGCGGGCTGGGAAGGGCGGCGAGCGCGGCTTCGGCGCTGCGATGGCGATCGAGCAGGCGGCGGAACGTGGCGGGCCCGATCCCATCGGTGCGCGCGAGCCTGAGGCGCGCAAGCTCCTCGGATGGCGTCACTTCTGGCCGACGCGCGGCTCGGTGCCGGCGAGCAGGCGCTCGATATTCGCCTTGTGCCGCCAGGTGATGAGGGCGGCGAGGCCGAGGGCGAACAGCGCGAGAGGCCAATTGCCGAAGACCAGCGCCAGGATCGGCGCGGCCGCGCAGGTGGCGAGCGCGCTGGCCGAGGAGATCCGAGTAACGGCGAAGACCGCGAGCCACACCGCGAGGGCGGCGAGGCCGAGCCAGGGCGCGGCGCCGAGCAGAACGCCGGCGCCGGTCGCCACGCCCTTGCCACCCCGAAAACCGAGCCAGACGGGAAAGGCGTGCCCCGCCATGGCGGCGAAGCCCGCGAGCAGCGCCTCCGGCTCGCCCCACAGCCAGCGGGCGATGAGCAGCGCGACAAGCCCCTTGAGCGCGTCGAGCGCGAGGGTCGCGGCGGCGATCGCCTTGTTGCCGGTGCGCAGCACATTGGTCGCGCCGATGCTGCCGGAGCCGATCGCGCGGATGTCGCCCAGCCCGGCGGCCTTGGTGAGGACCAGGCCGTAGGGGACGGAGCCGAGGAGGTAGCCGAGGAGGGCGGCGAGGAGGTGGGTCATTGGGGCACGCCCTGGAACAGACTGCCGCTCCTCCATTGTCTCCCTCTCCCGCCCGGGCGGGAAAGGGTGGGGCGAGGGAGAAAGAAGCGGCGGAACGAGGGGCCGATGGCGAGCGTCATCATCCGAACACGCGCCTCCCCACCTTCCAGGTCCCCAGCACCTTGCCCTCCAGCGCGCGCCCGTCGAAGGGCGTGTTCTGCGCCTTGCCGGGCAGCCTGCCGGCGTCGACACGCCAGCCACGCTCGGGGTGGAACAGCACCAGGTCGGCCGGCGCGCCCTTGCGCAGCGTCCCGGCCTCGATCCCGAGCAGTTTCGCCGGCCGTGCCGTCAGCAGGTCGAGCGCCTGGAGCAGCGTGAGATCCCCGCCATGCACGCGCGCCAGCGTCACCGCGAGCAGCGTGGCCAAGCCGGCGCCTCCGGCCTCGGCCTGGGCGAAGGGCAGCCGCTTGTCGTCGGCGTCGCGCGGCTGGTGGTCGGAGGCGATGGCGTCAATCGTGCCGTCCTGGAGCGCCGCGATCACGGCGAGGCGGTCGGCCTCGCCGCGCAGCGGCGGCGAGAGCTTGGCGTAGGTGCGGTATTCGCCGATCGCCGTCTCGTTTAGATCGAAATAGGGGGGCGCGGTGTCGCAGGTGACGCGGAGGCCCTCGGCCTTCGCCGCGCGGATGAGATCGAGCGCGGCGGCGGTGGAGACATGGGCAAAGTGCACATGGCCGCCGGTCAGCCGGGCGAGCGCGATGTCGCGCTGCACCAGCATCGCCTCGGCGGCGGCGGGGATGCCGGGCAGGCCCATTCGCGTGGCGCGCTCCCCTTCCGACGCGGCGCCGCCGGCGGCGAGCGAGGGTTCCTCGGGGTGCTGGACCACGAAGCTGCCGAAGGCGCGGGCGTAGGACAGCGCAAGGCGCATGGTGCGCGCGCTGGCGATGGCGCGGCGGCCATCGGTGAACGCGATCGCGCCGGCCTCGCGCAGCAGGCCGAACTCGGACAGATCCTTGCCCGCGCAATCGGCGGTGGCGGCGGCATAGGGCAGGATGGTGAGCGACCCGATCGCCTCGCCCTTGCGCGCCAGGAACTGCACCAGCGCGGGATCGTCGATCGCCGGGTCGGTGTCCGGCAGGGCGCAGAGCGTGGTGATACCGCCGGCCGCCGCGGCCTCGGCGGCGGAGGCGATGGTCTCGCGATGCTCGGCGCCGGGCTCGCCGAGCGCGGCGCGCAGGTCAATGAGGCCCGGCGCGAGGCACGCGCCGGCGGCCTCGATCACCGTGGCGTCGTCGGGGCGGCCGAGAGACGCGCCGTGGTCCAGGATCACCCCGTCGCGCACAAGGAGCGCGCCAGGCGCGTCCAGGCCCGTGGCCGGGTCGAGCAGCCGGACCTGGGTGAACAGCGTGTCAGCCATGGCGCCCTTATAGCCGCCGGGCCGAGTCCCGCCACCTCGGGCGATGGGTCATCGCGGCGGCGTCCCGGCCGGCCAGGGTTGCGGCTCAGATCAGCAGGGCGGCCACGGCACCCACCGCGGCGAGCGCGACGGCCCTGCCCGAACGGTCACCACGCGGCACCGCCAGGCGCGCCGCTCACGTGTTCCGCCGCAACCCGCGCGAGAGCGTATCCAGCACCGCCATGCGAACCGCGACGCCCATCTCCACCTGCTCGCCGATGACGCTGCGGGCGGGGTCGTCGGCCACCGCGCTGTCAATCTCGACGCCGCGGTTCATCGGGCCGGGATGCATGACAATGGCGTCCGGCTTCGCGTAGGCGAGCTTCTCGCGGTCCAGGCCGTAGAACCGGAAGAACTCGCGGGCGGAAGGGACGAGGCCGCCGGTCATGCGTTCCTTCTGCAGCCGCAGCATCATCACGACATCGGCGCCCTCGAGGCCGGAGCGCATCGTGTGATGCACCTCGACGCCGAGGCGCGCGGCCTCGGAGGGGATCAGCGTGGGCGGGCCGACGATGCGCACGCGCGCGTTCATCGCGAGCAGCAGGTGGATGTTGGACCGCGCGACGCGCGAATGCAGCACGTCGCCGCAGATCGCGACGGTCAGCCCCTCCAGCGTGCCCTTGCGGCGGCGGATGGTGAGCGCATCGAGCAGCGCCTGGGTCGGGTGTTCATGCGTGCCGTCGCCGGCGTTGATGACGGCGGCTTCCAGCTTCTGGCTGAGCAGCGCCGGCGCGCCGGACTGGCCGTGGCGGACCACCAGCAGGTCGGTGCGCATCGCGTTCAGCGTCGCGGCCGTGTCGAGCAGCGTCTCGCCCTTGTTCACGGAACTCGTCGAGACCGACATGTTGACGATGTCGGCGCCAAGGCGCTTGCCGGCGAGCTCGAAACTCGTGCGGGTGCGCGTGCTGTCCTCGAAGAACAGGTTGATGAGCGTGCGGCCCTTGAGCAGGTCGCGCTGGGTCGTGCCGCGGCGGTTCGCGAGCGCGTAGTGGTCCGCGAGGTCGAGGAGACCCGCGATATGCGGCGGCTCCAGGCCTTCGATGGCCAGCAGGTGGCGGGAGGGGAAGGGGAGCATCCGGGCAGGGCAGACTCGAACGGGGCTCCGAGACCCTAGCCCTGGGCCAGGATGGGGCCAAGGCGCCGGGTGGACCCTTGGACGACCCTTGCGATTTCGCCCCGTTTTCGGATCGGTTTCGGGTATTGTGTCGCCCGCCGGGGAACGATGCTTCCATCACACGGAGCACCCCATGCGAAGCGCCTTCGCCTCAGCCGCAATCCTGTTCAGCACGCTCGCGCCGTTGCTGCTGGCCGGTTGCGCCGCCCCGCGATCCCCGCTGCCGGACATCGACACGACGCTGGCCGAGATACAGCCGCTCTACTCCGGCCGCGCGCTGACTGATTGCCTGGCCACCCCCCTGCCGGCGCAGCGGCCCTGCCGCGACACGCTGGCGCAAGCGATGATGGCGGCGGTCGACCTCCGATACGCCGAGTTCGAGATCGCCTTCTTCGACGCCAATCGCGGCGCGGGCTTCGGCAGTTCGGTGGCGCTCCTTGGCCTAGGCGCGGCCGGTTCACTCGCCGCGACCGGCACGGCGCAGGTGCTGAGCGCCATCTCGGCCGCGGTGACGGGCACGCGCGAGGCCTTCGGGCGCGAGCTGCTGGCCGAGCAGACCGCCGCCGCGCTGCTGACGTCGATGCGCAACGCGCGCAACCAGGTGGCGCTTCGGCTGCGCGAGGGGCTGGCGCGGTCGGCCGAACAGTATCCGCTCGGCATCGCGCTCTCCGACCTCTACGCCTATTACCGCGCCGGCACGCTGCCGGGGGCGCTGACAGGGCTGACCGAGGTGGTCGGCGAACGAGCGCGCGCCACGCAGGAGGAACTGCGCCTCGCGACCGTCGGCAGCGGCTTCGCGCGCACGCCGCTGGCGCTGAGCCTGCGCGACTTTCTCGGCGCGCCAGGGCTCACCGCCGCCCAGCGCCAGGAGCGCCAGCGCGCGGTGATCGCCGCGGCGCAGGCCGAGGGCTTCGGCAACGTGCCCTTCGCCGCCTTCATCAACGACCAGAGCGCGGTCGGCGAGGATCGCCGCGCGCGCGTCGCCCGCCGGCTCGGACTGCAACCGTGACGAGGAGGAGGAGACAATGGAGAGCGGACGTTTCGAGAAGCTGCCGCGCGCGCAGTTGCCGGAATTCGTGCAGCAGTTGAGGGACGAGGCCCGCCTGAAATCGCTCGACATCGAGATCGTGGCGCTGCCGGAGGGCGGCGATCCCGTGGATGTCGAATGGCGAGTGAAGCCGAAGGCGGCCGCCCCGGTGGCGCCGCCGGCGGCCCTGATGGCCGCCGCCGCCGCCGACAACCCTGCCTGGCTGACCATCGCGGAGGGCGAAATCGGCACCAAGGAAGCCGCCGGTGGCGCAGACAACCCCGCGATCGTCGAATACTTCGCCTGGACGTCGCTCGGGCCGAAGCCGGACTCGGTCTCTTGGTGTGGCGCCTTCGTCAGCTTCTGCCTCGGTCGCGCGGGCGTGATCCCGAAAGGCAAGGGGTCCGCGAGAGCGGCGGACTGGCTCGCCTTCGGCGATCCGCTGCCCGCGCCGCGGCCGGGTTGCATCGTGGTGCTGAAGCCGCAGGCACCCTCCGCCAGCGGGCATGTCGGCTTCTGGGTGAAGGAGGCGGGCGGGAAGATCCACCTGCTCGGCGGCAACCAGGCCGACAGCGTGAACGTCACGGCCTTCCCGGCCGGCGAGCTGCGCGAGGGCGGCTATCGGTGGCCGCGTGGCGCCGCTGCCACGGTCGCGCCGGCCGCCGGGGACTTCGCGCTTGCCGATGCCGCGGTGCCTGCCGGGACCCCAGCCCTCAGCGCCGACGACCTCGACATCCTCACCCGCACGCTCTGGGGCGAGGCGCGCGGCGAGCCGGAGGCGGGCCAGGCGGCGGTCGTGCACGTCATCCGCAACCGTGCGATCCGCAAGGGCACGGATGCCGCGCGCGAATGCCAGCGGCCGGCGCAGTTTTCCTGCTGGTTCGATGCGCAGAAGGGGAAGCTGCTGGCGCTGCGCACGGACGATCCACTCTACGTCAAGCTCGCTGCCGTGGCGCGGATGGCCTGGGACAAGCCGGACACCACGGGCGGCGCGCTGCACTACTACGCGCCGGCCGGCATGCCGGGCGGGAAGCCCCCGTCCTGGGCGGCGCAGGGCACCGAGACGCTCAGGATCGGCGGGCACATCTTCCTCAAGGGCGTTCCCTGGTAGGCGCGGTGGCATCCAGCGCGGCCTGGAGCATCCAGGCCGCGGCGGCCGCATCCACCCGCGCGGCCCGCTTGGCGCGGGACAGGTCCGCCTCGACCATCGCGCGGTTCACGGCGGCGGAAGACAGCCGCTCGTCCCAGAACGCCACGTCGAGGCCGGCCGCGGCGGCGAGGTCGCGGCCGAAATCCTTGGCGGCCTGCGCGGCGGGGCCGAAGGATCCGTCCATGGACAGCGGCAGCCCAACGACCAGCCCGCCGGCGCCCTCCTTCCGCGCGATCGCCGCGAGCGCGGCCGCCGTCGCTCCCAGCTTGCCCCGGGGCAGCGAACCGTAGGGCGAGGCGAGCGTCAGCGAGACATCGGAGAGCGCGAGCCCGATCACCTTCGCCCCGGGATCGAGGCCGATCAGCCGCACCCCCCTGGGCAGGCCAGAGCGCAGCGCGGGGAGGGGAAGGACGGCCATCCCCCCCTACACCGCGCCGCGCCCCACCAGGTCAAGCCGGGCGCAACTGGCGCGCCAGCGCCTCGCGACCGATCCGGGTGCCGAGATCGAGGCCCGCCTCGCAGGCGAAGCGGAAATGCAGACCTGCCATGATTCGGCTTTCCGCATTTTCCTGCGCCGCATCCGAGAAGCCCAGGAAGCGGCGCACCGGGTTCTCGGGCAGGGCGGTGGTGGAGGTCATGGCGAAGCCCGTGGTGTCGCCCAGCAGCCCCGCCAGCACCGCCGCCGCCGCCGCGCCGAGCGCGCTGTGCGTCGAGGGATGATCCTGGATCGGCGGCGTCGGCAGCAACGGCTCCCACGCCGTGTCGCCACTCGCGCGGATGGCGGTGACGGGGCGCCAGAAATCGTGGTGCAGCTTCGAATCCCACCCCGCGACGTAGGCATCGGCCATCGCCATGTTGAGCAGCGCGAAGAGCCGCGCCGCGGCCCAGAGATGCAGACCGCGCTCGGCCGCCACCACGCGCGCGATACGGTTCCAGCCGATATCGGAGAACTCGTACCAGAAGTGCGCGTAGCGGGTCTGGTCGGTCGTGCGCCGGCGCGAGCGGAGGTCGCCGAGCGCCCGCACCTCCTCGAAGGCGGCCTGGTATTCGGCGCTGTCGAGGGCGGGCGGCGCGGGGACGCGGAACTGGCCCGGCGAGTTCAGGACGAAGGACCGCAGGTTGCGCCAATGCGGCGCGAAGGCGAAGTCGAAGCCGGGCGTGAACTGGTAGCGGCCGGGGCCCTGGCCCGGCGTGTAGGCCGCGCGCCGGTCCGCGCCATCGCCGGCGCGGTCGGCCAGGATGGCCAGCGCCGCCGCCGTGCCGGCGGCGCGGCCGTGCTCCACCTCCGCGCCGCGTCCGGCCTCGGCGAGCAGCTTGGCGAGCTCGGTGGCGAGCGCCGCGGCCTGGCTCGGGTACAGCGCGCGGAGCACGTCATGCGCGGCGGCCGCGGCGGCGACCTCGGGGTCCGCGGCGGTCTGCCGGGCCACCATCGCATAGGTGGCGAAGCGCGGCCGCGCGGCGTTCACCGCGTCATGCATCGCGATGTGCATCATCGCCAGCGCGCGGCTGGCGGCGAGCGGGTCGGCGTAGCCATCGGCGGCACGGATCGTCTGGTAGGCGATGAGGCTCCAATCGCCGATCAGCCGCCCGGACGGGCGGCCGCCATCGGCGGAGGCGCGGGCGCTGCCCATGTGCCAGCCCAGCGCCGCGCCGAGAGCACCGGCGCCGAGCAGGGCCAACGCGTCACGCCGGCGGGGGGTGAAGTCGGATGGCATCGTCCTGGTCTCCTGGCTGCCGGCGATGGCGCGGCACGTTGGCCGCGCTTGTCCGCCACCCGCCTTGCAGGCGTGTGTCGCCGCGCCGCCAATCGGGTTTCGCCCGGGTGTCGCGCTCGACGCGCGTGTCGTGCGTGACAGGCGGCCTTGACTTCGCCGGCGCGCGAGGCTTGTTCGCCTGCGCATCCCCCTGCTTCGGAACCCGGCCCGGCATGTCACTCGATACCGCGACCGTCAGGCGCATCGCCTCGCTCGCCCGCATAAGGCTGGAGGAGGCCGAGGTCGCGCGCATGCAGGCCGAGATCAACGGCATCCTCGGCTGGATCGAGCAGCTGCGGGAGGTGAATACCGAAGGCGTGGAGCCGATGGCCGGCGGCGCGCCGGCGGGGCAGCCGGCCATGCGCATGCGCGAGGACGCCGTGACGAATGGCGGCCAGGCCGATGCGGTGCTGGCCAATGCGCCGGACCGCCAGGGCGATTATTTCGGCGTGCCGAAGGTGGTGGAGTGATGCGGCTGACCGACCACACCCTGGCTTCGGCGCTGGCGGCGCTGGAGGCGGCCGAGACGACCTCCGTCGCGCTGACCGAGGCGTTCCTGGACGGGATCGCGCGGCTTAACCCGCGGCTGAATGCCTTCATCACGGTGACCGCGGACAAGGCGCTGGAGGCGGCGAAGGCCTCGGACGCGAAGCGTGCGGCGGGCAAGGCCGGGCCGCTGGAAGGAGCGCCGCTCGCGATCAAGGATCTGTTCTGTACCGCGGGCGTGCAGACGACGGCGGGCAGCGCGATCCTGCGCGGCTTCATCCCGCCCTATGAGAGCACCGTCAGCGGCAACCTGCTGCGTGACGGGGCGGTGTTCCTCGGCAAGGTGAACCTCGACGAGTTCGCGATGGGCTCGTCC
>VFQR01001649.1_pt1 | contig 16198 bp, 10 predicted proteins | sample 3512321 | NCBI WGS metagenome assembly VFQR01 (sample SAMN10412374, study PRJNA504923) | tailings metagenome | isolation source: Relicate 3 Philex TSF1 revegetated site | place: Philippines: Tuba, Benguet | collected 2017-08-29
AGGCGATGCGCCGCGATTTCGTGGCCAACGTCTCGCACGAGATCCGCACGCCGCTCACGGTGCTCAGCGGTTTCGTGGAAACCATGCAGAGCCTGGAGCTCAGCGCCGACGAGCGCCACCAGTACCTCGGCCTCATGAGCCAGCAGGCCCACCGCATGCAGACGCTGGTGAACGATCTGCTCACGCTGTCCCGGCTGGAAGGCAGCCCGGCACCCGGGCAGGGCGAGTGGGTGGCCACGCAGGAGCTACTGGAGCACGTGCTGCAGGAGGGGCGCGGCCTCACACGGGCCCTCTCCGCCCATGCGCCGCACCGCATCGAACCTGCGCCCGGGCCTGAGTTCTGGGTCTCGGGTGCCAAATCCGAGCTCATCAGCGCCATGTCCAACCTCATGAGCAATGCCGTGCGGTACACGCCCGGTGGCGGGCTTGTCGAGCCGGGCTGGCGCTTGCGTGAAGACGGTTGCGCCGAGTTCTTCGTGCAGGATTCCGGGCCCGGCATCGCGGCCGAACACCTGCCGCGGCTCACCGAACGCTTCTACCGCGTCGACCGCAGCCGCTCGCGCGAAACCGGTGGCACGGGCCTCGGCCTGGCGATCGTGAAGCACGTCGCCCAGCGCCACGGCGGTCGGCTGGATGTGCAGAGCGAGCCCGGCCAGGGTTCGACCTTCACCATCGTGCTGCCACCGACGCGCGTGCGCGAATCCGAGCCCGAGTGATCGCGGCGCGAGGGCCTCAGCCGCCCACGCGCTGGTACAGCAGCAGGCTTTCCTTGTTGTCGGTCAGGCGTCGCACCGTGGCTTTGAACGCCCACTGTGTGAGATCCACGCGTTGGTCCAGCGTGGCCTGGCTGTCCGGGGACACCACCAGCCCGTTGCAGCGCGGTTGCGGGCCAGCTGTGGTGCGCACGAGACTCAGGCGGCCGTGGTAGCGCAGCGCGGTGATCTGCGCGGGCGTGAGGCCGTCAACCAGCACGCAGCCTTCCGGCGGAACCAGTGTCGCGATGCGGCGTGAGATCGGGCCGTAGCTGCGGCCGAAATCGAGCAGCGGCAGCCACAGTGTCATGAGCAGCAACCAGCACAGGGTTGCGCCGGCAGCGGGCAGCACCAGGCTTTTCCAGAGCGCTTCCCGGTGCCGCCCCACCCGCCAAGCCACCAGCCACAGCCAGGCAATGGTGGCCAGGGCGCCGATGATGAAAAGGCCGAACGAAAACTCGGGCACGAAGCCTGGTGCCAGGCGTGCCACGTTGGCGGCCGGTTTGGCGGGCACGCCCGTCATCATCGCGAACCAAATCACCCAGATCACCAGGGCGCAGAACGAGAAGAAGAGCAGGGTGAACCAGTCGATCAGCGCCGAGACGCTGCGGCGCAGTGTGGGCAGCGCAAAGGCGGCGAGCGCCGCCAGGGCGGGGAGTGCCAGGAGCAAGGCCCGGTCGCGCTCTTCGGCCAGCGCGCTGTGAATCACCACGACCAGCACCGCCCACAACGGCAAGGCCACGTGCGGCTGCTGCCACTGGTGGCGCCAGCGCCAGAGCGTCCACAGCACCAGCGGCCAGGCGGGCCAGGTGAACCACAGCAGCAAGCGGGCCCAACTGTCCCACGGCAACGCCTTCAGGGCGGGCTCCACGGGTGGCCAGGTCAGCCAGCCCATGGCCAGGCTCCCGGTCATTGCCACCAACCAGCTGGCCAGGGCAAGCCAGAACACGCTGCGGTGCGGTGCATTGCCATTGGCGTCGGGTTCGGCCAACCAGCGCCGCGAGGCAATGAGTGCGAGCCAACCCAGCCCGAGCGCTGCCGCCAACCCGGCGCCCGCGCTGAAGACCAGCCCTAACAGGCCAGCCAACCACCAGGGCAGCGCGCGCCAGGCTTGTGGCGCGCCGGGCTGGGCCAGACGCGCGGCGCCCAGCAGCATGAACGCCGTCCATGCCAGGCGGGCCAGATCGGGCGTGGTTTCGTGAGACAGCTGGGCCAGGCCCAGGCAGGCCACCAGCGCCAGCAACGCGGCATCGGCCAGTGCGCGGGCGTAGTCGGCCGGCTGGGCTTCGCCGCCGAAGGCAAAAACCACCGGAAGCGCGGCCGGCTGACGTGCCAGGTGGTACGCCGCGTACCAGGTGGCCGCCAGCGTGAGAGCGAGCAGCACACCGAACGGAATGCGGGACGCCAGGTCGGCCGGCAGGAAGGGCAGGGCCTTCATGAACACGGCGCCCAGCCAGTACGGCAATGGGCCGGTATCGGCCACTGGCTGGCCGAGCACGGAGGGTTGCCACCACGAGACTGCGCCGCTGGCCAGCTCCAGCATGGCGCCGAAGGTACTGGCGTCGGCAATCTTCCAGGGCTCGCGCCCGAGGAAGCCGGGCAGCACGTAGGCCACACAGAAGAGGATCAAGGCCAGGCGCGGCAAGCGGCGCACGGCCGACTGGCTCACGATGGCGGGCGTCGGGCGGTTCACGGCTGGGGACTATACAAGCGGCTGTCGCGGAAGGCCGCCCGCCTCGCGCAGGCGAAAAAAAAGCAGCCGGTGCTGGCTGCTTTTTCTGGCAAGGCGCCGGCTTATTTGGCGGTCTTGGCGTAGCGGTTGCGGAACTTCTCGACGCGGCCACCCATGTTGTCCACGCTCTTCTGCGTGCCGGTGTAGAACGGGTGCGATTCGCTCGAGGTGTCCAGCTTGAACAGCGGCAGCTCGCGGCCGTCGTCCAGCTTGATGGTTTCCTTGGTGTTTGCGCAGGAACGGGTGACGAACTTGAAGTTGTTCGACAGATCCAGGAAGCAAACGTCGCGGTAGTTGGGGTGGATGCCTTCTTTCATGGCGGTTCCTTAAGGTCGGTTGCGACAGCCGCGCCGGAACCATTCCGACGTACTTGCCGCCAAGCAAAGCCGGCGATTATAGCCCAATGGGTACGGTCAGCCGCCCCGGCGCATCATGTCGAAGAACTCGGAGTTGTTCTTCGTGGCCTTCATGCTCTTGAGCACCATCTCCATGGCCTCGATTTCGTCCATGTTGTACATGAACTGGCGCAGGATCCGGGTCTTCTGCAGGATCTCGGGTTGCAGCAGCAATTCCTCACGGCGGGTGCCGCTGCGGTTGAGTTGGATCGAGGGGAAGACGCGCTTTTCGTACAGGCGGCGGTCGAGGTGGATCTCGCAGTTGCCGGTGCCCTTGAACTCTTCGAAGATCACCTCGTCCATGCGCGAGCCGGTGTCGACCAGCGCGGTGGCGATGATGGTGAGCGAGCCGCCTTCTTCGACCTTGCGCGCCGCGCCGAAGAATCGCTTGGGGCGCTGCAGGGCGTTGGCGTCCACACCACCGGTGAGCACCTTGCCGGACGAGGGCAGCACGTTGTTGTAGGCACGGGCCAGGCGGGTAATCGAGTCAAGCATGATCACCACGTCCTTCTTGAGCTCGACCAGGCGCTTGGCGCGCTCGATCACCATCTCGGCCACGTGCACGTGGCGCGCGGCGGGCTCGTCGAAGGTGGAGGCGATGACTTCACCGCGCACGGTGCGCTGCATCTCGGTCACTTCCTCGGGGCGCTCGTCCACCAGCAGCACCATCAGTTCCACATCGGGGTGGTTGGCGGTGATGGCGTGGCAGATGTGCTGCATCATCACCGTCTTGCCGCTCTTGGGCGGGGCCACGATCAGCGCGCGCTGGCCACGGCCGATGGGCGCGATGATGTCGATGATGCGGCCGGTGATGTTCTCGTCGCTCTTGATGTCGCGTTCCAGGCGCATCTGCTCCTTGGGGAACAGCGGCGTCAGGTTCTCGAACATGATCTTGTGCTTGTTCTCCTCGGGAGCCAGGCCGTTGATCTTGTCGAGCTTGTTGAGCGCGAAATAGCGTTCGCCATCCTTGGGGATGCGAACCTCGCCCTCGATCATGTCGCCGGTGTGCAGATTGAAGCGGCGGATCTGGCTGGGCGAGATGTAGATGTCGTCGGTGCTCGCCGTGTAGCTGGTGTCGGGCGCGCGCAGAAAGCCGAAGCCGTCGGGCAGAACCTCGAGCACGCCATCGGCGTAGATCTGTTCACCGGTCTTTGAGCGCTTCTTGATGATGGCGAACATCAGCTCCTGCTTGCGCATGCGGCCGGTGTTCTCGATTTCGAGCGCTTCGGCCTGCTTGACCACTTCGGATACGTGCAGGGCCTTGAGTTCGTTCAGGTGCATGGACGTCACTCCAGCAAGGAGGCGATTGGGATAACCGGGGAGGTGGGCGCTGCGGTCCGGATGACGGACGTTGCGCTGAGGAGGCAGGCGCTGTCGAGGCCTGCGTGCGGCGGATTATGACAGGAATCGCGGCGTTCGCGCCCTGTTGTCGAGCCCGTTCGCGGCTCGTGGGCCCGGGCGCTGCCCGGGCCTCGGGGCCTGCATCAGGCCAGTTGCTGGTCGAGGAATGCGGTCAACTGGGCCTTGCTCAGCGCGCCCACCTTGGTGGCGGCGAGCTGGCCGTCCTTGAACAGCATCAGCGTGGGGATGCCACGGATGCCGAACTTGGCCGGCACGTCGCGGTTGTCGTCCACGTTGAGCTTGGCGATCTGCAGCTTGCCGTTGTAGGTGCCAGCCACTTCGTCGAGGATGGGCGCGATCATCTTGCACGGCCCGCACCACTCGGCCCAGAAGTCCACCAGCACGGGGGCCTTGCTGTCCAGCACGTCGGCCTGGAAGGTCGCGTCGGAAACGTGTTTGATCAGGTCGCTGGCCATGGTCTTCCTCGGATTCGATAGGCAGGGGAGGTTACAGTTTCGCCGCATGCAGCGGGCGGGGCGACGAGGTTCGTCGCGCCTCACGAGCTCCTAATACGGAGCGGCCGCATTGTGACAGAAACCCCCTTTTCATGACGCCCGCACCCGCGAGACCTCACAGCGAGTCGGCCCTTGCCGCGCAAGGCCTGCAGACGCGCGGCGAATGCGGTTCTTGGCCGGTTGCGCTGGGCTCGATCGACGCGCTGTTGCGCGAGCACGCCACACCGGCGTCGCGCGCCGTGGTGCTGGTGCCGCAACCCGCGCTGGCGGGCGAAGCCCGCCGCGCATGGGCGCAGAAAAACGCACAAGGCTTGGTGCCCCGTTTCGTTTCACTGCGGCAGTGGGCGGACAGCCTGCAGCCCCGGCAACGGGGCGCCGAAGACCTGAGCCGCGACCCGGCGCGCGACGTGTTGGTGGCCGCGGGCTGGCTTGACCGTGTGGTGCGCGAACGCATCGAACCCGGATTGCGTCGGGAGCTCGTGGCCCGGTTGGTGGACACCGCCAGCCAGTTGGCACCGCTGGCGGCCGCGCAAGCACCTGTTCAACGCCAGGCCTGGGCCGAAGCCCGGCGCGCGGAACTCGCCCCCATCGGCGGTGGCAGCGCGCGGTGGGAAACGCTGGTGGCGCACGTGGCCCTGGCCTGGGTGGGGGCCAGTGGGTTCGACACCGATGTTCTGTGGACCGACACGGCCCGTGCCGACGCGGACCTGCTTGTGTTGTTGCCGGCACACCAGGCCAATCCATTGGGCGAGGCTCTGGTGCGCGCCTGGGGAACGCGGGGGCTCCGCCTGCCCTGGGGCGCCGGCATGCCCGCACCCACGGCGGCCCGCGTGATTGCCTGTACTGATTTCGAACACGAGGCCTTGTGCGCCGCGGCCTGTGTGATCGAGCGCCTCAACGCCGGCCTCACCCCGGTGGCGCTGATCGCCAACGACCGCCTGCTCACGCGCCGCGTGAGTGCTTTGTTGCAGGGGGCCGGTGCGCGTCTGCGCGACGAAGCCGGCTGGAAGCTCTCGACCACCCAGGCTGGCGCGGGCTTCATGGCGTTGCTGCGTGCCGCCGCTCCGCGCGCCAGCAGCGACGACGTGCTTGACTGGCTCAAGCTCGCCCCCGCGTTTGGCGCCGACGCGGTGCACCGCGCCGAGCTGGCCTTGCGCCGCCATGGCGTGGCGCTGTGGGCGGCCTCGCCACCCGAGCTGCGCCCGGAAGGGGTGGATGCCTTGCTCGTCACGCTGCAGGCACCCCGGCCCCTGGTGCAGTGGCTGCGCGACACCGACACCGCCTTGCGCCTGAGCGGCCAACGCGCCGCCCTGGAGGCCGATGCCGCGGGCCTGCAGTTGCTCACGCTGTTGCGCCTGGGCGAGGCAGCGCACGAGTTCGACGGCCTGGGCGAAGCCGAGGGCGCCCGTCGGCGTTGGGGCCTGGCGCAATTCAGCGCCTGGGTGCGCGAAGTGCTCGAAGGCGCGGGCTTCCAGCCCGATGCCGAGGGCGCCCCGCAGGTGGTGGTGCTGTCGCTCGCGCAGCGGCTGGGCCGCGGCTTTGCGGCCGTGGTGGCGCCCGGTTGCGACGAGCGCCACCTGCCCGCCAGCCCCGAGCCCGTGGGGGCCTGGACGCACGAGCAGCGCCTTGCCTTCGGCCTGCCAGACCGAGAGGCCTTGCGCGCCGCCACTGCCTCGGCCTGGGCCACGCTTTTCGATGGCACGCCGCTGGATCTGCTCTGGCGCCAGCAAGACAACGGCGAATCGCGGCTGCCGAGCCCGCTGATCGATGCCCTGGCCGCAGAGCCATCCTCGCCCGCGCTCGACGTGCGCGAACTGGCGTCATCCGGTATCACCGCCCCGCAACCCCACGCGCCCGATCTGGTGCCGACGCGCCTGTCCGCCAGCGCCTACGAGGACTTGCGCCGCTGCCCCTACCGCTTTTTCGCTCTGCGCCAGCTGCGCCTGATCGAGGCCGATGAACTCGACACCGAAGCCGACGCGCGCGACCTGGGCAACTGGCTGCACGCGGTGCTGCTGGCGTTCCACGAGCAGCGCCGCGATGCACGCCCCGGCGAAGCCGCCGACCGCGCCGCGCTCGACGCGCTGGCCACCCAGGTGGCGGAGGAGATGGGCCTCACGCCCGCGGCCGGCGCGAGCGGCTTCCTGCCCTACCGCGCGCAATGGCCAGCGCTGCGCGAGGGCTACCTGCGCTGGTTGCAGGCGCACGAGGCCGCAGGCCACCGCTTCGTCGAAGCCGAGGCCGAGCACCTGGTGCAGGCCGGCCGCTGGACGCTGTACGGCCGGCTCGACCGCATCGACGATGACGCTGGCGGGCAGCCTTTGCTGATCGACTACAAGACCGAAAACCGCCAGCGCACCCGCGATCGCGTGAAGCTGCCGTTCGAGGACACACAACTGGCGTTCTATGCGGCCCTGCTGGGCGGCCACGGCTTGCGTGCGGCCTACCTCAGCCTCACCGACGCGCGCAGCGGCCCCGACGAAGGCGCGCTGCTGGTGGAGCAGCCCGAGGTGCTGGCCGCGCGCGATGCCTTGCTGCAAGGCCTGGTGCACGACCTTGACCGCATCGCCGCGGGCGCGGCGTTGCCCGCGCTGGGCGAGGGCAGCACCTGCGAACACTGCGCCGCGCGTGGCCTGTGCCGCAAGGATTTCATGCCATGAACAACGCACTGGCCTACCGCATCGATGGCCGCCAGGTGCCGCCCGAGGCGTTCTACGCCCGTGCCTGCGACCCGGCGCGCAGCGTGGCCATCGAGGCCTGCGCGGGCGCGGGCAAGACCTGGATGCTGGTCTCGCGCATCCTGCGCGCACTGCTCGCGGGCGCCGAACCGCAAGACATCCTGGCCATCACCTTCACCAACAAGGCCGCGGGCGAGATGCGCGAGCGGCTGCAACAGGAGCTGGCGCGCTGGGCCGCAGCCGACGACGCCGCGCTGCATGAGGCGTTGTGCCAGCGCGGGCTGGCGGCGCACGACGCGCAAGCCCTGGTGCCGGCGGCTCGTGCGCTGCAGGCGCGCCTGCGTGCGCATGGCCGGCCCGTGCAGTTGCTCACCTTCCACGGCTGGTTCGCGGCGCTGTTGCGCGCGGCCCCGCTGTCGCTGCTGCAATCGCTGGGCCTGCCGCCGTCCTACGAGCTGCAGCAGGACGACGCACCGCTGATCCAGCGCACCTGGCCGCGTTTCTTCGCCGCCGTTGCCGACGACGCTGCACTGCAGGCCGACTTCTTCGCCAGCGTGGCCGAGATCGGCCGCCACAACACGTTGGAAGCGCTGCGCAAGGCGGCGAGCAAGCGCGTGGAGTTCACGCTGGCCGACGAGGCCGGCGTGATCAATGCGTCGGTGGAGTCTCTCGCCGAGAGTTTTCCCGAGATGGCGGACGTGAGCGACCCGCTGGCCTGGCTGGTCCAGGCCGAGACGCCGCGCCGTGTGTTGTTCGCGGCGGCCAGTGCCCTGGGTGCGGCCAGCCAGAAAAAGGCGCAGAAAGCCGCGAGCGAACTCGAGCAAGCCCTGCACGCCGACAGCCTGAGCGCCACCGGGGCGGTGGACGCCTTGCGCACGCACAAGGGCGAGCCACGCAAGCTCGGCGATGCCATCGACACGCTGGAGCCCGTCCAGGCGGCGCATGCGCTGATCGAGCGCGTGCAGCGGGCGCAGCGCCAGCACCGCGCGTGGTTGCACCACCAGCGCATGGCGCGCCTCACGCGCGTGCTTCTCGACAACCTGGCCGAACTCAAGCGCGAGCGCGGCTGGGTCGACATGAACGATGTCGAGGGTGCGGCGCGGCGCCTGCTGGGTGACGCCGAACTCTCGGGTTGGCTGCAGCAGCGCCTGGACGCACGCGTGCGCCACCTGCTCATCGACGAATTCCAGGACACCAACCCGCTGCAGTGGCAGGCGCTCTATGGCTGGCTCTCGGCCTACGCCGGCGCCGGGTCGGGCGACGCGCCCAGCGTGTTCCTGGTGGGCGATCCCAAACAATCCATCTACCGCTTCCGCCGGGCCGAGCCGCAGGTGTTTCGCGCCGCGCAAGCGTTCGTGGTGCAGGGGCTCGGGGGCGCGCTGCTGGCTTGCGACCACACCCGCCGGTGTGCGATGGCGGTGGTCGATGCCGTGAACACGGTGATGGGGCAGGCGGTGGCCGATGGCGACTACGGCGAAGCCGTGGGCGCGGCGTTTCGCCCGCACACCACCGCCAGCAACGCGGCCGGTGCCGTGCTGGCGCTGCCCGAGGTGCCGCGCAGCGCGCGGTTGGTGCAGGACGCCGAGGCCGATGCCTGGCGCGACAGCCTCACCCAGGCGCGCCACCAGCCCGAAGAAGCCATGAGCCAGCTCGAAGCCCGCCAGGCGGCCGACTGGATCGCGGCCGAGATTGCCGCTGGCCGCGTGAAGGCTGACGAGGTGATGGTGCTCGCGCGCAAGCGCGAACGCCTGGGTTGGATGCACGAAGCCCTGCGCGAGCGCGGCATCGCCAGCGACGAACCCGAAAAGACCGACCTGGCCGACGCGCCCGCGGTGCAGGACGTGATTGCGCTGGTAGACGCGCTGATCTCGCCCGGGCACGACCTGAGCCTGGCGCGCGCACTGCGTTCACCCATTGGCGGCTGGGGCGATGACGATCTGGCGCAGTTCGCCCGGCGTGTGCACGCGGCAGGCGAGGGCGCGAACTGGTGGACCGTTCTGGCCCAGGCCTCTCAAGACGACACCGCCCCCGCGCTGTGGCGCGACACGGCCGTGCGCTGGGCGGGCTGGCGCGACACGCTCCTGGGCCTGCCGCCGCACGACGCACTCACCCGCATCGTGCGCGAGGGCGACCTGCTCGCGCGCTACGCGCAGGCCGCGCCCGCGCCACAGCGCGCGGCCGTGCTCGGCCAGTTGCAGGCGCTGCTCGCGCTCTCGCTGCAGCACGAAGGCGGGCGTTACCTCACCGCCTACCGGCTGGTGCGCGCGGTGCGGGCCGGTGGCCTCACGCTCGCGCCCGTGGCCATGCCGGGCGCGGTGCGCCTGCTCACCATCCACGGCGCCAAGGGGCTGGAGGCGCACACCGTGCTGCTGCTCGATACGCACGCCGCCCCGTCGCGGCCCGAGAACGGCGGCGTGCTGGTGGATTGGCCCGGCGAGGCCGCGCACCCGCAACGCTTCGTGTTCCTCATCGGCGAGAAGGCCGCGCCGCCGTGCGCGCAGCCGCTGCTCGATGCCGAACGGCGCGCGCGATCGCTCGAAGAACTCAATGCCCTGTATGTGGCCATGACGCGCGCCGCCACGCGGCTGGTGGTCTCGCACTTCGAACCGCACCAGTCGCCTTCTCAGGCCACCTGGTGGAGCCGGTTGTCGCCCGTGGCCGAAACACAAACTGCTCCGGAACCGACCGACGCCGCGCCAGACGCCCCCGCCGCCCCCTGGGTGCTGCAGGCCTTGCCAGCCCTGCGTGCCGCCCCCGAGCCCGTGGCCGTCGATGCCGTGGCTGACGACGAAGCCACGCGCTGGGGCCAGGCCGTGCACCGCCTGCTGCAGTGGTGCCCCACGCCCGCCGCGGGCTTCGACTGGACCGACGCCCACCAGCGCGCCATCGAGCGCGCCCATGCCCTGGACGGCCAGCGCAGCGCAGAGGCGCTGGCCGCAGCGCGTCGCATCGTGCGCGGCGAAGCCGCCTGGGCCTGGGACCCGGCCCGCATCGAGCACTGGGGCAATGAAGTCGACTTGGTGCACGAAGGCCGTGCCCTGCGCATGGACCGCCTGGTGCGCGAGCGCGGCGGCCCCTGGTGGGTGATCGATTTCAAGCGCCACGACGCCCCGCACACCGTGCCCGAGCACCGCGAGCAACTGCGCGGCTACCGTACCGCCTTGCAAGCCAGCCGGCCGGGCGACGCGGTTCGCCTGGCCTTCATCACCGCGCAAGGGCGCTTCATCGAACTGGACGCCGCATGAACCCCATCGAAGTCGCCATCGTCGGCGGCGGGCCCGCCGGCCTCATGGCCGCCGAGGTGCTGTCGCGCGCCGGGGTGGCGGTCGATCTGTTCGACGCCATGCCCTCCGTAGGGCGCAAGTTCCTGCTCGCGGGCAAGGGTGGCCTCAACCTCACGCACGCCGAAGGTTTCGACGCATTCGTCGGGCGTTTCGGCGAGCGCGCCGCCGCGCTGCGGCCCTTGCTCGAACACCTCGGCCCGGCGCAGCTGCGTGCCTGGGCCGAAGGCCTGGGCATTGCCACCTTCGTGGGCAGCTCGCGCCGCGTGTTCCCCACCGACATGAAAGCCGCGCCGCTGCTGCGCGCCTGGTTGCAGCGCCTGCGCCACCCCGCACCGGGTGGGGCGCCGGTTCGGTTTCACATGCGCCACCGCTGGCAGGGCTTCACCGGCGATGGCGCGCTGCGCTTCGCCACCCCGCAAGGCGAACATGCGGTGGCGGCCCGCGCCGTGCTGCTGGCCCTGGGCGGTGCGAGCTGGCCGCGCCTCGGCTCCGACGGCGCCTGGGTGCCCTGGCTGCGCGACGCGGGCCTGGATGTTGCCGAACTGCAGCCCGCCAACTGCGGCTTCGACATCGCGGGCTCGCCGGTGCACGGCGTGGCCGAGGGCTGGAGCGCGCACTTCGCGCAGCGCTGGGCCGGCCAGCCTTTCAAGACCGTAGCCCTGCGGGTGGACGACGGGCCGGCGGTGCGCGGCGAGTTCGTCGCCACCGCCACCGGCATCGAAGGCAGCCTGGTCTATGCGCTGTCGGCCGCGCTGCGCGAGCGCATCGCGCGCCAAGGCACCGCCACGCTGTGGGTCGATCTGCTGCCCGACCACACCGCCGAGCGCGTGCAGGCCGAGGTGGCACACCCTCGCGGCTCGCGCAGCCTGTCCAGCCACCTCAAGGGCCGCCTCGGGCTCGACGGCATCAAGCTCGCGCTGCTGCACGAAGGCCTGAGCCGCGAGGCCATGCACGACGCGGCCCAGCTCGCCCGCGCCATCAAGGCGTTGCCGCTCACGCTGGTTCGCCCGCGCCCGGTGGGCGAAGCCATCAGCAGCGCGGGCGGTGTGCGGCTCGAAGCGCTCGACGCGGCGTTGATGGCGCGCGATCGCCCGGGCTTGTTCGTGGCCGGCGAAATGCTCGACTGGGAAGCCCCCACCGGCGGCTATCTGCTCACGGCCAGCATGGCCAGTGGCGCCTGGGCGGGGCAGGGCGTGCTGCGGTACTTGCGCGCCGCGGGCTGAGCCACCGCGCTATTTGAGGATCGCGAACAGGTTGTTGAAGTCGTCGGTCCAGGGCGTCATGCCGTCGATGGGCCGGATGGGCCGGGCCCGCTCGGCGATGCCGGCGCGGGCCAGGGCCGCGGCGTCGCGTGCCACCAGCACCCAGTCGGTGTTGCGCAGCAAGGGGTTCTGGTTGTCGTCGCGCACGTGCGCCACCTGCAGGCCACGGGCCTGCGCAATGGCCGCCACCACCGGCGGCAGATCCAGAAAGCGGTTGGTGACGTGGAAGGCGACGATGCCGTCGGGCCGCAGGTGGCGCAGATACACATCCATGGCCTCCACGGTGATCAGGTGCACCGGCACCGCGTCGCCCGAGAACGCGTCCACCGCGAGCACGTCGAAGCCCTGCGGGGCCTCGCGCTCCATCGACAGCCGCGCGTCGCCCAGCACCGTCTCGATGGTTGCCGCGCTGTCGGCCAGGAAGCTGAACTCGGTGCGCGCGATGTCGATCACCTGCGGGTTGATTTCGTAGTTGCGGTGGCGGTCTCCGGCGCGTCCGTACACTGCCAGCGTGCCCGCCCCCAGGCCGATCACGCCGACCACCTGCCCGGGCCGCCGCGTGGCCTCGATCGCCAGGCCCACGCCCGCGCTGCGCCCGTAGTAGGTGGTGGGCTCGCGGCGGCGCTCGGCCGACAGGTACTGCTCACCGTGCCGGATCGAGCCGTGGTAGAGCTGGCGCACCGTGTCGTCGAGCGCCTCGTCGCGCACGTCGATGGTGTAGAGCGTGCCGTAGAAGCTGCGCTCCAGCCGCCGCGTGGCCGCGTGGTCGTCCACCACCTGCTGATACAGGAAGCCCCCGCAGAGAAGCACCAGAGCCACCGCGGCCCAGCGGGCCACGCGGTGGCGCAGCACCACCGCGGCCAGCGCCGCAGTCAGCGCAAAGCCCAGGCCGAGTTCGTAGTAGGCCGGCAGCACCCGCGGCGCCGCCAGGCCCACCACCGCGCCCCCGAGCGCGCCGCCAATGGACAGCATGAGATAGAAGCGCGTGAGGTGCCGTGTGTGCGGCCGCAGGCGTGCCATCTCGCCGTGCAGGAACATGCACAGCACGAACAGGCACAGCGAATACAGCGGCACCGCCACCTTGATGTCGAAGCCGATGCTGCCGTACTGCAGGCCATGGGCGCACAGGGCCAGCAGCGCACCGCTGGCGGGCACGAACAACGCGCGGCGGTACCAGCGATCACTTTCGAAACACAGGATGAAGGTGAGCAGGTACAGCGTGAGCGGCAGCACCCACAGGAACGGAATGGCCGCCACGTTCTGCGTGATGTGGTTGGTGATGGCCACCAGCAGCCACGAGGCCATGGCCGCGGGCGCGAGCCACAGCAGGCAGTCGCGCCAGCCCGGGGGCGCGTCGTTTTCAGGGGCTGGCGGTGTGGCCGACAGAGGCTGTTCCGTCGCCGAGGCGTGGCGCGCAAAGTAGGTGCCCGAGGCCAGGCACAGCAGCACGAAGCCGCCGTACAGCGCCGACCAACCATAGGCCTGCGCGCGCAAGGTGGCGTGCGGCTCGATCAGGAACGGGTAGCTGATGAGCGCCAGCAACGAGGCCATGTTCGAGAGCGAGAACAGGCGGTACACCTGCTGGCCGACCCGGGCCCGCGCCACCCAGGACTGCACCAGCGGGCCGGTGGTCGACAGCATGAAATACGGCAGGCCCACCGTGGCCGCGAGCAGGCCGACGATCAGCAGCGATGGGTCCTGGGCGTCCGCCGGTTTCCACCCGGCGGATGCCAGGATAGGCAGGCACAGCAGACTGGCCACCAGCAGCAGCGCGTGCAGCGCCATCTGCCAGCGCGGCGCAAGCCGGTTTGCCACCGCGTCGGCGTAGGCGTAACCCGCCAGCAGCGTGGTCTGGAAGAACACCATGCAGATGGCCCAGACGGCGGCCGTGCCACCGAACCAGGGCAGGATCTGCTTGGCGATCAGTGGCTGGACCAGAAAGAGCGAGAACGCGCTGGCAAAGATGGTGCCGGCGAAGAGCCACTGGATCGCGACGGGGTGCATGGGCGTGGGCGGTGGATGGACCGCCGCGATCCTATCGACGCCCTGCGCCCGATCGCCTGCCGTTTACCCGGGGATGTTCAAGCGCGCAACACGCTCAGATCGAGCGTGTGCGAATGGCCCAGCCAGAGGGCGCTGTCGCGGTGGTCGGCCAGCTCGTCGCCGGTGTTCGGGTGAATGAACACATCGAGCGCGCCGTGGTTGAGCGTGAGCCAACCCACCACATGCGCGAACGCGTTCGCATTGAAAGCCAGCTGATACGACCACATGGGGTGCGGGCCCACCGGCTTCTCATGAAACCGCCCGATCTCCACCTGCGTGGCCAACTCGGCGCCGATCACCTCGCGCAAGGCCCAGGCCGCGTCGCGGCTGCCGGCGTCGAAATAGACGTGGGCGTGCCAGCTGGTGATGGTGGAGGGCGGGCGTGGATTCATGGGAGGGTCAGCATACCGCTGCGCTGGCTTTCTGGTCCGCTTTCGCCGCAGTGCCCCAGCTGGGAGCCCAGACCACCAGCACCAGGGCCAGCAGCGCCAGCGCCGCGCCACCGAACATCACGGCCGCGTAGCCCAGCCCCGCGCTCAGCACGGCCGCGCCCAGGGCCGCGCCGATCGCGTTCCCGAAGTTGAACGCGCCGATGTTGATGGAGGAGGCCAGGCCGGGCGCTTCCACGGCGGCCCGCATCACGCGCATCTGGATCGGTGGCACCAGGGCGAACGCGGCTGTGGACCAGACGAACAAACCCAATGCCGCGCCCAGCTGCGTGCCGGCCACGAAAGGGAACGCCGCGAGGCTGGCCGCCTCCAGCAGCAGGAAGCCGATCACCGTCTTTTCGATGGACAGGTCGGCCAGCTTGCCGCCGATGGCGTTGCCGACGGTGAAGCCCACGCCCGTGAGGGCGAGCATGAGGGTGATGAACCCCGGGGACGCTTCGGTGAACAGCTTCAGCGCCGGGTTGATGTAGGTGTACAGCGCGAACATGGCACCCGAACCCAGCACCGTCGTCAGCAGGCCCTGAACCACCTGCGGCCGGGTCAGCACCTTCAGCTCGACCGCAAGATCGGGTGCGGTGCCCTTGGTGCCAGCCGGCAAGGCGAAGCGCAACGCGACCATGGCGATCATCCCCAGGGCCGCGATCGCCGCGAACGATTCACGCCAGCCAACGGCCTGGCTCAACCACGTGGCGGCCGGCACGCCACCGATGTTCGCCACCGTCAGGCCCGCGAACATCAGCGCCACGGCGCTGGCCTGCTTCTCTCGAGGCACCAGGCTGGCCGCCACCACCGCGCCGATGCCGAAGAACGCCCCGTGGTTCAGGCTGGTGATGACGCGCGCCACCATCAGGCTGGCGTAGCCCGGCGCGATGGCCGACAGCAGGTTGCCCAGCGTGAAGATGGCCATGAGCGCCATCAACGCGCGGCGGCGCGGCCACCGCGCCAGCAGCAAGGTCATGAACGGCGCACCCACCATCACGCCGATGGCGTACGCGGACACCAGCAGCCCCGCCGAGGGAATGGAGACGTTCACCCCGTCGGCGATGGTGAGCAGCATGCCCATCGGCCCGAACTCGGTGGTGCCGATGCCGAAGGCGCCGATGGTGAGGGCCAGCAGGGGAAGGGTGGCGCTGCGCGGTGTGTCGGGCGTGGGGGTGTTTGTGTGCATGGAGCGGCCGAAGCGATAAGGGTTACTACCGATGCCGGGCATTCTGGCCGTCATCACTTTCCCGAAAAAGGCCAGAATCCACAAAAGACTCTTGCCCAACCTGGGAATATGAAAGCAACCCTCGAAGAACTGGCTGTGTTTCTCGCGGTGGTCGATGCGGGCTCGCTCACCGCCGCGGCCGAGCATCTGAACCAGCCCGTCTCGACCACCAGCCGCCTGCTGGCGCGGCTGGAGGACAAGCTGCAAACGACCCTGCTGCGCCGGACCACGCGGCGCCTGGACCTCACTGACGAGGGCAGCCGCTTTGCACGCGACGCGCGCAACATCATGGAAGCCGTGCGGGTCGCCGAAGACGGTCTGATGGAGCGGCGCGGCCGCTTGTCCGGGCCCCTGCGGGTGGACGCGGCCACCCCGTTCATGCTCCATGTGCTGGCCCCGCTCATGCCGGGCTTTCAGGCGCTGCATCCCGACGTGAAGCTGGTCCTCAGCAGCAACGACGGTTTCATCGATCTGCTCGAACAGCGCGTGGACATGGCGGTGCGCATCGGTGAGCTGGACGATTCGACGCTGCACAGCCGC
>VFQR01001651.1_pt1 | contig 16190 bp, 23 predicted proteins | sample 3512321 | NCBI WGS metagenome assembly VFQR01 (sample SAMN10412374, study PRJNA504923) | tailings metagenome | isolation source: Relicate 3 Philex TSF1 revegetated site | place: Philippines: Tuba, Benguet | collected 2017-08-29
GCTGAGACGGCGGTGAGCCGGACCCTTGAACCTGATCCGGGTCATGCCGGCGTAGGAACGGAACAAGGGTCGCGACGCGGCCGTCCCTCTTCTTCGCTTTCGCCTGGATCTCCGTGTTGAACGACGGGAGATCGCCATGTGCCAGCCAGCCTCCTCCTTAGACCGCGCCCGCGGCGACTAGAGCCGCCAATGCGCACCGCGGCATGGGACGGCGTTCGCAGCATCGTCATGCTTTTCGCGGCGTGGCAGGCGATCGTCTGGCTACTGGCGCCTCCGCGCTACATCCTGCCGGCGCCGCTGGATGTCGCGTTCGCCATGGCGCGCCATTGGCGCATGCTTGCCGACAATGCCCTCGTGACGCTGGGCGAAATCGCTGCCGGTTTCGTGGCGGGATCGGTCCTCGGGATTCTCGTCGCCCTCGGCGTCGCCGCCCTGCCGTCGATCGGCCGCTTGGTCTGGCCTGTGGTGATTGTCCTTCAGGCCTTTCCGGTCTTCGTCCTGGCACCCGTGCTCGTGCTCTGGTTCGGCTTCGGCATGACGTCGAAGGTCGTCATGACGACGCTCATCATCTTCTTTCCGGTCGCATCCGCCTTCGCCGATGGGCTCCGTCGCGTCGAGCCTTCCATCGTCGACGCGGCGGCGCTGACGCCCGCGACCCGCTGGCAGACCCTCGTCCACATCCGGGTGCCGTTGGCGCTACCCTCTCTGGCCTCGGGACTGCGGGTCGCCGCGCCGCTCGCCCCGCTGGGCGCCGTGATCGGCGAGTGGGTGGGCGCATCGGCGGGTCTCGGCTTCGTCATGGTCCAGGCCAACGCCCGTCTCCAGACCGACACCGTCTTCGCCGCCATGGCGATCGTCGCCATGCTCGCGCTGGTCCTCAGGCGCGCGGTCGATGCCCTCGCACCCTTGCTCACCCCATGGGCACGGGAAAAATGAACTCGAACCTCAGATGGAAAAGATGATCTTGCGCATTCTCCTCGCCTTCATGATCGGCCTTGCCTCCTCCGCACCGGGCCACGCCGCCGACCGGCTGACCGTGCTTCTCGAATGGTTCGTCAATCCCGACCATGCGCCGCTCGTGGTCGCGAAGGAACTCGGCTTCTTCGAACAGGCTGGTCTCGAAATCGAACTCGTGCCGCCGGCCGACCCCTCGATCGTGCCGAGGGCGGTCGCCTCCGGCCAGGCCGAGATCGGCATCCACTACCAGCCCAATCTCTATCTCGATCACGCGGCGGGCGTTCCGCTGGTGCGCATCGGTACGCTGGTCGAAACCCCGCTCAACACGCTCACGGTGCTCGCCGATGGTCCGGTGAAATCGATCGCCGATCTCGCGGGCAGGCGGATCGGATTCTCGGTGTCCGGATTCGAGGACGCGATGCTGGGACGCATGCTCGAGCGCGCCGGCGTCGATCCGGCGGGTGTCGAGCTCATCAACGTCAACTTCGCGCTTTCGGCGTCGCTGCTGGCCGGCAGGGTCGACGCCACGATAGGTGGTTTCCGCAATTTCGAACTGACGCAGATGCGGCTGGAAGGCCGGGAGGGCAGGGCGTTCTTCCCCGAGGAACACGGCGTGCCGGTCTATGACGAGCTCATTTTCGTGACGCGGCCCGACCTCGTCGAGGACGACCGGCTGAAGCGCTTCCTCGACGTCGTGGAGCGGGGGGCGATCCATCTCACCAACCACCCCGAACAGGGCTGGGAACTCTTCATCCGGGCCTACCCGGACCTGGACGACGCGCTCAACCGGCAGGCCTGGATCGACACCCTGCCAAGGTTCGCCAAGCGCCCCGCAGCGCTTGACCGGGGCCGCTACGAGCGCTTCGGCGCATTCCTGGCGGAGGCGGGGCTGATCCAGGCGGCGCCAGAGGTCGACGCGATCGCTGTGGAGCTGTCGCGATGACGACGATCGCCCACCATGCCGACCTGCCCGTGCGGGCGGTCGAGCTTCTCGATCGTGTTCGCAGCGCGACGCCGCGCGTCCACTGCCTGATGAACGCGGTCGTTCCCAAGTTCGTCGCCGACGGGCTGACGGCACTGGGCGCGATCCCGTCCATGACCTCGTCGGTCGAGGAGGTGGAGGCGTTCGTGCGCAAGGCCGATGCACTCGCGGTCAATCTGGGCACCCTCGACGCCCAGCGCCGCGAGGCGATCTGGCTGGCCGTCGCGGAGGCCGCAGGCGGCGGCAAGCCATGGGTGCTCGACCCGGCCCATTGCGACTATTCTCCGCCCCGCGCGGCCTTCGCGCGCGAACTCCTTGCCGCCGGGCCCGCCGCGATGCGCGCAAACCAGGCCGAGTTCGCGCTTCTGGAGGTTGCCGGAACGATCGTGACCGTGGAGACCGGCACGGTGGATCGGATTTCTGCCGGGGGCGCCCGGGTGGCCGTCGGAAACGGTCATCCCTTGATGGCGAAGGTCACCGGTACCGGCTGCCTTTCCGGTGCCGTGATCGCCGCCTTCCTGGCCGTGGAGCCGGACGGGTTCGTCGCCGCCGCTTCCGCGATGCTGGCGATCGGCGTCGCCGGCGAGATCGCGGCCGGAAACGCTCGGGGTCCAGGCACCTTCGAGCCGGCCTTGCTGGACGCGATCGCCGCGCTCCGGGGCGACGACATCCTGGACAGGGCGAGGGTGAGCCATGACGAAGGTTGACTACAGGCTCAACGCGATCGTGGACGCCGCGATCACGGGCGAGGGCGATCTGGCCGGGCTTGCAGCGATAGCCGCCGCCAACGGCGCGACCATCATCCAGTATCGCGACAAACATGCCTCGACCCGCCGCATGGTCGAGCACGCCTCCGCCATCGTTGCCGCGATTGCGGGAACCGGCGTTCCGTTGCTGGTGAACGACCGGGTGGACGTGGCGCTCGCTTCCGGCGCACACGGTGTCCATCTCGGTCGCGACGACATGGCCGCCGCAACGGCGCGTCGATTGCTCGGCCCGGACGCGATCATCGGCCTCACCGTCAAGAACGCGGAAGACGCCGACGCAGCGGCCGCCGCGCCCTGCGACTACGCCTGCATAGGCGGCGTCTTTGCCACGGCGTCGAAGGACAATCCCGATCCTCCGGTTGGCCTCGAGGGCTTCTCGGTTCTGCGCCGGCAACTGGCGGCCAGACGGCCGGATCTTCCGGTCGGAGCGATAGCCGGGATCGACCTCGCAAGGGCGGAAGCCGTCGTCCGCCACGGCGCGTCGGGCGTCGCCGTCATTTCCGCAATCTTCCGGGCCGGCGACGTCGGGAAGGCGACCCGTGCCTTCCGCGCGGCTGTCGACAGGGCGTTGGCGGAGGCTGCGCGATGATGCCGATCGCACTCACCATCGCCGGATCCGACAGCGGCGGAGGGGCGGGCATCCAGGCCGACCTGAAGACCTTCTCCGCGCTTGGCGTGTTCGGCACGAGCGTGATCACCGCGATCACGGCGCAGAACACGGTCGGCGTGCGCGCCGTCGAGGACGTCTCTCCCGACATGATCGGCGCACAGATGGACGCCGTGTTCGAGGACATCGCGGTTGGCGCCACGAAGATCGGCATGGTCTCTCGCGCCGGGACGATCGCCGTCATCGCGCAGCGCCTCCGCGGCCTCGGCGTGCGCCCGGTGCTTGATCCGGTCATGGTTGCCACGTCCGGCGACCGGCTGCTCCGGGCCGATGCGGTGGACGCGCTGCGCACGGAACTCCTGCCCCTGGCGGCGCTGGTTACGCCCAATTTGCCGGAGGCGGCGCTCCTGACGGACACCCCCGTCGCCGACGACGAGCGCGCGATGATGGCGCAGGCCGAGGCGATCCTGCGTACCGGCGCCGGCGCCGTTCTGGTCAAGGGCGGTCATCGCGAGGGGGCCGAGAGCACCGACCTGCTGTTCGACGGCGAGACCTGGACCCGCCTGGCGCTGCCGCGGGTGGCGACGGCAAATACCCACGGCACCGGTTGCACGCTCTCGGCGGCGATCGCGGCGGGCCTCGCGCGCGGCATGGCGTTGCGAGCGGCGGTATGGGAGGCGCGCACCTATCTCCAGGCGGCCCTCCAGGCCGGCGCCGGGCTCGCCCTCGGGCACGGCCGGGGCCCGGTGCATCATTTCCATCGCTGGTGGGACCGGTCGTGACGGTATCCACGCTGGAACGCCGCACGCGCGACGTCCTCTCGGGCGCATGCGGGATCGTTCTAGCGATCATGCTGGCGCTGGTCGTGGCGACCACGGCGCAACGCTATCTGTTCGCCGGCGGGCTCCTGGGTGCCGACGAGGCTGCCGTCTGGCTGTTCCTGCTGCTCGCCTGCCTCGGATTTCCGCTTGCGGACCGTGGCGCGCTTGCGCTGCGCGTCGACCTGCTGGCCGGCCGGATGAGCGCGCGGGCGGACACGCTGCGTGGCTGCCTGTCCGAAGCGGTCGTCTGTGCGGCTTGCATCGTGCTGGCCGTCGCCGGCACCAAGGCGGCGCTGCGCGTCGGCGGAACCTCGCCGCTGCTCGGGCTCGGCGAGTGGCTGCGGCCGGCGGCTCTGGCTGGCGCCGGCATCGCCGGCCTCGTTGTCTGGGCGCTGTTCCATGTCGCCAGCGGCAGGGTCCGGACGATGGTAGTTGCCACGCTCATCGCCCTTGCGGCCTGCGGCGCGGTGTGGGCCGGCATCTCCACGAACATTGTGCGACCGAGCGTCATGGCCGGCATCGTCATCGGGCTCGGCATCGTCCTGGCCGCGCCGCTTCCGCATGTCTTCATCCTCGCGGGCTTCCTGGCGCTGGCGGCCGGCAGTCCGCTGGTCGAGCCTTCCGTCGCGCTGGCGATCCTCGGCGGCATCGGCCGGCCGCTCCTGCTGGCGATACCCTTCTTCCTGCTCGCCGGAGGCCTGCTGGTCCTGTCCGGCATGGCCGGCGATCTCATGCGCTTCGCCGCTTCGCTGGTCGGTCGGCTGCGCGGCGGCCTGGCGCACACCGTGCTTCTGTCGAGCGTCCTGTTCTCGGGCGCTTCGGGGTCCTCGATCGCGCACGCCGCGTTCGGGGCGAGGACCTTCGTGCCCCCGCTCGTGGAAAGCGGCTACAGGCCGGAACGCGCCGGCGCCCTCGTCGCCGCAACGGCCATTCTCGACAACGTCATACCCCCGTCGATCGCCTTCCTCATCCTGGCAACGGCCACGAACCTGCCCGTCGGACCGCTTCTGCTGGGCGGGTTCTTCGCCGGCCTCCTGCTGGCGGCAGCCCTCGCGTTCGCCATCTGGCTGCAACCGGGCCCGACGGGTTCTTCTCCGCCGCGGGCGGGTTCGCGCACCCGGCTCGCGATCCGCGCCCTGCCGGTCTTCGGGCTGGGCCTGATCGTCGTCGCCGGCATCCGCCTCGGCATCGTCACGCCCACCGAAGCGGCCGCCCTGGCCGCGACCTACACGCTCGTCCTCGCTGTTCGACGTTCGACCGGCGGCCTCCTCGCCGCCTTCAGGGAGGCCGGCCGCCAGGCGGCCGCCATCGCGATGCTGATCGGCGCAGCCGCGCCGCTTGCGTTCCTGCTGGCCACTGACGGCGTCGCGTCCGCCGCCGCCGATATGGCGCGGGCGCTGGGCGACGACCCACTGATGGTCATGCTCGCCGCCAATCTCGTGCTGCTGGTCGTGGGCCTCGTGCTGGACATAGGCGCCGCCATCCTGCTCTTCGGTCCCATACTCCTGCCGGTTGCCATCGCCGTCGGCATCGATCCCGTTCATTTCGGCGTCGTGCTCGTCGTCAATCTGATGATCGGCGGCATCACGCCGCCGGTCGGCATACTGGTCCAGGTCGTCGGCGCAGCCACCGGCGTAAGCGCCGCGGCGCTGTTTCGCGCCGTGCTTCCCTATCTTGCCGCCCTGCTTGCCGCTCTCTTCGTCATGAGCCTCGCCGTCGCTCTGCCGGCCGGGTTCGATCCCGCGTGAAAGGAACCGCCATGCCCATGAACCGCCGCATCTTCGTCGCCTCGGCGGCCGCGCTGACCGCTCCGCTGGTGATGCCGTCGATCGTCGGCAGGGCCCGGGCCGCCACGCGCCTGGTCGTGGCTTGCCTGCTCGCGCAGGACAAGCCCGAGACACTGATATGGACGCACATCCGGGACCGGGTCGAGGCCGAACTGCCGGGCGAGTTCGCCTTCAACATCGTGCCCAATGCCGCACTCGGCGGCGAGAAGCAGGTCGTAGAGGGCATCCGGCTCGGTTCGGTGCAGGCAAGCCTGTCCACCTTCGCCAACCTTTCCACCTGGACCGCCGAATGCCAGATCTACGACCTGCCGTTCCTGTTCCGCGACGCGGCACACCTGCGCGCGGCGCTGGATGCCGACCCTGCCGGCCTGCGCGGCCGGCTTGCGGGTGAGGGAATCGCGGCACCTGCCTTCGTCGACTACGGTGCGCGGCACCTCCTGGCGCGGCAGCCCATCACGGGACCGGCCGATCTTGCCGGCAAGCGCATGCGCGTCATCCAGAGCCCGCTCCACGCGCAGCTCTGGGAGGGCTTCGGCGCGCTTCCGCTCGCCCTGCCGATCACGGAAGCCTACAACGCGCTCGCCACTGGCCATGTCGACGCGATGGACCTCACCAAATCGGCCTATGCCGGCTTCCGGCTCCACGAGGTCGCTCCGCACGTCACCGAGACGGCGCACATCCATGCGGCGGGCGCCGTCATATTCTCGTCGTCGTTCTGGTCGGGGCTCGATGCTCGCCGCCGCTCCGTATTCGAGGAGGCCGCCACAACGGGCGCGCGCCACTTCGACACGCTGATGCGGGCCGACGAGGAGGCGTCTGTCGCCGTGGCCAGGGCCGGCGGCGCCATGTTCCGGCCGGTCAGCGACCGCAAGGATTGGGAGCGGCCCGCCCGGGCCGTTTGGGACGCATTCGCCGACAGGGTAGGGGGCATGGATCGCATCCTGGCCATGGCGGCGATGTAGGGCCTGGGCGCTTGCGGGTTCAGGCCCTGCTCGTGCGCCTCGATCCGTCGGCGAGAATGCGTGCGGCCCACATGCCGGCGAACATGGCGGGCACGAAGGCGAGGGTACCGGGAGCGGCGAGGCCGAGCGCGGTGAGCGCGGGGCCGGGGCAGAAGCCGCCGAGGCCCCAGCCGAGGCCGAATATCGCCGGGCCGACCAGTATGCGCCCGTCGATGTCGCTTCGGTTCGGCAGATGGAACCGGCCGTCCGCGATCGGCTTGTCGCGTCTGAGAACCAGGCGATAGCCGACGAAGGCCACCATTACGGCCCCGCCCATCACGAAGGCGAGCGAGGGGTCCCAGGAGCCGAAGAGATCGAGGAAGTTGAGAACCTTCGCCGGGTCGGACATGCCGGAAACGACGAGCCCGATGCCGAAGAGCAGCCCGAGTGCCAGATTGACGATGAACGACATGGCTCAGGCTCCTACGACGTGGCGGACGATGAAGACGGTCACGAAGGCGACGGCCATGAACACGCCGGTCGCCACGATCGAACGCGTCGACAGCCGTGACAGGCCGCAGACGCCGTGGCCGGACGTGCAGCCATTGCCCCATATCGAGCCGAACCCGACCAGCAGGCCGGCCGCCACCATCAGCGGCAGGTTGGACGAGACGGTTTGCCCCGCGGGTTGTCCGGTGACCGCCATGATGACTAACGGGGCGGCGACGAGGCCACCGACTAAGCCGAGCCGTGACGCGAAGGCATCGTCGAGATAGGGCGGCAGCAGCCTGCCGGCTATGCTGGAAATGCCGGCGATGCGGCCTTCCCAGAGCATCAGCAGAACGGCCGAGAGGCCGATCATCATGCCGCCCAGCAGCGAGGCGAGCGGAGTGAATTCCGTCATCATGTCATCGTCCTTCGCTGCCGTCGTCCCGCGGTCCGCAGAACAGGCGGTACATCACCGATATGAAATCGCCGACGCGATCGTCCGCCAGGCGGTAGTGCATGGTCTTCCCCTCCTTGCGGCCGGTCACCAGCCCTGCCTCGCGAAGCTCCGCGATCTGTTGCGACAGGCCGGGCTGGCGGATGCCGAGAGTGTCTTCGAGATCACGCACCGAGCGCTCGCCGTCGACCAGCGCGCACGCTACCATCAGGCGGGATGGATGGGCGAACTTCTTGAGGAAGTCCGCTGCGTCGGCCGCGTTCGCCAGCATCTCGGCGGTTTCCGGCGCGAGTTCGCGCTTCATCCCGGTCAATCCCATTTCGTGCCGGGCAGCGCATCCAGGGGAAGCTTCAGATAGCGTCGTCCATTGGCTTCGGGTTCTGGCAGGCGGCCGCCATTCATGTTGACCTGCAGAGCGTGCAGGATCAGCTTCGGCATCGGCAGGGAACGGTCGCGCGCCTCGCGCACGGCGACGAACTCGGCTTGCGTCGAACATTTCGACATGTGGATGTTCTGCGCCTTCTGTTCACCGACGGTGGATTCCCAGCGTGGCTCGCGACCCCCCGGCTGGTAGTCGTGGCCGACGAAGACGCGGGTCGCGTCGGGCAGCGACAGGATTTCCATGATCGAGCCGTAGAGCCGCGCGGCACTTCCACCGGGGAAGTCGCACCGCGCGGTGCCCGAATCCGGCATGAAGAGCGTGTCGTGCACGAAGGCCGCGTCGCCCGCGACGTAGGTTATCGAGGCCAGAGTATGTCCCGGAGAAAACAGGACCTTTACCGGGATCATGCCGATCGAGAAGGTCTCCCCCGCCGAAAATGTTCTGTCCCACTGCGAGCCGTCCGCTGGAAAGTCGGGCCAGTTGTAAATGTCCTTCCACAGTTTCTGGACCTCGACCACCTTCTCTCCGATGGCGGTCGGCGCGCCGGTGCGGGCCTTCAGGTATCGCGCGGCCGAGAAATGGTCGGCGTGGGGATGGGTGTCGAGGATCCACTCCACCGTCAGACCTTCGGCGTCGACATGGGCAAGAATCTCGTCTGCGCTTCGTGTCGCGGTCGCACCTGACTTCTCGTCGAAGTCGAGGACGGGATCGATGATCGCACATCGCCCGGATTGTGGGTCGGAGACGACGTATTGGATCGAGAAGGTGCGCTTGTCGAAGAAGCCCTTCACTACGGGGGTTGGCTGTTGCAAGACAGGCTCCGGATCGGTTACGCGAGCCGACACTAGATATCGTTGCAAAATAACGCAATCGACATTACCCGAACGTCGGCGCGGTCGCGTTGACCCGATCGGGCAGGATGCAGGCGTGTCATGCCGGCCGGCGCTTTGCCTCTTGGCGACATGATGGCTATATCCGCCTGAACCCGGCGCGCGAGCCTGCCGGGCCGGTGGCTCTGGTGCGGGCGGTAGCGGTCCGTTCCGGCATGTCGTTGTCATGGTGAGCAGGACGAACCGATCGAATGGACCCAGGGACGCAGCAATCGCCGGCGCAGGCGCGGGACATTTCCAGCCGCGCTGGGCCGCCAGCCTATGGCGGAGCCGTCTTCGCTGTAGCGCCCATGATGGACTGGACGGACAGAAGCCTGTAGGCCTTGTGGTGCAGGGCGTTCAGAGGTAGGTCAGGAATATGGTTGCACTTGGTAGCCCCTGATCCGGCTCATGCGTAGGCCTTGGACTTATCTTCAAAGGCTTCTGTGAATTGCACAAACCCTGCCCTGGTGCCAATCAGGCAGAGGATCGCGTCGAGGATGATGTGATCTTTCACGAAGCACCCCACCTCAGACTTCACGTAGTCGAACGCAGCCATCGCGTCTGCCGGAGTGACTGGCACCGTGTCCGGGAGGGCAACGATGCGTTCGGTCACGATCTTCATGCCCCATAGGCCAGACCCGAAGAAATGGTCTTCGACCTCATCGAGCGTCTCGATGCCGATCTGGCCGTAGGTCTCATCGTAGTCAGCCGCTGCTGCGTCGGCGAAGCCCAGCTCGATCGCGTCCACGAGCGACGTGGGGATCGCCTTGTGCATCCCGCGCTCGATGTATTCTTCCCGCGTCAGCCTCATCACGCCTTCTCCTTCGCCCGGTAGTAGCCAAGGCCCGGTCCGCTGGATGATCCGGTGCACTGCACCAGGGAATACACATGACCTGGTCGCGCTGGCTCGAGCATGATGGTGTAGTCGCCGCAGGACACGTCGGAGATGGCGATGCCGTGGGCGTTCGTGAGCGCCTGCAGGTCGCTGAGGAATGCCTGATACTTCTGCTGTTCGTTCATCGCGCCACCTCCGGAAGGCGATCCCACGCTTTCTGATCGCGAAGGACATCGCGAGCGCGCAACAGGGCGCCCAGCTCGTAGATCGAGTTCTTCTGGTTGGCCCCGAGCCAGCCGTCGCCGGACTGATCGATCATGTCGGCCTGACGGGCGAACGGCTTCAACGCCTCCTGAGCAACCTCCAGCCGTCTCTGAAGGCGGAAATGCGCCTCGGCCGAGATAGGGTAGTAGCGGGTGCGGTGTTCGTCGATGTAGACGTCGGTGATCACACTATCTGCCAACGCCTTGCCAACCGCCGCCCCCATCGCCCTGAGGCTGTCGACGTCGAACCCACCGGTCCGCCCCTTCATCAGGTCGTAGACAACGATGCCTTCCACGGCACAGGCAGCCTCTGCCTGTTCCCATGAGATCGCACCGGTGAAGAGGGCGCGCTTCAAGAGGGTCGCGAAATCAGCCGCGGCGGCGTAGCGGTCTCGGTTGGCGGTAGCGAACTGCACGAAGGGGTTGTTGGGATCGTTCTCCATCACGTCTGTTCCCTCTCCACCCACATCCTCACGCTGCCCTTGACGGACCTTCGCGCCCCTGATCGAGTGCTAGTCGTCCCTTCCGCCGGGCCGGATCGCCCATGGAAGCGCGTGATGACATAGTCGAAACATCCCGCCTTCTTGGCCGACGGGGAGACGGTTGCCGCAGGACTTCCGTTCACCAGGGCAATCTCCGACAATCCTTGGGCGCACCTGGCCTCGATCCATTCCAGCATCACGCCCATCCTCTCGATTCCGAGCTGAAATGCGTTGCGACCATCGCCATATCGACAAGGCAGCCCGCATCCTCGACGACACCTTCGCTCGGCAGCCATGCGTCAAGGGCTGCCCTAGCCGCCTCCGGGTTCTGCTTGCCGACGAGCCAATACACGCTTCCGGACGCCGTTCTGACCCGACGCGATCGCGCATCGAAGGACCGCAGCGCCGTTGTTATGCGCGGGCGGTCGGTTCCGGCGACGTAGCCGAGCAAATGGATGTGGCTGCCGTCTTCGGCTTCGATGCGCGCGAAGTGCCAGGAGGTGAGAGGGACCGCGACGCCCATCAGTTGTCGAACCAGAAGACGACACGTTCGGCGCCCGCTGCCTTCATCTCAGCTAGGTTTTCGAAGAACCACGACCCGAGAAACCTCTTGTAGGTTGTCATCTCGAACTCGTTCTCGAAGTCGGAACGTCCGACCCACCTGGCGAACTCGCGTTCGTAGTCGAACGCCTCAAGCTCCTCCACGGAGAGCCACGAAGAGGAGTGAGCGTAGCCGAACCCCCATGGCTCACAGTCCACTGGGGCATGCACGGCAACGTCCGTTGGGATACCCCTCGGCTCCGAGATAGGCGGCACGTCGAAGGAGTTCCGGACACCTGCCAGGAAGGCAAACACCTTGTAGCTATAGCAGCCGTTAAACCCCACGTTCTCGACAGCTTGCCAAGTGCCGTCCTCCCGACGCTTCTCCGCCACCGAATGGATGTCGCACCCCATGCTCGCCTCCCTGCTGGCAGGAAGATGGTCGCCGCCGGCACGGAGACGGACAACAGGCGAGGGTGCTTGCCTTCCGAAGCACCCGGGCATTTTCTGTCGGGATGACTGATTCGGACGGAGAAGACGCGAGGGCGTTCCTCGACAGCCTGCGGCGCGGCGACCTGTCGGCGCTGCTCCTGCATGCGCGCATCGAATACGGCGTGACGAAGGGCGACTGGGGGCTGGACGAGACCTACGTGACGGTCCGGGCGCCTTACCCCTTCGCCGAGGCGATCTCGTGCCTGCCGGAACACGACCGCAAGCGCATTGCCGAGGCCGCCCTGAGCCGGGCCGACCTACGTGTTCCCGGGGACATCGTCGTCAAGCAATCCGGCGACCCGGTCGAAGGAACGGCGACGATCCTTCCGGACCTGATCATCCACCGCGAGATGATGATCGACGTTTCCGAAGGCCGGAAGCGCATCCAGGAGTTCGGCGACTACTACGGTGCGAGGCAGGCCCGCCTCGTCGAAGGCTGCGCGGGCGCGGGAATCCTTTACGAGAACCCCCATGCCGGGCTGTGGGACTGGTACCACCACTGGAAGGCGCAGGGCTGGGGCAGCTGGGCCGAGAGGCGGGAGTACGTCCGGAAGCTGTTCGCGGGACCCGTCGCTGCTGCCGTCGGCAGGGTCCACAATCCGAGTCCTGTCGCCGAGCGGGAGCCGACGGGCTGGGAGCGGGTGGACCGGTCCCTCGCCAAGGCGCGCGCTCAGTTCTCGACGGCGTCGGCCGAGGAGGACTGGCAGGCCACAGGACTCGTCTGCCGGGAGGTCCTGATCTCACTCGGGCAGGCGGTCTTCGTCGAAGGACTCCACGAGAGCGTCGACGGCGTGAAGCCGAGTTCCACCGACGCCAAGCGGATGCTCGAAGCCTACGTCCGGCACGAGCTGCCGGGGGACGGCTACAAGGAGGTGAGGGCGCATGCGCGGGCAGCCGTCGATCTGGCCGTCCACCTTCAGCATCGCAGGACCGCGACGAGGCAGCTGGCGGCGCTCTGTCTGGAGGGAACGGCTTCGGCCGTGGCGGTGGTCGCGATCATCGCGGGGCGGACCTCGTAGGAAGCTGCCTCATCACCTCGCCGACGGCCGAAGCGTCGCAGGTGACCGTCACGCCGTCGGGTATGGTGATCGTGACCGTCTTCTGGGCGGCAAGCAGTCGGCTCACGTCCTGGTGGAGGTCTTTTGCGATGGCTTGCCAGCGGGCCACGCTCCGGTTCGAAACCTGCAAAGCCTCCAGGATTTGGAGCACCCGGTCGTCTTCGAGTCCTTCGAAGTCGATGTCGAGGGAGCGCAGGAAGTCGTGGTCCCGGCCGAGTTGGTCGAGGTCTATCATCCGATCCTGCCATTCAACTTGCGGCAGTCCTCGTAGGCTTCCCTCATGCGGGCGTCGAGGTATTCGGCGAGCGCCTGCAAGCCCACGCCCTTGGCCGACTTCTGGGAGGATTCGAGGCTGACGACGGGCAGGGCGATATCGCCTGCCTTCACCTTCCGGAGCAGCTTCTCGGGCGTGAGGTGGCTGAAGTAGTCCTTGCAGACCTGCTCGATGGGGACGACGGCGACGGCTCCGTATTGGGCCATCAACAGGAACTGGGTGTTCAGACGCGGTGCAACGTTCATGACGAATCCTGAGGCGACCCTCTGCCGGGTCGGCCTTCGCTAGATGCTGTCTGGGAACCTGTGCGGGAAGGACTCCCACATGCCGCTCACAGCGGCCCCGGCGAACCGGGCGGCTGACAGCCCCACTAACCGCGCGATAGATCGCTTGGCTCAGGACGTCGTGATGGCGGCTGAATAGCCGGCGCCCGCGCATCCCGTCAACCGGAATCCTGCCTGTGCCGCCCGGCACTTGCGCCGCAGCCGCCGACGCCCAAGGATTCCTGCACCAGCGGAATGGGGATCGGCGGTATGCAGGCACAGGCAGCAGCACACAAAGCTTCGTGGACGGCGGAGGACGTCGCGCGACTGGCGACGATGTGGAACGACGGGCTTCCGGCCCCGGCGATCGCTACCGCTCTCCGACGCACGCAGGATTCGATCAGGTCGATGGCGTGCAAGGCCCAGCTGCCATACCGCCGCTGGACAAGGACACAGGATTCCAGAGCCGGGCTGCGGTCGTGCATGTGCTGCGAGCGCCCGTTCTTCAGCGAAGGAATTCACAACCGCCTGTGCCAGCCCTGCGTCGCCGACGCGCATTAGATCCCTGCCAGGGATACGATCGCTCGCCGGCTAGACGCCCTCGCGGGATCCTGCGAACACCTCCGCCGTGTATGAGTTCGGAGTACGTGTCATGGCGAATGGCCGCAACGCAGTCCCTTGTCCGGCGCAGAGCGTTGGAATTCAGTTCCTCGCACTCGGCGCTGTCGGCGCCGCCGTCGCCGTGAGCGCCCATCGCGACGGCGTGGCGGCGATGCAGGCCGCCCGCGACGAGCGCTATGACCGTCTGTTGAGCCAGCGCCTTGCCCGCGCGAACGTCTCGGCGGCCGATGCCATCGACGTCGCCCGGGAGGCCGTCGGCCGGGTCCACGATCTCGAGCTTGAAGTCATCACGCTCCGGCGCGCGGTTGCGTCCCGCGACGCGCTCATCAGGAGCCTAGCAAATGACGGATGACATCTACGAGCGGTGGGGCGACGTCTTGCACGAGGTCCCGGAGCTGGAGACCCCGCTCCGGGAATATCGGCGGCGTGAAGCCCAAGCGGCCATCCGACGCCGACTCACCCGCGAGCGATCGGACATCCTGGTTCGCTCGCTGGCCGGGCATCCGCCCTACGTCGACCACCGGGACTAGGATTCCAGCCTCGCGAAACCTAATCCTGCCACGCTCGTTCACTAATTGTTCTTGATTCCTGTCGCAAGGTAGGCTTGAAGTCTGTGGAAACGGCGCGGGAGTCGTTGCGAATCCTTGGTCAGGTGCCAAGGCTGAGCGCCAGATGGGGAGATTCCGTGCGTGCGTAGCGTCGAGATGTTCAGCGGCTGTGGGGGACTTGCCTTGGGCCTTGCCCGTGCAGGGTTCGAACACCTGCTTCTCGTCGAGCGGGACCGCCACTCTGTCGTCAACATGCGGCACAACATCGACCGTCGTATCGATCACGTCGGTCATTGGCAGGTCCATGACGATGACGTCCGCGCGGTCGACTGGTCGTGGTTTAACCGGAAGGCCGAATTCGTTGCCGGGGGGCCTCCGTGCCAGCCGTTCTCGATCGGTGGCCTCCACCGCGGCGAGGAAGACGGCCGCGACATGTGGCCCGAAGCGGTGCGCTCCGTACGCGAGATCAAACCGCTTGGCTTTCTGTTCGAGAACGTCCGGGGCCTCCTACGCCTCAAGTTCTCGGAGCATCTCGAGTGGATCAGGCTGTCGCTGACGGAACCCGATCTCGCGCAAGCCGCGCAAGAAGACCGTGCCAGCCATCTGGTGCGCCTGCGCGAGCATGAAGCCGAGGGCAGTTACCGGGTGCGCGTCGTGAAGGTGAACGCTGCGGACTATGGCGCTCCGCAGAAACGCCACCGCGTGCTGTTCATGGGCCTGCACAAGAGCGTGGCGCCGTTCCTCGAAGCGCCCCGGCCGACGCACAGCCGGGAGAGGCTCCTCTGGGACCAGTTCGTTACGGGCGAGTACTGGGACCGGCACGGCATCCGGAAGCCGCCACGCTGGCCGGGCAACGCCATCGACCGCCGCACCGTCGAGACCTTGCGAAGGGAAGGGGCGGCTCCGGAAGGACTCCCGTGGGTCACCGTCCGCGACGCGATCGCCGACCTCGGCGAACCGGGTTCGAGACGGGACGTTCCGAACCACGTCTTGCAACCCGGCGCGCGTGCCTACCCGGGGCATACGGGCAGCCCCATCGACGAGCCAGCGAAGGCCCTGAAGGCGGGGGTCCACGGCGTCCCGGGCGGCGAGAACATGATGGCCTTCGCCGACGGCAGCGTCAGGTATTTTACGGTCCGGGAGGCGGCCCGTCTGCAGGGCCTTCCGGACGACTACGAGTTCATCGGCTCCTGGACCGAGAACATGAGGCAACTCGGAAACGCCGCTCCCGTCCAGCTCGCCGAAGCCTTCGGCCGCCACATGCAGGGCATCCTCTCGAAGGCGCGCAGGCCCTCCCGCAGGGCGGCCTGATGGCGCGAAAAGCCAAGCCGAAGCAACCCGCGCGGCAGGTTCAGATCGTCGAAGCGATCCGGGAACACCTCGCGGAGCTCGAAAGCCTGGCAGCGTCGCTTTCCGTGGTCGCGTCGAACAGGACTCGTCAGCTTCTTCTCGGTCACGTGAAGGAAGACTTGTTCAGGGCGATCGCCTCTCTTGACGCCGTCAAAGAGCCGACCTCTTTCTTCGATCCCTCGGACCCTCAGACCGCCGGGAGACTGGTGGCCGTTGCCCTGCTAGCGCAGCCCCGGGTGCCATTTGACCGAATATCGAAGTCGTACGGCGGGGGTGTCTACGCGATCTACTACATCGGCAATCACCCGGCCTATGCCCCGATCAGCGGCACGGAATCGCCGATATACGTGGGCAAGGCGGACCCGGCCTCGACACAGGCCCGCACGCCGAGGGAGCAAGGTCTGC
>VFQR01001652.1_pt1 | contig 16177 bp, 15 predicted proteins | sample 3512321 | NCBI WGS metagenome assembly VFQR01 (sample SAMN10412374, study PRJNA504923) | tailings metagenome | isolation source: Relicate 3 Philex TSF1 revegetated site | place: Philippines: Tuba, Benguet | collected 2017-08-29
GGTTGGTCCTGTTGCAGCGCCGCGCGCAGTGCGGCGCGGACTTCCCAGGCATCCCCGGGGCAGCACACCACCATGCCCGGCAGCGAGCGGAGGAAGGAAATATCCTCGCAGGCGTGATGCGTCGGGCCGAGGCCGGCATAGGCCATGCCCGCGCCGACCGCGACGATGATCACCGGCGCCTCGTGGTAGCAGACATCCACGCGGATTTGCTCGAGGCAGCGCGTGGTGACGAAAGGCGTGATGGTGTAGGCGACCGGCCGCAGCCCGCTCAGCGCCATGCCGGCCGCGACGCCCATCATGTTCTGCTCGGCCACGCCGCAGTTGAAGAATCGCGACGGGTGCTTGGCGCGGAACTTGTCGAAGAGCCGGTTGCCGATATCGCCCGACAGCATCACCAGCCGGGGATCGGTGTCGCCGAGCTTGGTCAGCTCATCCGCGAATTCATTCCTCATGCGAGGCCGAGCTCCACATGCGCCTTCCGGACTTCCTCGGCCGTCGGCGCGCGGTAGTGCCAGTTGTTGTCGTCCTCCATGAAGGACACGCCCTTGCCCTTCACGGTGTTGGCGATCAGCGCGACGGGCTTGCCTTCGCCGTGATCCGGAATCGCCGCGAGACGCCGCGCGAGGTCGGCGACGTCATGGCCATCCACCTCATGCGCGTCCCAGCCGAAGGCGGCCCATTTGTCGCGCAGCGGGGCGAGCGCCAGCGTTTCGTTGGAGCGCGCCGTCGCCTGCCACTTGTTGTAGTCCACGACGACACAGAGATTGGCGAGCTTCTGGCCCGCCGCGAACATCGCGGCTTCCCAGACCGAGCCCTCGTTGTTCTCGCCATCCGACAGCACCGCAAACACGCGGTAGCGCTGCCCGTTGATCCGCGCGGCGAGCGCCATCCCCGCGCCGATCGGCAGCCCATGCCCGAGCGAGCCGGTCGCGGCCTCCACGCCCGGCAGGCCATGCGCCGGCGGATGTTCCGCGAGCTTGCCGCCATCCTGGCAGTAGGTGTCGAGCACCGCCTCGTCATAGTAGCCGCGGAAGGCCAGCGCCGCGTAGAGCGCCGCCGCCGCATGACCCTTCGAGAGGATGAAGCGGTCGCGCAGCGGGTCTTCCGGCTTCTTCGGGTCAATCCGTAGCGCATGCCAGTAGGCCGCGGCGAGAATGTCGCAGCAGGATAGTGCGGAGGCGAGGTGCGCCGCCTGCGCGGCATGCGACATCTCCACCACGCGGCCGCGCAGCCGCGCCGCCATCCATTTCAGCGCGGCTTCGTCCACCGCATCGTTCGGTCTCATCAGGGCGCTCACGGCTTGTGCTCGTAATCCCAGGAGGGCATCGCCAGCAGGTGATCACGGAAGCGTTCCGCCCAGGCGACGCATTCGGCGATGCCCTGTTCCAGCGTCGCGCGATCGGCCCAGCCCAGCTCGCGCCGCAGCTTGCTGGAATCCAGCATATACGCCTGGTCCTTGCCCGGACGCTCCGGGGCGACATCGACGCATTCCGAAAAATTCTTGCCCAGGCCGGAGACGATCATCTCCACCAGCTCGCGGATGCTCACCATCCGGTCTGTCGAGATGTGGTAGGTCTCGCCCACCTTGCCGTCGAGCGCGATCGCCAGCGTCGCCGCGCTCACATCCTGCATGTGGATGAAGGAGCGGATGGACTTCCCGCCGCCATGCAGCTGCAGCTTCCGGCCGGCCATCGCCGAGAGGATTGTGCGCGGGATGATTCGGTAGGTCTGTTGCCCGGGCCCGTAGACATTCGCCGCGCGCGTCGAGACGGCCGGGAAACCGTACTGCGCGACGATGATGCGCAGCTGCATGTCGCCCGCGGCGCGCGAGACGGCATAGGGCGTGGTCGGGTTGAAGGGCGCGTCCTCCTTCACCCACCCATCGGTGCTGCCATAGACCTCGGGGGTGGTGACATGGACGTAGCGCGCGAGCCCCTCGTAGCGCCGCAGCCGCTCGAACAGCAGCGTCGTCGAGACGGCGTTGGTCATCATCCAATGCTCGGGATGGCGCCAGCTTTCGCCCACCATGCTCTGCGCCGCGAAATTCACCAAATGCGTCGGCTTCTCGGCCTTCAGCAGCGCATCCAGCGCGTCGAGGTCATGATTGATGTCGATCTTCGCGAAGCGCACGGCCGCGCGCTGCGGACCCCAGCGATAGGGGAGAAAGGCCTCATGCGGCTCCGGCGAACGCGAGGTCGCGATCACCTCATGCCCGGCACGCGCGACGTGGTCGCAGAAGGTCGCGCCGGAAAACGAGTTCGACCCCAGAACCAGGAAGCGCGTCATTCCGCCGCGATCCCGGGGGCGCCGCTGTTCACCGCATCGCGCTGGCCGTGCAGCCACTGCATGATCATGTGGCCGACCGCCATCTGGATGTCCTCGGCGACCTGCATGTCATCCAGCGCGACATGGATCGGCACGTCGGCCAGCGCCTTCGCCTTGCCGCCGGAGAAGCCGAGCACGGCGTAGGAGGTCATGCCGATCTCCTTCGCCGCGTCCAGCGCACGCAGGATGTTGGCCGAGTTGCCGCTGCCGGAGAAGGCGATCAGCACGTCGCCGCGCCGCGCCATGACGCGAAGCTGGATCGCGTAGATCTGGTCATACCCCTCGTCATTGGCGAGGCAGGTGACGATGGAGGGATTGGCCGCGAGGGAATGCGCGCGGATGCCCGAGCCGATCCGCTTCGACAGCGCGTAGATGTAGTCGTTCGCGAGATGCGTCGCGTTCCCGGCGCTGCCGCCATTGCCGATCAGGAAGACCTGCCGCCCGTCCCGCCAGCAGCCCAGCAGGTCCCGCGCCAGCTTCTCGACGGCGACCATGTCCAGGCGCTTGAGCGCGGCCGAGAGCCGCTCGACGTATTGGATGAAGCCTGACTTCGGATCGACGGCGGCGCTCATTTCAGCACCTCCTGCTGCATCCACTTGAGGTTGTACCACTGGTCCTCGTTCTTCAGCGCGCCCTGGCGGTACATGCCGACGATCTCCTTGATCGCGTCCTCCACCCGGTATTTCGGACGGAAGCCGGTGGCCAGCAGCTTGTCGGAGTTCACGCGATAGGACCGCGGATCGTTGGACGGCGTGACGATGATCTCCGCCGGCACGTGCTCCGTCACCATCCGCGCGATGTCGAGGATCGAGATGTTCTCGAAGCCTGCGTTGTACACGCCGGTGTGCTGCGGGTTGTCGAGCAGGAAGAGGTATAGGTCGGTGATGTCCTGGATGTGGATGTTCGGCCGCGTCTGCTCGCCGCCGAACACCGTGATCCTCCCGTTCATCAGCGCCTGCATCGTCAGCATGTTGACCGACACGTCGAGGCGCATGCGCGGCGAGAAGCCGCAGACCGTCGCGGGGCGGACGATCTGCACCGCCATCTCCTTCTCGTAGGAGAGCACGATGCGCTCGCCGCACATCTTGGTCTTGTTGTATTCGCTGATCGGCAGCAGCTCGAGATCCTCGGTGACCTGCTCCTCCTCCTTCACGCCATAGACGCTGCCGGAGGAGGCGTAGATGAAGCGCTTGATGCCCTTGCGCATGCAGCGATCGGCGAGCTGCATCGTGGCGAGGCAGGAGATCTCCCAGGTCAGCTTGGGATCGAGATCGCCGCAGGGATCGTTGGCGACGGAGGAGAGGTGGATCACCGCATCCACGCCGTCGAGATCGATCTGGTCGGGGTCGCGCACATCGCCCTGCACCACCGTCAGCGCCGGATGCGGCCGGAGGTGGTTGCCGAACCACTGGATGTCGAAGGCGACGACCTGGTGGCCCTTGGCCAGCAGCTTCGGCACGAGGACGCTGCCCTTGTAGCCGCAGGCGCCCGTCACGAAGAGCTTCATCCGACGATTGCCCTCATCCTGTCCAGAAAACGCCCTGGGAGTCCGCGAAGCGAATGGCCCCGCCAAGCGGCGCGAAACCACCGGTTCTGGCCATCCCGTTTCGCGCGGATGGCCGGCGGCTTACACACCCGCCCTGGCCTTGTCCATCACGCTCGGAACCGCGCCCGCCGGCCATTCCGCCTCGGCCAGCGCAAGCGCCTCCGGCGTGCCGATGTCGCGATGGTAGCCGCGGGTCTCGACCGACAGGATGCGGCCGAGGAAATGCGGGATGACCTCTGTGGAAAGGTCCACGACCGGGCGGCCGAGCCGCGCGGCGAACGCCACCGCCTCGGGGTCGAAGATGTACACGGCGGCATTGGCAAGGTTGCCGGGGGGGGTCGCCACCTTCTCGTGGAAGGCGCGCACCACGCCCCGCGCATCCGTCTCCAGGATCCCACAGCTGTGCGGAGCGTCCGTGCGGAAGGCCAGCATCGTGATGGCGCATCCGGCGGGACGGCCGGCATGGGCCCGGACCAGCCCGGCGACGTCGAAATCGGTCAGGTTGTCGGCATGCGCGACCAGGAACGCACCATCGCCGAGCCAGGCGCGATTGGCGAGAATCGTCCCCCCGGTGCCGAGCAGCGCGGGCTCCGAGACCAGATCCACCCGATCACGCCAAGTTGAGCCGGCGACGAAGTCGTTAACCTTCGACTCCAGCCAATGCGTGTTCACAAGGGCACGCTCGATCGCGCCCGATCCGAACAGCAGGTCGAACCAGATGCCGAGCAGCGGGCGCCCGCGGATCGGCACCAGGCATTTCGGCACATGATCCGTGATCGGCCGCAATCGCGTGCCGAGCCCGGCGGCCAGCAGCAGCGCGCGCATCAGGGGCCTTCCGCGTCGATCTCGGCGGCAATGTCGGCGACGGTGACCGGCAGGTTGCCCACGCGCCCGACCTGGCAGGCCGCCGCCAGCGCGCCGAGATAGGCGGCCGGCCACACATCCACCCCGGCGCGGATCGCCATGGACGCCGCGCAGAACAGGCTGTCGCCGGCGCCCGCCACGTCCTTCGGCGCGGTGTTGAGCGCGGGAAGCTGGTCCGTCGCCAGTTCCCCGCCGCCATCCTTCGGCGCATGCACCAGCAGCCCCTCCGCGCCGAGGGTGATGAACACGTTCTTCGCCGCGGCGCGCACGCGCAGCGCCTCCGCCAGAACCGCGAGGCCGCTCTCGAAATCGCGCATCGCGAGGCGAGCTTCCCGCTCGGTCGGTGTCACCAGCGCCATGCCGCGGAAACGCGCGATGTCGGCCAGCTGGGAGGAGGCCTGGCTGTCGGCGGCCATCACGATGCCGCGCGCGGCGGCGCGCTCGGTCAGCGCCTCCACCAGCGGCTGCGGCAGGCAGCCATAGTTGAAGTCGGAGAACAGCAGCAGGTCGGTCTGCGGCAGCAGCCGCTCGATCCGTGCCAGCATCGTCGCGGCGAGATCCGGCTCGATCGCGTGCTGGCGCAGGTCGTTCACGCGCAGCAGCGTCTTGCCGGCGGCGCGGTAGCGCTGCTTGTGGGTGGTCGGCCGGGTCGGGTCCTCGATCAGCTCCGCCTCGACGCCGTGGCGCTGCAGCGCCTGGCGCGCGAAGCCCGCGATCTCGTCCCGCCCGCAGACGGCGACATAGCGCGCCTGCGCGCCGAGCCCCCGCGCATGCGCCGCCACGATCCCGGCGCCGCCGACGAAGGTCTTCTGCTCGATCGGCGTGACGACGATCGTCGGGTCCTCCTGCGACATGCCGAGCGCGTCGCAGTTGATGTAGGTGTCCACGATGAGGTCGCCGACGACGAGCACGCGCATCCCCTCGATGCGGCGGAGCACGCTCTTCAGGCTCTCGATGGTGAAGCCGTGCCGCTGTGGGAAGTCCCGTGGCTTCAGGAGGGTGGAGGAAGATGTGTCGAAGTATTCACGCCGCAGCAATTCGAGCGAGGCGAAGCGCACCTCGCCCGAGCCGAACAGCAGCTTCCCACCATAGGATTCCACGGCTGCCTGCTCGGGGTTCAGCCGTTCCGCGTGCTCGCGTCCCTTCACCACGACATCAGGCTTGAGGCGGCCGATGAAGGCCTCCGCCGGCTCGAACAGCTCGCAGGCATGCGAGACGAGGCCGAGCGAGGCGACTCCTTCCAGCCTGAGCGCCACGGGCACCGTCACGCCCGGCGTGCTGTCGGGGTTCACCCCCACGACGAGGAACTCGCCGGCCTCCGCCGCGAATTTCAACAGGCGGAGATGGCCGGGATGGACAACGTTGAAATTGCCGGAAACGAAGACCACGCGCTTGCCCGCCGCCCAGCGGCGGATGTCGGCGGCCGTGGCGGCGGACCGGGCCGCCGAGTCGGCGATGGGTTCCATCGTCGGGGATCCGCCTTCCGCGAAAGGCGCCTGCCAGATGGGCCGCAAGCGTGGAACCTCATGTCCCGTTATTCCGGACGCTCTAGGCCGGATCGGCCGCCCGCGCAAACCCGTTGCGTCGCCGCGCCGGCAGGCGTGAACGGCCGTTCTCGGCCGGCAATGGTTGCCGCTGGCGGGCCGCCCCTGCGACTGCTTGTCTCGCCTGGGGGCCTCCGCTAAGGCACCGCTCACTCGCGGCAGGGTCGCGGCGAGCGAGAGGCCAAGGATCGAGCGGGGTTCATGGACAAGCCGGCAACCAAGGAACCGCAATACGATCTCGTCTTCGACGTGAAGAAGAAGCACGGCATCGCGCGCTTCGGGCTGATGGCGAACGAATCCTGGAACCAGGATCCGCGCCGCACCGTCTTCACGCTCGCGCGCTACAAGTTCGTCTCGAAGATGCTGGCGGGGCGGAAGAAGGTGCTGGAGGTCGGCTGCGCCGACGCCTTCGGCACCCGCATCGTGCAGCAGAGCGTGGGCCAGGTGACGGCGGTGGATTTCGACCCTGTCTTCGTCGCCGACGCGCAGGAACGGATGAACCCGCACTGGCCCTTCGAGGTCTTCGTGCACGACATGCTCGCCGGCCCCGTGCCCGGCCGCTTCGACGCGCTCTACGCGCTCGACGTGCTGGAGCACATCGCGCCGGAGCAGGAGGACCTCTTCCTCCGGAACGCGGTCGCCGCGCTGGAGCCGACGGGTGTCGCGATCTTCGGCATGCCCTCGCTCGAATCACAGGCGCATGCCTCGCCGCAGAGCAAGGCCGGCCACGTGAACTGCAAGACCGGCGAGGGGCTGAAGGAGACGCTGGAGAAGCATTTCCACACCGTCTTCGTCTTCTCCATGAATGACGAGGTCGTGCACACCGGCTATTTCCGCATGGCCAACTACGTGATCGGCTTGTGCAGCCATCTGAGGTCGGCCTGAACAGGGCCCTCGTCCTCGGCGCGTCGGGCTTCGTCGGGCGCGCGCTGCTCGCGGCAGTCGGGCCCGATGCGGTCGGCACGCATCACGCCAGGCCCTGGCCGGGCTCCATCCCCTTCGACGCGACGCGCGACGAACTGCCCGCGCTGCTGGACCGCGCCGGTGGCGGCATCGGCCGGCTTTACCTGTTGCACGGCGCTGTGAACCCGGAGGCTTGCGCGCAGGACCCGGCCGGCACCGCCGCGATCAACGTCGCCGGCGTGCAGCGCCTGGTCGCCGACGCGGTGGCGCGCGGCATCCTGCCGGTCTTCGTCTCCAGCGACTACGTCCATGACGGCACGCGCGGCGGCCGCACCGAGGCAGAGCCGCTCACGCCCAGCACCGAATACGGCCGGCAGAAGGCCGAGGTGGAGCAATGGATGGCGGGCCTCGGCGCCCCCTGGCTCGTCACGCGGCTCTCCAAGGTGGTGGGCGAGGCGGAGGGCGTGCACAGCGTGCTCGGCCAGCTCGTCCCGGAGATCCGACGCGGCGCGACGCTGCGCATGGCAACCGACCAGATCTTCTCCCCCGCCCATGTCGAGGACACCGCGCGCGCGCTGGCGGAACTGCCGCTGCGCGGCGCGCGCGGCGTCGTGAACGTGGCCGGTCCCGTCGCCTGGAGCCGGCACGACCTCACCGCCTGCCTGCTCGCCGCGATCCGCCGGCGCGATCCCGCCATCACCGCCACGCTCATGCCCTGCAGCCTGCGGGAGATCCCCTTCCGCGAGCAGCGGCCGCTGAACACCTCGCTCGACACCACGCTTCTCCAGTCGCTGCTGCCCTGGCGCTTCCGGTCGATGGAGGAGGTGTGCGAGCGCATCGCCGAGGCCGCCTTCGGCCCGGCCCGCGCGGAGGCGTGACGATGGCGACCGTCGGCGCGGTCGTGCCGAACTACAACCATGCGGCGCTGGTGCCGGAGGCGATCGCCGCCCTCCAGGCGCAGACCAGGCCCTTCGACGAGATCGTCGTGGTGGATGACGGCTCCACCGACGACAGCGTCGCCGTCATCACGCGGCTGGCCGCCGCCGACCCCCGCATCAAGCTGATCCAGCATGAGCGCAACCAGGGCGCGGTCGCCGCGATCAACACCGGCCTTGCTGCCGCGAGGGCCGATCTCGTGCACTTCGCCGCGGCCGATGACCGCTTCGGTCCCACGCTGGTCGCGGACCTCCTCGCCTTGCTGGATGCACAGCCGACGGCCGCCTTCGCCTGCGCCGAGGTCACGCTCACCGATCGGACGAGCGGCCGCGCGCTCGGCATTCGCCCGCCGGTTCGCCCAGCCCATCGCGCGCGGTTCTTCACGCCGGCGGAGAGTGCCGCGCTGCTCGCGCGGATGGACAATTTCGTGGTGACGCCGGCCGCGCTGTTCCGCCGCGCGCCGATCACCGCGATGGGCGGCTTCGATGCGCGGCTCGGCCCTTTCACCGATGGCCATCTCGTCCGGCGCCTCGCGCTGCATCACGGCTTCTGCTTCATGCCGCGCGTACTCGCGGAATGGCGCGTGGATGATCGCGGCTATTCGCGCGCCGTCGCGCGCGATCCCGAACGCGCGATGGGCCTGTTCCGCCGCGCCCTCGACGCCTTCGCCGAGGACCCGGCCTTCCCATCCTGGTATCCGGCGCTGTTCGAGCGCCGCTACCGCTTCGGCGTCGCGCGGCTTGCCGTGCAGGCCGAGCCTGTGGACTTCGCGACACTCGCAAGAATGCTGGAGCCGGGCGGCGCCTGGCTCGGCCTGCTGCGGCGCCTGCCCGCGCCGCTGCTGCGCCCCGCGCTGCTCGCCGCGCTGACGCTGCGGTTCCGCCCCACCTCGCTCCCCGGCCTGCTCGGCACCGCGCTTGCGCGCCGCCTCGGCCACCCCGCCGCGGAGCCCGCGAGATGACCCCGATGACCTGCCATGTCTGCGGCGCCCCGCGCCTCGCGCCCCTGCCGGCCTATGCCGCGATGCCCCGCGTCAGCTCGGATTGCCGGCCTGTCGCCCCGGGCGGCGCGCTGCATGTCTGCGCCGCCTGCGGCACCGCGCAGAAGCAGGCGACGCCGGATTTCCTCGCGGATATCGGCGCGATCTACGCGGCCTATGACGTCTATTACCAGGGCGGCGGCGCCGAGCAGATCGTATTCGACGCGGAGGCCGGCGAAGGCGTGCGCCGCTCCGCGCTGCTGAGCGGCCGCATCGCCGCCACGGGCCTGCTGCCCGAGACGGGCAGCGTGATCGACATCGGCTGCGGCAACGGCGCCTTTCTCCGTGCGCTCGGGCAGCGGCTGCCGGCGTGGGACCTCTACGGCCTCGAACTCGACGACCGGAACCTCGCCGTCATGCGCGATATCCCGCGCTTCGCCGGCCTCAAGATCGCGGACGCGACGAAGCTGGAAGGGCAGTACGCGCTGATCACCATGATCCACGCGCTCGAACACTTCACCGATCCCTTTGCCGCCCTCGTCGCGCTGCGCGGCAATCTCGGCACCGATGGCATCCTGTTCATCGAGGTGCCGAATGTCGCCGAGAACCCCTTCGATCTGACGATCGCCGACCACGCCACGCATTTCACGCCGGCCACGCTCGAATCCCTGCTGATCCGCGCGGGGCTGGAGCCGCTGCGCTTCGAGACCGGCTGGGTGAAGAAGGAGCTTTCCGTCCTCGCGCGCGCCGCGCGGGGCCCCGTCGCGCCGCGCCAGAAGGCCGATCCGCCCGGCCTCGCCGCCGCACAGCTCGCCTGGCTGGATGCGACGCTCGCCGCGACGCGCGAAGCCGCATCGCGTGGCGCGATCTTCGGGATGTTCGGCACCTCGATCGCCGCGACCTGGCTCGCCGGCGCGCTGGCTGATCGCATCGCCTTCCATGTGGACGAGGACACCAGCCGCCAGGGCCGCGACTTCTTCGGCAAGCCGGTGCTGGCGCCGGAGGCGGTGCCCGCCGGCGCCGTGGTGTTCCTCGCCGTCGCGCCCGCGGTCGCCGAGGCGATCGCACCGCGGCTGCGCCGGCTCGGCCTCGATCCCGTGCTGCCGCCGCCGCTCGCCGCCTAATTCCGGGAGGATGCCATGCTCGGCCTGCTGAAGACGAAGCTGCGCGAGGCGGTGGATCGCCGCGTGATGTACCTGATGCAGCAGCATGTCGGCCGCCTCGCGCAGCAGCAGATGGCGGGCGAGCTGGAAAGCCTGCGCGCCGGCCTCGCCGCGGATGATCCGCGCCTGGTCGGCTCGCATGGCTGGACGGGGCAGGGCGATCCCTTCGCCTTCCACACTGCCGCCGCCGCCTCCGCCCTCGCGGAGGGTGTCGCCGCCTGCTACGGCTTCGACGTGGATGGCCACATCGCCGAGTTCGGGACGATGACGGGCGGCACTGCGCGCGGCCTGGCGCGCGCCATGGCCTCCTGCGACCGCCATCTCGCCCATGCCGCGCAGGTCTATGGCGCGCCGCGGCGCGAGCTGCACCTGTTCGACAGCTTCGAGGGCCTGCCCGCCACCGACAACGCCGTGGACGCCGCGAGCCCGCATGTGCAGGACGGCATCTGGCCGCCCGGCTCCTGCCGCGGCCTGACGCCCGAGCAGCTGCGCGCCGTCGTGACCGAGCATCTCGCCGAGAACCGAGTCCGTATCTTTCAGGGCTGGTTCGCCGACACCGTCCCTGCGCTGCCCGCCGAGACGAAATACGCCCTGATCCATGTGGACGGCGATCTCTATGTCTCCGCGATGGATGTGCTGACCAATCTGTTCGCACGCGGCATGATCGCCAAGGGCGCCTATGTCTATTTCGACGACTGGTCCTGCAACCGCGCCGACCCCGCCTTTGGCGAGCGTCGCGCCTGGCGCGAATGCGTGGAGCGCTTCGGTATCGAGTATTCCGACCAGGGCCCCTACGCCATCTTCTGCCGACGCTTCACCGTGCACGACTACCGGCCGGAGACAGCGCCGGGATGACCTGGAATCCCTGGAAGCGCCGGCGCGCCGAGCTGGAGCGCCTCCGGTCCGAGGCGGCGCGCCTCCAGGCCGAGCGCGACGGCTTCGAACGCGCCTATCTCGCCGTATCGGCGGAGCGCGACGCCGCGCGGGCGGAGGCGGCACGCTGGCAGGCCGAGCGCGACGGGTTCGAGGCGGCGTGGCACGCGACCGCCGGCGAACGTGACACCGCGCGCACCGAGGCGGCGGGCTGGCGCGCCGAGCGTGATGGTTTCGAGGCCGCCTGGCAGCGGACGGAGGCGCTCTGCGCCGCGCTCCGCGCGCGCGCCCTGCCCGGCGTCCTGATCGTCACCATGCCGAAGTCCGGCACGGTGTTCTGCGAGGCGGCGCTCACCCGCACCTTCGGCCTGCGAACCCACCAGGTCTGCGGCGGGCGCTTCCCGGCCGACGCGCTCGATCCCGGGGCGCTCGGCGTGCTCGGGCAGGGCGGCCGCGTGGCGATGACGCATGCCGATGCCTCGCCTGGCAATCTCGCCCTGCTCGCCGCGCGCGGCCAGCCCTTCGTGGTGCATCTGCGCGACCCCCGCGCGGCGATGCTGAGCATGCTGCACCATATCCGCGCCTATCACGCCGACCCTGCGCTGCGCCCCTATCTCGCGCGCATCGGCGTGTCCTTCCCGCGGGACTTCCACGAGGCCGCCTTCGCCGCGCAGCTCGATGCGATGATCGCGCACTACCTTCCCGCGCTGGTGACCTGGACGCAGGGCTGGCTTGCCGCGCTCGATGCCGATTCGGGGCTCGCGCAGCTCGCGCTCGTCACGCGCTACGAGGCGCTGGCCGCGGACAGCACGGCCTTCCTGCGCGCGCTCTGCGCCCATGCCGGCCTGCCCGCGGAGGAGGTCGCCTTCGCCGAGCCGCCGCGCGACGCGAGCGCGCATTTCCGCAAGGGTGACGACGCCGAATGGCGGCGCGTGCTGTCGCCGGCGCAGCAGGATGCCGCCGGCGCCGCGCTGCCCCCCGCGCTCCGTCAGCGTCTCGGCTGGGCGACTCCGGTTACCGGAAGCGCGCCAGTGCCCGCCTGACCAGGCCTTTGGCGCGGCCGCGCAGCGAGAGCTTGAGGCGCACCAGGCTGCGCTTCGACTGGCGCAGCACCTCCCGCCGGTCGATCGCGTCGCGCAGCAGCGCCGAGGCCGGCAGGTCGTGATAGCTCGCGCGCGGCAGGTTCCGGCGCGTGTTCACATAGTCCAGGAACTGGTTGATGACCTCGTTCACCCGCGCCTCGCCGGCGGCGATCGCCGCGTCCGGCGCCGCGGGGTCCGACAGCAGCCGGACGGGATGCGCCACCTGCGCCAGGTGGTATTCCAGCGACCAGGGGATGTTCACCCAGTCCTTCAGGTTGGAGACATGCCGCGCCGGCGCGCTGCCAAGCCCGTAGGGCTCGCCCTGATGGTAGCTGAGCGGCGTGGTGCTCACCGTCATGCCGTCCGCGATGCTGTCGAGCACGGCGACATCCGACCAGCCGGCGATCTGCAGCGCGCCGTAGTTCCAATCCACCGTCTGGCGGATCTTCACCAGCGGGTTGGCGATGCGGATGGCGAGCGGATGCATCACCGTCCAGCGGCCCACATAGCCGCCCGGCACGCGGGCCAGGACCTGGGCTGGCAGCGGGTGGCTGATGCCGCGCTCATTGCCGATGCAGAAGGCCTCGGTCAGCGGATGCTCATGGCGCAGCGCCGTCACCAGCAGTTCGCTGGCTGAAAGCGCCCAGTCCGCCCGCGTCATCATCTCGGCCTGGAAGCTCTCCTCCACCACGCGCAGCACCGGGGCGAGGACGACGCGCTGCGTCTTCAGCCGTTCCAGGCTGCGGGCGAAGACCTCGGTCGAGAAGAAGCAGTCGGAGGTCAGGAAGAAGTAGATGTCGCCCGGCACCGCATCGGCCAGCGCCAGGTTGTAGTTGCGGGTCAGCAGCGAATAGGCGTCCGCGCCGGGCGGCGCCGCGGCCACCAGCACCCGCACCGGCATGATCGTCGAAAGCCGCTCCCTCATCGCCGAGGAGCCGAAGCGCTTCGCGCCGGCGGGATCCGTCACGATCACGTATTCCGAGCTGTCGCGCGGCGCCGCGGCCAGCGCGCCGCTCTCGATCATCCCGCGCAGGCCGAAGGCGAGGAAGGCGTCCATGAAGTCCTTGCCCCAGACCGGCAGGACGAAGCGCACCCGCGGATCGCGCCCTTCCTCCACGGTCGGCAGGCTCGGCGCCGGCCCGGCGGAGAGCGGGAAGCGGTTCTCCTCCACGCGTCCATGGCTGCCGACATCGGTGCGCGGCACGAAGGCGCCGTCGCGCTCCTCCATGTAGTAGCGGCCGTCGAAGGGGATGACGAAGGGCCGGTCAGCCGTCTTGCGCAGGACCGCGAAGATCGCGAGGAAATCGGTCGCCATGATCCCGCGCTCGGCGAGCACGGTGTCGGTGTATGGGAACAGTTCCTCGCCGAGATTGTAGTGCAGCCCCAGCACGTCGTAGCCGTTGGCGCTGGCCAGATCGAGGAAGAAGGAGGGGTGGTAGTTGAAGAAGGCGTGGTTCTGGTAGCCCTGCGAGGGCAGGGCGTGCAGCATGATCCCGCCGGTCCGCGTCAGCTTGTGGACGTTCTCGAAGCAGCGGAACTGGTCGAAGGCGTGCTCGGTGGTGCCGTGGTTGGTGACGAGGTCGAAACTCTCCCGGAACTGGTAGGTTTCGTCGAGCGGCAGGTTCAGGTTGAAGCGCAGCGCGCCGTCATGCCCGTCGAGATCAATGGAGACGTAGTTGGCGAGCCCGAGCGCGCGATAGAGGTCGCGCGGCGTCGAGATCGAATCGGGCGCGATCTCGGGGAATAATTCGCGGATCGCCTCGCGCGCGCGGTGCGTATCGGGCGCGAAGGTCTGGCTGCCAAGCTCGATCACCGATTGACGGCCAGCGAGGAAGCCCTGCTCCTGCATCTGCCGCATCAGGCCGAGCGCCTGGACCCCAATCCCCATCGAGCCGATCTCCAGCCGCGCGCACCCATCCTGCCGGGCCGCGCAAGCTTGTTGCGTGTGAGGCGCGACATAGGGCCGGAGCGCCGGGCGGCGCAATCCCGCGCAATCGCCCAAATCCGGCCCTTTCCCCGAAGCCTGACGCAATCGTCATGCCAGCCGCTTCAGGCCCCTCGCTTCCGGTACACGCCACGTAGCGGCCCGCCCGAGGGCGCGATATAGGACCCCCATGTTGGCTCGGACCCCGCCGTCATCGGCGTTCTACCGTCGCGACGCGGCCCACCCCGAAAGGCTGGAGCGCGCGCTCGGCGACCTCTCGAAGGGCTTCGCCCGCTGGCGGCTGGCGCTGGCGCTGGCCAGGCTCGACATCCGCAACCGCTATCGCGGCTCGGTGCTCGGGCCCTTCTGGCTGACGCTGTCCACGGCGATCATGGTCTCCTGCATCGGGCTGCTCTACGCGCAGCTCTTCCAGATGCCGCTCGCGGCCTATCTGCCCTTCCTCACGGTCAGCCTGCTGATCTGGAACATGATCGCGCAGACCGTCTCGGACGCGTGCAACAGCCTGATCTCGGCCGAGGGCGTGATCCGGCAGTTGCCGCTGCCCTACACGGTGCATGTGCTGCGCTTCGTGCTGCGCAACGCGATCATCGCCGCGCACAATCTGCCGCTGATCCTGGTCGTGTTCCTGCTCTTCGGCCTGATGCCGGGCTGGGGCGGGCTCATGGCGATCCTGGGGCTCGGGCTGATCGCAATCAACGCCTTCGCCATCGGCATGCTGCTCGGCATGATCTGCGCGCGCTTCCGGGACGTGCAGCAGATCGTCGCGAGCGTGATGCAGCTCGCCTTTTTCCTCTCGCCGGTGCTGTGGAAGCCGGAGCTCCTGAAGGAGATGCAGGTCTTCCTGCCGCTCAACCCCTTCTACGTGCTGATGCAGACGGTGCGCGGCCCGCTGCTCGAAGGGGGCGCGCCGCCGCTGATCTGGGCCTGCGCGCTGCTCTACACGGCGCTCGCCTCTGCGATCGCCTTCGCCTTCTTCGTGCGCTTCCGCGCCCGCATCGCCTTCTGGGTCTGAACCGTGCCGCATATCGAGGCCCAGGGACTCAGCATCGAGTTCCCGCTCTATCATCTCGGCGGGCGATCGCTGAAGAAGCGGGTGATGGCAGCCGCCTCGATCCGGCTGCGCGAGGATGACAGCCACCGCATCGTCGTCGCCGCGCTGCGCAACCTCTCCTTCCGGATCAATCCCGGCGAGCGCGTCGCGCTCGTCGGCAGCAACGGCGCGGGGAAGACGACGCTGCTGCGCACGCTGGCCGGCACCTACGAGCCGGTCGCCGGCAGCCTGGAGGTCGAGGGCACGATCGGCACGCTGATCGATCCCTCCGCCGGCATGGACCCCGACGCGACGGGGCGCGAGAACATCGTGCTGCGCGGGCTGTTCCTCGGACTGTCGGATGCCGAATGCCAGGCGATGGCGGAGGAGGCGGGTCGCTTCAGCGGGCTGAACGAGTTCCTGGACGTGCCGATCCGCACCTATTCCGCCGGCATGGGCATCAGGCTCTCCTTCGCGGTCGCGACGCTGATGTCGCCGCAGATCCTGCTGATGGACGAATGGTTCCTCGCCGGCGACGCCGACTTCATGACGCGCGCCTCGGAGCGGCTGGAGCGGCTCGTGGTCGGCGCCGACATCCTGGTGCTGGCGACGCACGACATGGGCATCGTCCGCCGCTGGTGCACGCGGGTGATCAGGCTTGGCGGCGGCCGGATCGAGGCGGACGGGACGGTCGAGGAGATCCTGGGCAAGGCGTAGCCGGACGTCCCCGACGCGCCGCTACTGCCTCGATCGTTCCCAACCGGGGAACCCGGTCGGGGTGTCCGGTCCCGCCGTCACATCTTTCTCGCCATCATGCAGATCGCCAGCGCCTGGTCCGGGCCGCAGCGGCGGCCCAGCACGCGGGCGGCCTCGACGAATTCCGGATCCTCCTCCAGCGGGCCGAGCGGGCCGGTCGCGCCCGGCATCGCCCAGCCGAGCGAGAGCAGGATGCCGTCCATCCGCACCGGCGTGAGCCCCGCCGCGCGC